>Ga0105103_10002013_pt1 | contig 10746 bp, 8 predicted proteins | sample PPLLaktember2015_2_FD_79107 | JGI IMG/M metagenome (GOLD analysis project Ga0105103, IMG submission 79107) | Freshwater sediment microbial communities from Prairie Pothole Lake near Jamestown, North Dakota, USA - PPLs Lake P7 Core (6) Depth... | ecosystem: Environmental > Aquatic > Freshwater >...
TATGGAATCATCCGGGCGTATGTTGTGTATTAAGCGGAATGAACAACTTAGAACAGGTTAAAGAAAACATAAAATATTCTGAGGATGCTTTACCTGGCTCACTAACTCATGAAGAACTAAATACTATTAAGGAACTAAGAAATATATATGCCCGAAAAATAAAAATACCATGTTCTGGTTGCCGTTACTGCATGCCATGCCCTTATGGTGTTGATATACCTGAAAATTTTAACCTGTTAAACAATGCTGTTTGGTTTGGACAGGTTCAAAACTGGATACAGAATTGGTATAACGATTTGGGAGATGATGGTTTAGAGACAGATTGGCATGGAAAAGGCAAAGCCAGCCTCTGCATACAATGCGGGGAATGCCTTGATAAATGCCCCCAAAAAATTAATATCCCTGAAGAATTAATTAAGGTACGAAAAGTTTTTGAAGAAGGCATTAACATAGAACAGATATAGTTGGAGCACAACCAGTTTAATGATTTATCCCAAATTAAGCATAAAAAATAATTAATATTTTGTTAGTAAATTAATATATCTTGAAAAATTTTATTTCAATATTTTAAAAAATATTATCTGTTCAAATACTGTTTTATAAAGACAACCTACTAACTAAAATAAAATGTTTTTAAGAATTTTTATTGCAATATTTATAATCCCTTTTCTTACAATAAATTGCCAGTTGAATAATCTCAATTTTACGACAATTCCTGAATATTCTTATGAAATGATGTTTTTCTCAGGTATTGTTTCAAAAATAACCGATAATAGCCCACTTGATAGTGTTGAGGTTTATGTTGAACAATACGGAATTGTTGGATATACAAATAATGAAGGTTTTTTTACTGTAGAAGCGCCTGTTAACATTTCAAAATTATTTTTCAGAAAAACTGGTTATACTGGTGCCAGCCAGGTGTTTCTTAGCAGTAATGAAAGGAAAAAAGAAATTGACATCAAATTATTTCCCGAAAACCCGGATGAAAAAGAACAGGAATTAATAAAAAATAATTATAAACTCGCGAATTCAAATGATTCATTGGGAGATATTTTAAATATAAACAGGTTATTTTATAAATCAACCTCCAAAACAGAAGTCCCTGCAACTATAAGGGTACTAATGCCCGACAAAACTGTTGTAGTAATGGACATGAACGAATACCTAAAAGGGGTAGTCCCTTCGGAGGTGCCCCCAAGTTGGGAAATGGATGCCTTAAAAGCCCAGGCCGTTGCTGCAAGAAGTTATGCAACAGCTAATTTCAAACATAACAGTGAGGGCGCTGATGTTTGTACGACTACACACTGTCAAGCCTGGAAGCCTGATCATAATGCTAGAACTGATCAGGCAGTTAATGAAACATCGAATATGTCGGTTAAATATGGAGGAGAGATAATAAATGCCTTATTTTTCTCGCATTGCGATGGGCATACAAAAAACAATGAAGATGTTTGGGGAGGAACACCTGTTCCTTACTTGAGAAGCAAAAGTTGTACATGTGGCTATACTTTTCATAATGCCCACGGAGTTGGTATGTGCCAATATGGCTGTCAGGCCATGGCTTCAAATGGTTCATCATGGGAAAAGATCCTGAAATATTATTATACAGGAACGACTATTGATAAACCCTCCGTTACAATTGGTACCCTTAAAGGAGTGATATACTATGGGAGCGATAAAGAAAATCTTAATAACAGAATTGTAGGCGCCACTATTAGGTTAAATAAAGGCCAGCAAACTACTTCTGGCGATTATGGGTTATATACATTCGATATTGCCCCAGGTGAATATACAGTTATAGCAAGCAAAGCTGGTTATGAGAGCGCATCTCTTTCCCGAGAAGTAACAAGTGGTACAACAATTTGGGGAAGTATACAATTAAACCCAGTTGTTGGAATGTCCGAAGTTTCTTCAAAAAAAGGATGTATATATCCTAATCCTGCTAATGGTTTTATAAATATTGAACTAGCCAGCAAAGCCCAGGTTATTATTTATAATTTGACTGGACATATTGTTTTCAATAAAATATCTGAAGAAAAAATCACAATAAATGTCAGTGATTTTAAAAGAGGTGTTTATGTCGTTAATATTATTAGTCCCGAATGTAATATCACAGAAAAAATTGTTTTGTTAGATTAAACTTATCATTCAATCATTTATCCGCCAATAAAAAGACTCTTACTGGAATGTTCGGGATCGCATGTCAGGTTAACTTTCAATTTTCGCAATCCTGCTTCATCACCAGGAGTGGGAATATGCGTAAGATGCACTTCGCAACCTCTCAATAATTTAAGGTTTTCAAGTGCCATTTGTGCTGCCGGGTTTGACAAAGCGCTGATTCCGAGAACAATTAATGTTTCGTCAACATCCAGACTAATCATTTTACCTTTCAGTATATCCTTTTTCAAATGAGTTACTGAATCAATAATGCTTTGAGGGAGCAAATACATAGCATCGGGCAGTCCAGCCAAATATTTTGTGGCATTAAGGATCAGACTTGAAGCTGCATGCATCAAAGGCGAATTTTTGCCTGTTATAATTGTACCGTCATTCAATTGGATAGAAGCCCCACAAAAAAAACCAGCATTTCCTTTTCCATCCTTTTCAGCATCTTTGGCTGCTATGCGGGCTGGCAAAACTACTTTACGGTCTTCAACTTTCGCCCCTATCTTATTCATAATCATCAAAGCATGTTCAAGAGTATCTTTATCGACGAGTCCAAGTGCATACTCAACCGCACACCTAAAATACCGGCGTATAACTTCCTGATGTGAAGCCTCAGTAATAATATCATCATCAATAATGCCAGCACTTGCGCGGTTAACCCCCATATCGGTAGGCGATTGGTACTCTGACGCACTTCTTGTAATCTTTTCAATTATTTTTTTTAATAAAGGAAAAGCTTCTATATCGCGGTTATAATTAACAACTTCTACTCCATAAGCTTCTTTATGATGTACATCAATCAATACCTCATCTTTCAGGTCAACTGTTGCTGCTTCGTAAGCAATATTTACTTTATGATCGATTGGTAAATCCCATATAGGGAATGTTTCAAATTTTGCATATCCGGCTTTAACACCGTTTTTATAATCGTGGTATAAATTGCACAGGCAGGTACCAAGTTTGCCACTACCAGGGCCAGGACCTGTTACAATTACAATAGGCTTATCTGTTTTAATGTATTCATTTGCCCCATATCCCTCATCGCTTACAATGAGGTCGACATCCAAAGGATAACCTATAGTAGGATAATGAAGATATACCTTCACCCCCCTCAACTCTAACTTGTTCTTAAATGCGGTTGCGGTTGACTGGTTCTCGTAAAGTGTTATAACCACAGCTGTGATATCTAAACCCCACTCCCTGAAATCATCAATGGTTTTAAGGGTATCAAAATCGTATGAAATACCGAAATCAGCCCTAATTTTTTTTCTGGCAATATCGCCTGCATTAATGCATAAAATTATGTCTATCTCTTCTTTTAGTAACTGCAAAAGCCGCATTTTGACATTAGGGTCAAAACCTGGGAGCACACGGGCTGCATGATAATCATATAAAATTTTACCTCCGAATTCGAGATAAAGTTTATCGTTAAACTGACTTACTCTTTTAAGAATTGCTGATGTTTGCTCCTGAAGATATTTCTCATTGTCAAATCCTATTTGATCCGAAACTGCCATTGTGTTTTATTATAATAATGTCTGAATTTTCATAGAAACTTCAATATTACTAAAATTTCGGCTACAGGAAATTTCAAAAGGATTAAAAAATATAAAGGCCGAAAAATACCCTCTAAATGGCAAATGTTTTACTATTCTTTAAATCCTCTTTTTTGAAGAAAAGCCCCGGAATTTCCAGGGCTTTTCGCTGTTTATTGCGCCTAATTGGCAATCGGTAAGCAAATTCTTCTTATAAATGTTTTGCAAGCTCAACCAAGTTAATAAACTCAGCTCTGTAACCATCGTTATCCGAACCTTTTGACGAGCGGGCAAGCTCAATAACATTATCATAAGTATTCTCGCCCTTAAATTCCGAACTGCGCAGCAGCATGCCAAAACCAGCTACCGATGCAGAAAATTTAAAATTATCAGAAGCCTGTGCTGCGCTTACTGTCTTGTTGGGAATAATCATTTCCATTAAGATGCTCTTATCGCCATCGGGTTTTTTGTAGCGGAACTTAATAGTTGCAAACTCGCCATTACCAGGTTTTGCAGGTTGCGGTTCAGTGGCCTGGTATTTCAATTTGGGAGAGTATGAATCTTTGCCACCAACAGGAACAATCTCGTAAAGAGCCGTAACGGTATGCCCTGCTCCCATTTCGCCTGCATCCTTTTTATCGTTGTCGAAATCCTTATCGGCCATTAAACGGTTTTCATAGCCAACCAGTCTGTACTCAGCCACATAAGCAGGATTAAACTCAATCTGTATTTTAACATCCTTTGCAATGGTATATAATGTGCTGCTGAATTCATTAATAAATACTTTTTTAGCCTCCATAAGATTGTCGATATATGAATAATTACCATTCCCTTTATCGGCAATAATCTCCATTTTGTCGTCCTTGTAATTGCCCATGCCAAAGCCTGCCACAGAAATAAATATCCCTTTTTCACGATATTTTACTATTAATCGTTCCATCTCTTCGTTGCTTGATTGGCCGACATTGAAATCACCATCGGTTGCAATAATAATCCTGTTATTGCCATCTTTCATAAAATTATCCTTTGCCACTTCGTAGGCAAGTTTCAATCCGGCAGCACCAGCTGTTGAACCACCCGATTGAAGGAGATCAAGTGCATTGATTATCTTTTCTTTTTCACATCCTGAAGTCGACGGAAGAACCAGACCTGAACTCCCGGCATATACAACCATTGCTACTTTATCTTCAGCTCTAAGTTGCGAAACTAAAAGTTTAAAAGCTTTCTTTAAAAGGGGAAGTTTATTTTCATCGCTCATCGAGCCTGAAACATCAATTAAGAAGACTAAATTTGAAGGAGGAACTTCTTTATTCAAGAACTTCTTTCCCTGCAGCCCAATATGAAGTAATTTATTATCCTTATTCCACGGACATTCGCCTAGTTCATAAATAATCTTAAAAGGATGCTCACCTGTTGGTTGCGGATAATCATAATCAAAATAGTTGATCATTTCTTCAACACGCACTGCATCGGACGGAGGTATGGACCCATTCTTAACAAAACGTCGCATATTGCTGTATGAGGCTGCATCGACATCGATAGAAAAAGTTGAAAGAGGAGCTTGTTTTGGATCCTTAAAACCATTTTCAGCTATAGTTGCATAGCCTTCGTTGTTATATTCCATATCATAACTCATGTCAGAATAGGATTGCAAACATTCACTTCGAACCGAAGAAACTGCACCTGTCATAACACTTTTTTTCATTACTCCATACCCGGTCACCACAACTTCACTGAGTTCTGCAATATCCTCAGTAAGGATTATGGTAAGATTTGAAGATTTTCCTGTTTTTATTTCTTCCTTTATAAAACCTATATAGGTAAAAATCAATATGGCATTATCGTCATTTACTGCAATGCTAAAGAATCCGTTTAGATCAGTAATTGCTCCCTTGCTGGTACCTTTAACCATAACGTTTACGCCAGGAAGAGGTTTTTTATTTACATCGTAAACAGTTCCTGTAATTGTGCGGGCCGATATTATACAAGAATTGAAAATCAGCACCAGGCTCATAATAACTGTTATTTTTTTCATGACATTAAATTTTTAGTTGACAATTTTTCTATAGGGTGCAAGACTTTTTATTTTTCCATAAAAATTTTTCAGGTATTTTTATTTTTTTTTAGAAACTGTTTGAATTTGATATTTAAGAAGAATCATAGTCAATCATTGAAATCAGACAAAGAACTGATTTCTTCTTTTTGCGAGAAAAGGGACCTTGAAATATTAGGCGCCCTTTACGACCAATATATGTACCTTGTTTATGGTTTATGCCTTAAATACCTTAAAAACAGGGATGACAGTCAGGATGCCGTAATGCAGATATTTGAGATACTAATTACCGATATTCCTAAATTTGATATCAATAATTTTAAAAGCTGGCTTTATGTCGTCAGCAAAAATTATTGCCTGATGAAGTTGCGCAAAGATTCATCGACCAATAAAAAAATGCAGTTATTTTATACCGATGAATTTATGGAATCGACCGAAATTTTGCACCCTATTGATGAAGTTGGAAACGACCATCTGCATGAAAAATTAAAAGATTGTATAGGACGGTTGAAAGATATACAACGACAATGCGTTGAATTATTTTATTATCAGCAAAAATGTTATAAAGAAATTGCTGTTGAGCTTAATATCGAAGAAATGAAGGTAAAAAGCTATATACAAAATGGGAAACGAAACCTGAAAATTTGTATCGAACAGAAACAAATAAGCAATGAAGCTTAAAAGAACGCTGACATATCGCCTAATACTGGATTATTTGAAAGATAAGCTTTCGGACAACAAACGCCATATTGTTGAAAAAGAGCTGATGCGTGATGCTTTTGACGAAGAAGCTTTTGAAGGATTAACTGCTATACCGACAAATGAGCTCGAAAAAGACATGATCCATTTGCATCTTAAATTAAAGCAAAGGACAAATATTAAAACAAGGATACCTTTATATAATTATTTGAAAATAGCAGCTTTAATTATTATTTTATTTGGTGTGGTTATAGCAATAAGAATTTCGACTAGAGACAAGTTTGAAACTCCTGTAAATAAACAAATTGCAGAAAAAACAGAAAATACTAACAAGAAAAAGCAGATAACAACCACTTCGATACCTGTTGAAGAAAAAAAGAAAGAAAATAAACCTGTTATTACATCCGACCAACTTGCTTATGAGTCCTCTCCCACCGAAACGAAACCTCAAGCTGTTACAAATGACGAATATGCCCTCACAGAAGAAATGGTAGTTGATATAGAGGAACCGGAAAATATTCAATCAGTGGAAACAGGTAAATATGAAGAAGCCGAAAAACCCGCTGCTACAATGGAAGCTAGAAGAGCTAAAGCACCAAAGAAAACAAAGATAATTACCAGTAAAGCAATAAAAGGCAGGGTAACAGATGCCCAGGGTACCCCTTTGCCCGGGGTAAGCATTTTTGAAAAAGGTACCAGTAATGGCGCTATCTCGGATATAAACGGAGAATTTGAAGTTGAATTAAAGGATACTGAAAATCCCCTGGAATTTAAATTCCTTGGCTATATCACCGAAGAAACTACAGCTGAAAACATAAAGAACAATGATATAAAATTGTTTGAAGACCTTGTAGCTTTAGATGAAGTTGTTGTTATTGGTTATGGAACACAAAAAAAATCAGATATAACTGGGTCTGTGTCATCTGTAAAAGCCGAAGAGCCAGATGATTTAGAAGAAATCGAACCCATACAAGCCCGTCCTCCAACAGGTTCAGTTCTTTCCTTTAAAAAATATATTTATAATAAAATCGACTATTCCAAATTTATTGATCTTATAGAAAAACAAAAGATTGTTGTTGAATTTATTATTGATGATAAAGGAATACCTGGTAACTACAAATTCAAACAACCTGCTGATGAACGAATTTGTAATGAAATAAAACGGATAATCGATGAAGCTGGTAAATGGCAACCTTCTACAAAAAGTGGATCAGCTATTGTCTCACAAATAAGAATGCGCCTGGTTATTGATCCTATTTCGAAAGGAAAATAAGTGTTCGATTAGTTGGCTGGTAATGCTGACTGGGCTTTAGAAGTGTTTTATGAATTAAATCCTGAGTTAAAATGAGACAGCGTATTAAAATACCTCGGATTTTAAAAATAAACTGGATTAGTGAGTTGTCAATCTCAGTTGTTTTTAATAATGGAGAATCAAGGATTATTGATTTTAGGAAAGTTCTTAAAAAAATTGGAGTAAAAGAAAATTCACCAGCTTACAGACTTTTTGATTCAAAAGAATTTGCCAAAGTTAAGTTATTAGGTAATACCCTTTCATGGGATAATGTTGAGCAATATATTACTATGAGAAATGGAGGCAAAATGAGAGTCCCTTTTGAGATTGGCGCTGATGTTTTGCTTAAATATAGCCAACCTGAGAAATCTGAGTTTTCATTAAAGCTAGGTCAGATGGTTAGAGAGGCAAGATTAAGGAGTGGATTAACACAACAAGATTTAGCATTGAAAAGTGGCACTTCTAGGACATATATTTCTCGGATTGAAAATGACCGTTCAGATATGGAGATTGCTACTCTGAGAAAAATAATTGAGACAGGATTAGGAAGAAAATTAGAAATATCAATAAAATAACTAACCACACCCCACGTAATAAAAAATCATTCCTTATCTTTATTACGGTCATTGAATTGAAAGAAATTGTTGTTCATAACAACTTAACCCCATCTTCCTTAATTAATGAAGGATGAAATAAAACTAAATTCATATTGAACCAATACAAATTGAATATGGGACAACCTTTAACCAAAGCTCCTCTAATAAAGGGAATTATATTTTTATTACTGACAATAACCCTTTTACCATGGGTTGGGGCACAAGACTCCAATGATTCATTAAATGAGCGGAATTTATATCGTCCGGGAAACATCAATATTCAATATGATTCGGTAAACACCGACTCTTTATATGCCAGGGAACAATTTGTCAGGGATTCCGTAGCTATACAATTGGCTTTTATCCAGGATTCAATTATAGCAAGAGAAAAATTCGTTCACGATTCTATCCAACGACGGAAAGAAATACTTGATTCAGTAACTTTTCTGAAAAATGAATTGCCCCGTCTGATAGATGCATCGCTTAAAATTATATCCGATAACCTGATTGTTAATAATAGCAAAATCGATATTATTGGCGATTCAGTATTAACAAATTATACATGGATTATTTTACCCCTTGGGCTCGATCAGCCATTTATACCATGGACATCAACTTTCAATTTATCGGACAAACCTATAAAATTTACCATCGATACAATAAACAAGAAAATAACTTCGATGCAAACCCATCTTTTTAATAACACTTTTGTCTATAATCAACGGGGCAAAAATATAAGAATAGATGGACAAGGAAATATAATTAGTAATAAGCAGGGGCAATTTTATAAACTTCCTTTAGACTCTATATTTTTCGATGCTCGCAACCGGTTAACCACTATTAAACGATATATTCAGTTGTATCAATCGATAAATTTCAAGAAAGGAAACCTTATTCTTTCATACATGTACCAGGTAAAACAGTTTGAATATGGCTCCGGCGATTTATTTACAAAATATAAAATAGTAAATTTTTGCGAGCGATGGGCTGCCCACGACCCAAATAAGGTATGTAGTATTATTAATTATGTGCTAAATAAGCAAGGAAATAATATATCCGTAGCCCGTAATAACGACCCGGCTAATCAATACAGTGATGGCGTTTTTATTTATGAATTTGATCAGGGCTATACCCTCAAAAATGTTTCATTTAGTAACCAATCAAAATCGGAAGATTGGAAAACAATTGTAGAACTAAATGAAGCAGGCAATGTTAGCCGTTACGTTTATCAAAATAAAGGCATTGTCAGGCGTACCTTGCTTATCAATTATTTCCTCGACGACCCAAAAGCTAAACATAAATTCGAAACCATTACCTGTACCTTCGAAGAAGATGGTATTAGTTATTATCAAGTTAATAATACGACAGGCAAAAGCCGGGTACGTGAAAAAATGACCCTCGAATGGGGGCCATGGAAATAATTTTTGTGATTGAATTAGTTTTTTTGCTGATAAGATGAAACATGCAGGCATGGGCAAACTATCATAGTCATAATCATTTTTGCGATGGAAGCGATGATCCGGTTATTTACGTAAATGAAGCCATAAAATTGGGCCTTGTTGCATATGGGTTTTCATCGCATGCGCCCGTTGGGTTCGAAACTAACTGGTGTATACCCGGTAATAAACTGGATGAATATATTAATACTGTCATTAAACTCAAAGAAGATTACAAATCGAAAATTCAGTTATTTCTGGGCCTTGAAATTGATTTTATCCCTGATTTTGCAGGATATACACGAAATTTAAATAAGTATTCACAGCTCGATTATTTTATTGGGTCCGTGCATTTTGTCGATCAATTTGAAAATGGTAACCATTGGAATATCGACACTTCCTTTGAATTGTTCCAGGATGGATTAAAACAAATTTTCAAAGGTGACATTCGAAAAGCAGCAACGCGTTTTTATGAAATTACCCGTCAGATGCTGGAAGAAGACCGACCCGATATAATCGGACACCTCGATAAAATTAAAATGTTCAATAACAAAGGCCATTTCTTTAATGAAAATGAAAAATGGTATGTAGATCAGGTTGATTTGACAATTGATAAAATAAAACAAACCGGAGGAATTGTTGAAGTTAATACAAGGGGATATTACAAGTATCAGCAACCTGACTTATATCCTGGGCTGTGGATTGTTGAAAAACTTGTAAAAAAAGGGATTCCCCTAATGATAAATTCCGATTCACATAAACCTGACGAAATAATTGGAGGTTTCTCTTATGCAACTCCACTATTAAAAGAAATTAAGGTAAATGAAGTATTTGCCCTTTACGATAAAAAATGGGGATCTTATTCTTATAGTAAGCAAGGGCTTAAATTTAACCTGATTAATTAGGTCGAGTAGGCAAAGGCATTTCAGCCTAAGCCTCTCACAGAACCGTACGTGAACCTCTCGGTTCA
>Ga0105103_10002015_pt1 | contig 10744 bp, 7 predicted proteins | sample PPLLaktember2015_2_FD_79107 | JGI IMG/M metagenome (GOLD analysis project Ga0105103, IMG submission 79107) | Freshwater sediment microbial communities from Prairie Pothole Lake near Jamestown, North Dakota, USA - PPLs Lake P7 Core (6) Depth... | ecosystem: Environmental > Aquatic > Freshwater >...
ACCGTCCCTTCCTACATTTAATATTCCCTTCATGCCCACCCAGAGCTTTTGTGAATCACTCAGATCGCAGATCCTGGCCATAAGGTTCGACCAGCCAATGTACAACGACAGAAACCAGTATATTGGCGATTGCTCAGTATACTACACTGCAACTGCATGTACCGGTTCTGACATGGTATTGCCAACAGATAATTCAGGTCCCGGTAGCATCTCAATTGACGGACTTGCCCAGGGAAACGCATTCTTCTCTCCACATGTCAGCAAAGGAATCGAAAACTGGATCAACGATTATAACCAGAAAATGGAGTCTATGGGTTTGATGGTTGACAGGTCGAAGATGCCTGATTTTCCAGAAATTCCGGTTACTGGGGATCCTGAATTCGATAAATTCTATTCCGACCAGACAATCCGGTTTGAAAAGCCCGAACAGGGAGGTGTGGTTGACCTAAGTGGAAAAACCGGGGTTGTTGATCTGCCGGGCAATGAACCGGTAACAACTGTTGCAAAACCGGCTGTACCGGCCACCGATATTCCGGCCAATACTGTTCCCATAATGGGAAGCGCTCCTCTCACGGTTGAAGAGATTGAAAGACTAAATGCTATGAATCTAAAATCAATTCCCGATAACCGTCTCGACGAATCCAACTTCCGGCTTGAAGAAGCTCCGTTCTGGACAACAACTGAAATGAAGGAGCTTGGTACAGATGCCTTAAAATTTACAGCTGGTTTTGTTTCTGGTGGTTACCTGATGGTGGCCGGAGTTGATGTTGTCTCCGGAATCATAAACAACAAAAGCGGACAGGAAATTGCGGTTGACATTGCCGGAGACCTTCTTTTTAAAAAAGCCGGTGACGTGATCGGAAGCGCACTTGGTAAAGGAAGTCTGTCGATAGGAAAGCTGGAGATCAAATCAGGACTTCCAAGGGCAGGAGCCGCCGTGCAGCAGGATTATGAAGTTTTGTCGCAGGCCGGGCAATCACTTATCGACGCCTGGGGTACGGGATCAAAAATCGGGAATAAAAAATAATGACACCTTCTATCGATATGCGAACAATAAAATCAATATTAGCTGCCGCCCTGATCGCTACATGTTCACTGCATGCAGAAGCACAACAATCCCCGAAGGATTCACTCCAGTATGAGATATTACTAACTCCAACGATGGTAGATGAGCTTAATCCTTCCGGCAGGTTTATAAATTCACTCAGCCTCACCTCAGAAAAACATCTCCTGCTTTCAACACGCGATCAGTTTTATCTGCTGGGATGGGGTGGTATTACCCCCATCGGGAAGAAGATCTCTGGAGGAATAGGATCATTTGCTTACACACACGATAACCTGTTGATGACAATAAGGAATAATGAACTCTGCGTATTCGATTCCCTCGGAAATCTTAACCGGCTCTACACCCTGCCAAATACCGATATGGGCATAAGTCAGGGTAAAAATGTCATGTATATCTTCGACAGAACCAGTATAAAGGAAAAACAGTCATTGTTTGTTATTGCACAGGGTGGAAAATATTCGAAACTGTTCGACGTACCAAAACCGATTTATTCTGTTGTGGAAGCCGGCAATCTTATACTTTTCACGAACGGGAACACTGTTTTCAGGTATGATCCCGTGAACAAAGATATAAAAGCTCTTGTATCGCTCCCGGAAGATAAAACTATAAGATCACTTACTGCTGATCCCTCAGGCAACATGATCTTCTTCTCGACCGACAATATGGTCTTTTCCCTCAAAGGGGAAGAACAGACAATAATAACCGATAAGATAGGAGGCAAGCTGATGTTCTTTGACGGTCTGATCATTTTTAACCCCGAAAACAGGATACTTATGCGGATAGTGGGACTGGAAGATGCCATTGCTAACCGGAACACCACCCCGGCCAAAGTATCTCCCGTAACTCCGGAGACACCGGAAGCACTTACAAACACAACAATTATTTCGCTCGTCAGGGACAATCTCTCCGACGGAGTAATAATAAACATTATAAACCGGTCAAAGGTAAATTTCAACCTGAGTGTGGATTCAATGGTTGAATTATCTGAGAATAATGTCTCTTCAGAAGTTATAATGGCCATGAAAGAAGCAATGAAGAAACAATCTGCCGGGAAACAATAAATGAAAATTAAAACACTCCAGGTTATGAAAAGGAACATATTGATATTATTAACCGGGCTGTTCATGTCAGGCCTGTTATCAGCCCAGACCGCTGACACCCTTACAAACAGCTCTGTCGTAAAAATGGTAAAGGCGAAACTTTCGGATGAACTCATAATTGAAGTCATACAAGGTTCTCCGGTCCGGTTCGACCTCAGCGATATTTCTGTTAAAAGCCTGGCGGATCAGAATGTCTCACAACGTGTGATCGATGTAATGAAACAGGTTAACGGTTACCAGAATGCTGCAACGGCAAACCTTTTTGCTTCTGCCGCGTCAACAACTACCGTTAAAGAACCTGCGAAAACGGAACAGGTCACTGAAGATAAAAAAGTGCCGGCACCTTCTGGCCCGGGACAAACAGCAGTAGCTCCCACTTCAGGTACATCAGTCACACCACCAGCTGATAAACCTGCACAGACAGTTATTACTATACAGCCGTCCGCCAACAGTCAGCCTCTTCCTTCTGACGAAGGCGTAGCCCTGGGGTATGTGGCTCCAATGAAGGACCTTATCGCTTTTCATGAAAGTGAATTTGAAAGTCTGGCTGCAACAATCAAAGAGTGGGAAAACAAAATTAACGGTCTGACGGGTGCAGCAAACAGCGTAAAAGACCAGATCAACCGGACAGAAAAAGAGCTGAGGGCTATGAAAAATGCCAATCCTAATGGCTATTCCAATGAGATTATAGATATGAAGAAGCAGCTCGGCGAATACAGGGAAAACTACAAAAAGGCCTGGGAAGAGATCCTGAAAGGAGGTGAGAGTATCTCAAAGGAATTTGAGAAAATAAGCAGCAACAGTATATCGGCTCTCGGGAATGCATATAACGACGTAAGCCAGGATATCAAATCGGCCGATATCGATCCCTCAGGCAACCCGATTTCAGTTCAGGTAAAGATGAAAGAGCTCTCTGTCATTGATAATACTCCGGAATACATTTCTCCTGCTTTCGAAATGCTTGCATGGCACATCAACCAGATCAGGGAGACCGGAGGGGTTATAAAAAACTGGAATGTAAAGATAAAGGAGGCAGTTGCCAAAGAGAGGGAACTGGCCCGTCAGCTCGAACCTCTTAAGGCCAAAATGAATGAATACCAGTCTGATACAAAAAAATACAAAACTGAAATAGCTGCTCTCAGAAAACAGATCTCGGGAGTTGAAAAGGAAATGAAGAATCTTGAAGGACAGATGGAAGACGACAGCAAGGAGCTCTCTTCATTCGTCAAACAGTCCAGATCCGATATCCAGAAGATCCTTGAGCAGAGATTTACAGATATAATAGAAAACATAAATTATTCATTCCAGGAAAAACTTAACCTTTAAGTATCCATGTTTAATGCCAAAGCACGCGGATTGAAATCCTCTGCCCTGGGAATCATGCATATATGCATCTGCATGATATTTCTTTCGGCGGTTCCGACAGAAGCCTTCTCCCAGTTTAAAAAAAGCCGAACATCAGGCAGCGGTCAGCTGACCGAATCACCCGGAATGTCAGACAACGGGAATATTTCTATTGAGAATGCAAGGGTAATGCTTCTTACCGATAATATCAGAGGAGCGGCAATTGTCTATTCAGAACTTCTTGCAAACGACTCCCTGAATGTATCACTGAACTCAGAGTATGCATACTCCCTTGCTCTTAACGGGATTTATGATGCAGCTCTGTCGAGGCTTGACCGTATCTGGAGAACAAGGGGAACAAATACCGACCCTCTCTATTTTGCTTCGCAGATTTTTTTACTTATGGAATACAATCAGCTTGCTGCTGATATCCTTTCCGGTCAGGCCGGTATTAAAGCCCCGGTGTGGATTGCCTCAAAAACAGCTGACCTTAATAAAAATTATATAAGGAATGCAGGTTACAACACAGCAATGAACGGCGACCAGACGGTTGAAAACTTCAGTCTTGCCAACAGGCTTACCGCCAGGGGATCTTATATGCAGGCCACAGCCATCTTTGAAGAAATAATCAAATGGTACCCAGGGGAATATCTTCCGTATGTTGGTTTGAGCATTTCGCTTGAGAAGGCAGGTATTTATAACCGGGCAGCATGGGCAGTGGAGTCGGCACTTAAGATAGTCGGAAATGATCCCGCAAAAGCTGAGGCCCGTCAATCGCTTGAGAAACGATTTGCCTCAGTAAGAAGTAAAGTAACCGGGACAACTGCAAGAACCTCACCTGCATTGCAGCCGGGTTTAACCCCTTTAACTAAATCCACCAGCATGATGCTGTATGCCGGAGGAATGATCTCATCTGCTTACACAAGCGTAAACACAAGGGTTGGATACTTTACATCTGATAATGGTAACGCAGCTGTCGACCTCGGAGTATCATCATTCTCGGGCAACACCGCCTTCAACCTGGGTCTATCTTATTTCCAGCGCCATAAGATAATGGTGGCAGGTTTCGGCCTTACAGGGAACATCGGTAAAGATACAAAAGCTATTTACCTGAAAATATCAACAGGATTGAGCTTCGTAAGCAAAAGAAATAAAGCAAGCTGGGACATATTCCTGGATGGACAGGCTCCGTTCAACAGGGAGCTGGCAACAACAATTGGAATGTCATTTGGCCGGAGCCTTTATTTTGGAACCAGAAAATAACACCTATGAAAAAGTCAATCATATTACTGCTAATAATGGCATCAGGATTTCAGCCGGCCTTTTCCCAGATCTCAAATGAAAAGATTGAAGCATTCAGGACAAGCGTTTTGCCTCAGTACAAGGTATATTTTTCCTCGGCAGATCTTAGCTCCGGCGGACAGTTGACACTAACCGCTGCTGAAAACTACATTTCACTCTCGAAGGATGGCAGGACAACCGTCATGGACAAAATTGTGAAATCGTGGCAGGAATCTCTTGTTATTGTGGCTTACGGTACAATAAGAGAGCTCTGGGGTCATAATGATGCCAATGGCAGGGCTGTTCTCATCGACATCTGGGACAGGGACCAGAAGCCAGTCGCAGGCAAGGTGCCCGCAACGCAATCGAATGTTTCCAGACATCCGTTCTTCATGTACGGAGGATTCCAGGAACAGATTGATTCCCATAAGAACATTAATTTTGGTTTTAATGCCCGGACAGGCTTTTTCATGCTGCGCGACAGATGGGATCTTGCCGCCTCATTTTCCGGCTTTATGATGGGTAACCTCGATTCCGAGAATCCAACAACCCAGTTGAGCCTGGGATTGTCGAGCAAGGTCTATTTCCCGATTAAGGCATACCGGATAAGCCCGAACATCGGCGGTGAACTGGCATGGACAAGTTTTAACTTCGAAGAGGATGCAACATCTTCTGTGTCGCCTTACCTGCTTGGAGGTATCAGCTGGTATGTAGGAAACGGCAGCTTCGATGTGGGTGTCAGATCCGGGAAACAGACAATGGTACTGATCGGATATACTTTTATTCCCAGACTTAATTCAGCGAGATAGCATCAGAATGAACCTGATGAAGGGGTGGGGTCATTCTCCTTGATCCTCTTCCTGCAATATTTCTCTATCTCATACGGTTCCGGTATTCCGGAGATGTAGAAAGAGTCAGGCACATACCTTTCAGGACCATTCTTGTTCCTCACCATCCTGCCTGTCCTTAAGCCAAGGGTGATATCACCTTTGGTGACTTTCCCCCTCACCTCGATATCTCCGGAAAACTGCTCCCAGTCAATCGACCTAAGACTCTTTTTTCTGAAATGGATCAGCCTGGTAGGTGTCCCGACAAAATAACCTCCTTTACTCACCAACGAAATGATTGCACCGCTAAACATACCCAGGCCAACCAGAACAAAAAACCCGATTATCAGAGCAGGTACAATTACCGGCCCCAGATTGCCAGGTCCGGCAACTGTCTCAACCCCGTTCGATGTAAAGGTAACCTCTTTACCCACGAAAAGTGGCCCCAGAAATGCAACCACGAAAATACTGGTAAAAAGTAACCAGACAACACTGAAAACTAAAAGCACTAATGATGTCCTGGCTGGTTGGGACCGGGCAGATTTGACTGCAAAATCCCTGGTTTCGGAACCGATTGCTGCCAATAGTTCCGGCGGAAGTGTGGCACTCTCAAGCATACTTAAGTCAGTTTTAGTAAATTGAATAACAACCTTCCGGACGATCAGGTCCGGATTATCCTAATACTATTTTGTATCGTATTTCGCCTGAAATCTTCTGTAAAGCTGCTTGTGCTTATTATCCAAACTGATATTCCTTCCGCATATAAATGCATACTCAACATTATTTGTCATCATATCCAGCAGATCACCCGAAGATACAACAATATTTGCATCTTTTCCCTTTTCCAGAGATCCTGTTCTGTCGTCAATACCCAGAATCTTTGCATTGTTCAGGGTGACTGTCCTGAGAGCCTCTTCAGAGGTAAGTCCATACGCAACAGTCTGTCCTGCAACAAACGGCAGGTTATACCCATAAGCAGGCGTGGCATAGGTCAGACCAACCAATATGCCCTCTTTGCTGAACATTGCGGCCAGCTTAAAAGGCAATCTTATATCACTGTGAGTATATTTTGGCATACTGTGCACATGGGCAAGAATGACAGGGATATTATTTTCCCTGATGAAATCCTTTACTGCCCAGGCCGATTCATCGGCACCCGAGAGAACAATCTTCTTGACACCATATCTTTTTGCAAATGAAACAGCCGCTATAATACCCTTTGGCTCTGCAGAAGTAATGTAAAGGATCTTACTTCCGTCGAAGAGTCCCTTTAAGGATTCCAGCCTCAGATTTGTATATTCAACCTTTTCGGCAGATGAATAGGCAATGGCATCTGAAAAGATCTTTTCGAGCTGTTCGACATTCTTTGCATATGTGTCCTGCCCTCCCTGGGCAGCCATAAAAGCATAAGCTCCACCTCCCCTGCCGGTAGCCGGAGCTTTTCTGGGCCATCCGAGATGAATGCCGTCATCGGCTTTATAAATTGCATCCATCCAGTTCCACGCATCCAGCTGAACCACACTTGATGTACCGGGTAAGAGTGTTCCCTGGGGTACAATCTGGGCAATAAGAACACCATTCGACCTGACAACAGGTATAACATGTGAGTCGGTGTTATATGCTACAACAGCCCTTACGTTCGGATTAAGATCACCAATTTCCCGGGTGTCAACAGTAACATCCACTCCGGATATCTCAACAAGTCCAAGGGTTGTGTTGGGATAAATAAGTCCGGGATAAACATGCTTTCCGGCAACATTTATCACCTTTGAACCGGTATTGCCATCATTGAAATCTGAAGCATTCCCGACAAAAGTGATCTTCCCTCCGCTGAATGCCACAGTACCGTTCTCAATTACATCCCCGGTACCTGTGTGAATAATTCCTCCGGTCAGAACAACAGGTCCTGACTGTGATGGAGCAACAACAGGGCTTTGCGCTGCTGCATGAGCAGTAACTACTGCCAGCAGGAATATTATTGTTTTAAGATTCTTCTTCATCGTCTTGGGGTATTAGGGAAACTGGGTGCTGCTGTTTGTGGTGATTCCTTGAGGATATTGGAGATGATCCTGGTACGGTCATTGTCTATGTCGATTTTCATCCTGGCATCTTCTTCCTCATCAAAATAGATGGCTCCGTCAACCATTGTTTTGCTGGCCCGGGCATAAACCGAAAGAGGATGAGCGGTCCATAATACAAGGTCAGCATCTTTGCCAGGTCTTATGCTTCCCATCCTGTCGTCAAGATGAAGTATCTTTGCAGGATTGAGAGTCACGAGCTTCAGAGCCTCGGTTTCACTTATTCCACCGTACTTTACAATTTTTCCTGCCTCCTGGTTAAGCCTTCTGCCCATTTCATTATCATCTGAATGCAGACAGGTAAGAACACCCTGGCTGATCAGCATTGCCGCATTATAGGTAATACCTTCATACACCTCATACTTGTAATCCCACCAGTCGGAAAAAACCGAAGCGGCACTTCCGTTGGCTGCAATCTGGTCTGCGATCTTATACCCTTCGTTGAAATGAATTAATGTGTTGACTTTAATTCCAAAGTCTTTTGCAAGATTCATAATCATTGTCCCTTCAGACTGTACATAAGTATGACAGGTTATAAAGCTCCTCTTTTCAAGGACATCAACTATCGGATCAAGTTCCAGATCGCGGCGCGGAGGGATCCTGCCAGCCTTATCTGCAGGCTTAAGCTTGTTCCACTCCTTCCATTGCCGGTTATAATCGACAGCTCTCTGGTAGGCGTCTCTGATTATCTGGTCAGTACCCATGCGTGTATTTGGATAACGTGTCGTTGTACGCTTAACATTCTCACCCAGAGCATGTTTTAGAAATCCAACCTGGTCTTTTATTTTCAGATCCTCGGCCGGCAGTCCCCAGCGGTGCTTGATTATCACCGACTGACCGCCAACCGGATTAGCTGAACCATGAAGCAGGTGAGCAGCAGTTACCCCTCCGGCAAGTTGCCTGTAGATTGTCTCATCTTCAGGATCGACAATATCTCCCACTCTAACTTCCGAAGTAATCGCCTGCCCCATTTCATTTGAGCTGGCCATTGCAATATGCGAATGTTCATCAATGATCCCCGGTGTCAGATGCATACCGGTAGCATCAATAACCCTCGCTCCGGGTGCTGAAAGGTTCTTTCCGACCCTGGATATCTTTCCCTTCTGTACAAGCACATCGGAATTAAGAATTACTCCCTCTTTTTCATTAGTCCAGACAGTTGCATTTCTGATAAGAACATCTTCCCGGGCAGGTAGTGTTTCACGGCCGTACGCAGTGAACGGATATAAGATCTTTCCTGCAGCAGGTTGCCCCGGGTTTCTTGGAGGCTTGCGCTCGCCTGCTGCTGCAGGGCCGCTCTTTACAGCACTCCATCCGAACCACTTCCCGTTGTCGGACTGTCCTTTACCCTCCATTCCCGCTGATGATATATAACCAGGCAGCCTGAATTTATGTCCCCCCCTGTCGAATGCAATGCTGACAAGGTCTTTCTCCTGGGTAAAGGTTGCTCCTCTTACTTCAGTCGAATCATAAGTGAGTTTCACAGAGGGCTTATCTAACGAACCCGATAAAACAAGATTGTATCTGGCAGTATCGACTCTAAGTGCATAGGTCCCCCGCAGATCTTTCGCCCTGAGGTCAACAAGCCTGAAAGGAACACCCTGTACCCAGTTCTCATAAATGATACAGTCATCACTGAATATATTACCTGAGGTTACCAGAAGGTTGGCTGCCATATTCTTCCTGACTGCCCCGACAATACCGGCCGCATCAATGTAAGTTGCCGGTGTGTATGTGAGTGCTTTCAGTGCTTCTTTTTCAGACAAGCCGCTCTTTACAGCCTTACGGATATTTGTAAGGAAATCCGCTCTCCTTCTCAGGTCAGAGGATGTGATCGCAAAAGAGATGCCTGCCGCTGACAATCTTCCCGTATTGGAAGGCGCCAGTTCGTAATGTTTTAGTGCTGAGTATGTTACGCGGTCTGCATCATAAGGATCTTTTACATCAGGCGTTTCTGGATAATTAACTGGAACGATCAGCCTGTTTCCCGATCTCTGAATATCGTTAATTACCTGGTATTCATTTCCTGATCCCTTAACTATATAATTGACGCCAAACTCCTTACCAAGCCTGTCGGCCCTCATTATCTCAATCTTATCAGTTACTTCGAAGATCTGAGGGAGGGAGCTGTTCTTTACAAATGCCTCAAGCCCTTCGTCATGGAAATATCCCGATGGAAGCTGCCTGTACCACTCAGCATCATAATAGACCTGTCTCAGCAACGCAATCATTCCGTACTGTGCCATTGGATAAAGATCGGCTGAACGGCCTCTTGCAAAGGAATAGTTTGCTGAGGTCCTGTTCTTTAAAATCATGTTGTTAGCCTTACCTGTACCTGTCGATACAAGGGCTGAAGTACCACGGGCCAGTCCGTCAGCTTTGAAGGTGACCACAGCACCGAAGCCGGCCTGCCGGTACTCTTCTGCAGTTCTTACATCAGGGATGAACTCCTCAGAAACATTGTACGATATATTAATGCCATCATTCCAGTAATCAGCTGTCCTTGGATCGGGTAAAACCGGGGCGCCACCCCTGGCTCCCTGTGCAGGATTCATAAATGCGGCAAAGGGATTCGCATCAGCCCCTGATGACTGAGTCTTTATGCCATAGTTGCCGGCATAGATATCTATAAATGAAGGATACACAGTTTTTCCGGTCAGATCGAAAACCACTGTCCCTTCGGGAAAGGTAAGACCAGTTCCAACAGCCTCAATCCTTCCGTTTGAAATAAGTATATCGGCTGATTCGAGGGTGGTCTGGTAATCAACCACCACACGGGCATTTTTCAGCCCGTAAACCTCTATCCGTTTATCACTCACTCCGGTTACAGGAGCATTATCCTGCTGCGCCGCGAGATTAAATGTGAGAACTATAAGAAAAAAGAAAAGAAGCTTTTGCATAGTATTACAAATTTAAATTCAGACAGGCTCGGGTTACAAAACAGGAAGTTAATAATATTAATAAGGATTAAAAATACATTAATTAATTTTCCGTGAAAGTGGTTAACCGTTAAAGAAAATTAAAAAAAAGGCCAGCTTGATAAAAACT
>Ga0105103_10002016_pt1 | contig 10742 bp, 7 predicted proteins | sample PPLLaktember2015_2_FD_79107 | JGI IMG/M metagenome (GOLD analysis project Ga0105103, IMG submission 79107) | Freshwater sediment microbial communities from Prairie Pothole Lake near Jamestown, North Dakota, USA - PPLs Lake P7 Core (6) Depth... | ecosystem: Environmental > Aquatic > Freshwater >...
CCGTGCTACTCGGGGCCGGAGCTGGCACATGCGATCGACGAGTTCAACGCCGCGCTGCGGCAAGTGGCACAGGAGCAAGGGGTTCCGCTGATCGATATGGCAGTCCTGCTGCCGCCAGAGCCCGGATACTACGGCGACGCATCGCACTTCTCGGTGGCCGGTGAAGAGGCGTTTGCGGCGCTGCTCGCGAGCGAAATTCAGCGCCAGGGCATGCTGTCGCGGATGACTGCGCCGTGAGCCTGGTCGGCTTCCAGTTCCTGACGTTCACGCTCGTCGTCTACCTGGTCTGGCGCTTTGCGCTGTCCAGCGACGAGTCGCGGCGAAACTTCCTGCTGCTGGCCAGCTATTACTTCTATGGCACCTTCGACCTTCGTTTCGCGTCGGTGCTGGCGCTGGTCACCGTCACGCAGTGGGTCATCGGTGCCCGCATACACGCGGCGCCGACCCCGCAAGGCCGGCGGCGCTGGCTGTGGTTGTCAGTCGGGGCAGGACTCGCCTGTCTCGGGTATTTCAAGTATTCAGGCTTCTTCCTCTCGAGCCTGATGGAGCTGGCGCAAGGCCTCGGCTTCGACGGTTACGAGCCGCTGCTTCGCGTTGCCGCACCGATCGGCCTCTCGTTCTATACGTTCCAGTCGCTCACCTACACGATCGACATCTATCGCGGCAAGGAGCAGCCGACTTCCAGCCTGCGGGACTTCGCGCTGTTCATTGCCCTGTTCTCGCACGTCACCGCCGGCCCGATCGCACGCGCGCGACACCTGCTGCCGCAGATATCGACGCCGCAGTTTCGCACAGGCCGGCTGGATGCCGAGGCCATATTCCTGATCGCACGGGGCTTGTTCAAGAAGATCGTCATTGCCGACGTGCTCGCGGCCAATTTCGTCACGCCCGCCTTTGCGACGCCCGGGCAGTGGTCCAGCACGTTCCTGTTCGTCGCCGTGCTTGCCTACAGCTTCCAGATCTACATGGACCTTTCGGGCTACACCGACATTGCCCGCGGCACGGCGCGGTGCTTCGGCTATGACCTTGCGATCAATTTCAACCGGCCGTACCTAGCGCGCACGGTCTCCAACTTCTGGCAGCGCTGGCACATCTCGATGTCCAGCTTCTTCCGCGAATACCTCTATTGGTCCATTGGCGGCTCAAAGCACGGCCATGTTTACCTCAACCTGATGGTCACGTTCGTGGCGATCGGCCTCTGGCACGGCGCCGGGTGGAACTTCGTCGTGTACGGACTGCTGCACGGCAGTGTCGTCTGCCTGGAGCGGGCACGAAGACTCAGGCGTCGCGCCGCGGGTTTGCCGGACGAGGACGATAGCCGTGCTGGCCGGATTGCTGGACTGCTGTACACGTTCGCGTTCGTGGCGCTGGCCAGGATTCTGTTCGTTGCATCGGACCTGGGTGGCGCCGTCGACTACGCGCAGGCGCTGTGGTCGTCGAGCGGTGCCGGCGGCGCTGCCGGCCTGCAGGGGTACGTGACGCTGGTCGCCGCCATCGCGCTGCACATCCTGCCGCGTGCCGCCGAAGAGCGTGCACGGCAACTGTTCTTCTCACAGCCAGTGGCCGTGCAGGGACTGGCGTTGGCGGGGTTTGTCTACGTGCTGATCGCGCTGGCTGGAGAGTCGCGGGCGTTCGTCTACTTCCAGTTCTGACTTCACTGGCGGATCATTGTTGACCCCCAGACTGCGCGCTTAACCTATGGAAGCCGCCGGCAGTTTGCAGACGTGCGTCGCCTGATCGAAGTGCGACAAATGCACAAGTAACGCCTCACCTGTGCCACAGAAGTCCGGGAAGATATTAAATCGCGTGTAAGACCCGCCACCTCCGCCGATGTTGCCCGCCCGGGGGTTGTTTGTTCCCGGGGCATCACCCCCCACATTGATCTCGCTCCAGACCCAATCACCTTTGGGATCGTACACACCACCGCTGCCCGTCGGGATGGTCAATTTTCTGAGCGTGGCGCGATTTGGCAACTGATCACAGTTGTACGCGAGAAAGCTGGCGCTCAACTGGTGAAAAACCATGCCATATGCTGCCGTGTAACCCGAATGGCGCGGAACCACACCACTCAGACCCGCGGCCCATTCGTACCTTGATGCGTTCACGGGGTTCACGACTGACCAGGCCTCGCCGGTTCCGGCCTTCGATATGTCCAATACCCAAAGCCGATAAGTTCCAACCTCCATCATCACAAACAGGCTGGTTGAACCGCCATCCGCGACAGGTATTCCATGACAGATACTGCCGGCGGACGACCTCAGGTCCTTATCGCGCGGAGCGTCACGATAGAACCCGTGTTGACCGGCGGCTTGACCGCGCGTTTCCATACTCCAGTACGATGACGTTCGCTGTCCGACATACCAGATCTTTCCAGTCGAAGGATCCAGTGCCCCCACGCCAAAACCGAACTCACTCGTGTCACCGCCGTTCTGCTCGCTTATTACTCCAAGATATCGCCATGGCGCGACGCTTCCGTATCGCCAGTTCTTGAGCGCTGGATCTCGACGGACGGCGTCGACATCAAGGGACAGTTTGACAAGCGAGGTCAGGCCGCTGCCCTGGTTCCATGAGTTCATGATCGGATACCAGATCCTCCCGTTGGAATAGTGGTAGTGGGAACACGTGTGCAACGTACGCGGACGCCGTAGAATCTTGTTCAAATCGGGCAAGCGATCGGTTGCGCGAATTTGCGGTTGTGGACCGTCGCCCAACCAACCCGGCACAACCAGCGGCCTGGCAAACGTGGCGCCGGACGGGTCGAGCACTTTGTCCATGTATCCGTCGGGTCCGCGCTGACCTGATGTGTTGTTGTAAGCATCGAAATAGCGCTGACCACCTGCTGGATCAACTTCTGGCGTCGAATCGACAATTCGACGCCAAGCCGGAACGTCCGCGCCAAGAGACAAAGAATAGGCATCGTTGTATTGCCAAGCCGCATGCCCGCCATTCAGCGCGATGATCATCTCGCGGTTATCGCAATCAACGCAGGCGCCATTCCAGCCAGCCGTCAGGTATCGCGGACCGTAGCCACCGAAATAAGGTCCTGGCGGCACAACGTCCGCGAGCCTATCGCCACTCCGCCATGCCCTCTGTTCCTGAGGACCCGCGGCCAGCGGACTCCATCTGAGGGTATCCAGGGAATGAAACCATTCGGGGCCGCCCCCAACTCCGCTCTCGCGCACCTTCTTGATTGCCGATCCCACCCCTATACTCGAGGGCGACGTCGAAGCGGCCCCGCGGAGTGGACGGCCAAGCCACGACCCACCCGTCGCCAAGGCAGCTCGCGTCAGGAATTCTCGCCGCTTCATGGATAAATTCGGCCCTGCAAAACCCACCCGCAACCGTCCGGTGGGCGCAATTTCATGTGGGATCAAAAGTGCACGAGCATTCCGCCAAACGCCGATTCTGCAGGCCACACATTCTGCTATAAGCGCCGAAAGATGGGAATTCTTTCACGGGCGGCCGCCTGCATCGAGAACACAGCACTTTACCTCGAAACGCATGGCGCTTACCGCCCCACCAAAAGCCCCCGGACTTCTGAATAGGCCGCTCACGAGCCCGCCAGCACGCGCTACTGCACTTGTTGCCCCCGAGCCGCTCGACAATACTTGGGCAGACGCATAAAAGAGGCATCCCTGCGCCACGAAAAACACCAATCTCGCCTCCACATGGCGATCCGCAATAAGGACGCAAAAAGAAATGCCAGACAGCGATGATGTTCGCGCGCATGCGATCAAAATAAACAGAGAACAGAAGCAGTTCTACAACGACAAGATAAGACGCCGTCGAAGGCTAAATCTTCCGATGTTTCTTTGGGAAGCCTGGCGCAACCGTGCCTACCGAATCTGGGACAACATTGGTGTCTTCGACGATGTCTTGAGTCTTCATCGCGAGTGGGTCGGAGACCTCAGTGGAAAGCGCGTACTCGACCTCGGATGCTACTCGGGGAACCGACTAAGCCTCGAACTAGCTTCTAGGAGCACGTTTTATCTTGGCCTAGATCTCAGCGAAGAGGCGATCGCGAAGCTTCGCGCCAAGTTGGACGCCGCCGGCCTGCCCGATGCCCAGGTTCGCGCCAAGGACTTTCTGGATCGTGACCTCGGGGATGCACCCTTCGACGTCATCTATGCCAATGCAGTACTGCATCACTTCAAGGATTTCGACCTTTTGATTTCCCTGCTCGCCGATCGACTTGTTCCCGGGGGTCGCGTGATTTCCTTCGACCCGATGGAAACAGCGCTTACGGTCCGGATCGTCCGTTCACTGTATCGACCGTTCCAGAGAAATGCCGCCTGGGAGTGGCCATTCAAGAAGCGACACTTCGATGTAATAGAGACCCGATTTACAGTCGACAAGATTCAGGGCGTTGTCGGATTGTCGAAATGGGTGCTCCCTTTTTCCACAATCCCCTTCTTTGGCGGGCTGACGTCGCGCTTGGGGCGAAAACTACACGAGCGCGACTTGCGGGTCGCAAGGCAACGCGATCGACTGTTATGGCGATGCATGTCAGTCAATCTGCATTTGGTGCGGCGAGTTTGACGGCGATGGCCGCTCTCCAAGCCAGCACCGATGTCGCACGCAAACCAATGGCCCTTGACTTTGCGACATTCCAAAGTTGAACATCAACCACTGAGAGCACAGATCTCTTTACATAATAAGAACAGAGATTCCGCGGTTCTTCTTAATTCCTAATCTTGGCGAAAGCAGTTATGTATGTCATGCGATCAGCGACACGCCGCATTCAATTGCAGTTAGCTTCGGCTGCCGTCGCGTGCATTTCAGTTCCGGCAGTAGTCAACGCAGAAATCGGTTGCGCCCCCGGAGAGGCGGCGAAGCTTGACTCCCTGGTCAACGAAATTGCGGCGCTCCCTGAGGGGGGCTGGTTGCGATCGAACTTGAACCGGTACGACGAGGTCTGGACACCACGGGACCTGAGACCGATATCCGCAGGGATCGAGTCCACACCTTCCAAGATCATACAAGCGTGGAGCAGTTTCGCCTGGGACTGTCGCAGGGGGGACCTGTTGATATACGGCGGTGGGCACGCGAATTACTCGGGAAACGATACGTACCGTTGGCGCGCCACAACCCGTCGGTGGGAACGGATGTCGCTACCTAGCGACATTCGAACCGATGGGATGGGCAATACGACGGCCATCGACGGCCCTTTTGCCGCTCCGCCTGCGGCTCACACGTACGACAACAATATCTATCTTCCAATTTCTGATCGCATGCTGGTGCTTGGCGGCTCCGCTTGGAACAATGGCGGCGCCTTCGAAATGGAGACCGGGCCGAACACCGAGCGAATCACGGGCCCGTACGTGTTTGATCTTGCCAAGGCCGATGGCGCGAAAGTCGGCGGGACAACGGGGTCACACGTAAAGCGTGTTGCACCATACCCAGACATACTGGGCGGCATGATGTGGCAGAACCGGGATCTTTATGCACTTCATCCACTTAGCAGCCTTCCCTCAAACCATACCAGTGGAACCACTGCCTACGTCGGCGGCACGAACTCCGATGTCGTTCTATTCACAGCCAGACAGGGACTAGGCACAGCACAACATCTGTTCCGCTACATAGTCAGTGACGCCGATGATGCGACCAGCGATAGCATTGCGCGCATCGGCCGGTATGTCTCTGGCGTCGCGGGTCGTGGCGCCGGCACCTATGACCCGGATCTCAATCTTTTCGTTAGAAACTCTATCGGGTCAACCGGGGCCACGTATTACTACTGGGACTTGTCCCGATCCGGCGCTGACAATCCGAACGTGATATTCGCTCCGCGAGATCTATCCGGTACCTGGAGTTATGATCGCGGCTACGGCTTGGATTTCGATCCTGTACGTGGTCAGTATCTGCTTTGGGGCGGGACAGGCGATGTCTGGTTGCTTCGCGCCCCCGCAACCGTGTCGCCGAACGGCTGGACGATCGAACGAATGCCATCGCCGACGACGACGGCGACACCGACCAGCTCTTACGATGGCGTCAGCCTGGAGTCCGGCGGTGGCGTGCTTGGCAAATGGAAATATATTCCAGAACTCGATGCTTTCATTGGCTTGCAGGATACGAGCGCTGGGAATGTCTGGATATATAAGCCGATTGGCTGGGTACGACCAGGCGACACGCCGGCACCACGCTTGAACATCAGCGCTTCCCAGTTCCAGATATTCTCTGGTGGGAATGTAAACATCATGTGGCGCAGCTCCGGAGCAAGTAAGTGTACGGCTGACGGCGATTGGTCGGGTGAGAAGCCCGCCTCCGGAAGTCAAACGATATCTGGGCTGGTATCGAACGCCAACTTTGGCCTGACCTGCGCTGGACCGGGCGGTAGTGTCCGTCGCAGCATTGCTGTCACCGTCGATCCCATTGGACCACCGACAATCAACCCGATTGCCATCGACGCATGTGTAAATGCGGTCGAATCCAACAACGAAGTGACCATAGATGGAACCGGCAAAGCCGGCGCGACAGTCGTGCTGAACATTGGCGCGCTAACGCGAAGTGGAAGTGTCGATGCGCTCGGGTCCTGGCGAATCACGCTGAGCAGCAGCAACATACGGTCTATCCCGGATGGCGTGCAAACCGTGACGGCGCGACAGACTAGCGATCAGGTTGCCTACTCACCTTCCGCCACCATCAGCTTCACCATGGATACCGTGGCACCAAGCTCGTCGACCACTGCACCGGCGCTGCTACCAGGTTCCGATACCGGCTCGTCCAATTCTGACGCTCTGACCAAGGACACGACACCGACTTTCCAGGGCAGTACCGGCGCAGCGTCGCAGCCCGTTGTATTGTTCGTCGACGGAGCGCCTGCGAAAAGCGTCATGTCCGGAACGACGGGCAAATGGTCAGCAACGACCCCGACGCTTGCTGCTGGCATGCATCTCGTGAGCGCGGCAGTAGCGGACAAATGCCTCAATCTCGGCCCGATTAGCAGCACTTCCCCGGTGAACGTAGATACCACCGCGCCGTCGTTGGTAGTTAACAGTATTGCAGGTGACAACCGCATCAACTCGCAGGAGGCACAGCAAGGAGTCGTCGTTGCTGGAACAACGGATTCGCCCTCGACGGTCACATTGCGGATCTCAGCTGGCACAGTGGAACTGTTTAGCCGCACCACCTCGTCGACAGGCACCTGGACCGTTCTACTGTCCGCATCGGACGTCGCAGCACTGCCCGATGCCGCCCTCGGCTTTACGGTGACCGTCAGTGACGACGCCGGCAACACACGGAGCAGCAGGCGCAGCGTCACGAAAGACACAGTAATTGCCACGCCTACGATAGACGCGGTCACCGGCGACGACACGCTTACCGCCCAGGAACGTGCCGGCACGATCACCGTGACTGGACGCGCGGAAGCCAAGTCCGTGGTCACTCTAAACATCAACAACTGGACGAGACAGAAGGCCACGTCCAGCGCGGGCGACTGGTCTATCGACGTGCCAAGCTCGATTACGTCTCCGCTACCTTCCGGTTCCGCAACTATTTCGGCTTCTGCAACCGATCCAGCCGGCAACACATCGTCAACCTCAAATCGCCTGCTTGCCGTGTTAGGCGCTAACTAGCTGAACCCACCGCGGTTGCGCCGCTGGCGCGAATACCGGTTGCGTTCGTGTTGTTCAATGAACCTGCACCGACGCAGCGCTCATTAAGCCGATCAAGCATGGAACGGCATAGCGCATCTATATCCGCATCAACTTTGGGTGCGGGCCTTCGGCCCACTGAAGTTCCAAAAACGCTCTCTGCGTACGCACGCGTAAATCTCAGGCCGACAAAGTCGTAGGCTCCTGCCACTACAGTAGATGGATCTCGGACCAGATCCTCGTAGTTCAACAACAGGGTGTCCGGCCGGCAGTCCAGTTGCTGCCTGAAAAAAAAGTCGTTACGAACATACCAGATCAGCGCTCTTGCCGACTCCTCAGTGACACCTCGACTCAGGTGCGAGCGAATAAACGAAATGTCCGAATCTGTAATGTTGATCGACCTCCAACGCGCCTCCGGGGACCGGATACTCACCTTCTCGAGGTACTGCAGGCTGGTTTCTCGAAACTGCACGAGCGCAGATCCAATGACATCCAGGTAGTTGCGATAAATCCAAATCGCTCGCGACCCCGGCAACGCATCCATGACCTCCGCGGCGCGATTGCCATCCGCAGTCGGCTTGAATACAACATGCGAAGCCGCCGACCGGGCAACTAGAGCACTGATGGACGCCAGATCCCGGAGCTCATAGTCGATAAACGCATCGTCGTCTGTCTCATTGAATACCGCAGTGTCGAGGCAGTGATCGAAGCAACGCAGAAGCATATTTGTGCCCGAGCGTTGCTCCCCAAAAATCAGAACTGGCGTTGCTGGCCGTCGCCGGCCCAAGAGCCGATTTCGAAACGCCTTAAGTGACTTCCTAACGCGCTCGCGCTTAGTGATCATGCAGCCCGAGCCGATGGCAACGTATGCAAGGGTCCTGCTTCCTTAGCTTCACCCGCCACTCCCCTGACGATCTGGCGTTCATAGACCATACTGGACATAGCCATGAGTACCGTGATCAACCAGAAGCGGATCTCCAGCTTTGGATACTGCACGAACAAGTCGCCGACTGTGATTGCAAGCAAACTGCCGGCAACTGCCGGCAGGATCTGGGCGAGAAAGTCATCGTTGCCACGGCAGGCTCTGCGAAGGCTTCGCAAGGTCAGTAGAATCCAAAGCGTCATCGCGACATACGCTGCCCCGCCCAACACCCCGTGATCGACAAGCATCGTCATAAATGTATTGTGCGACGACCGCACGCCGTCAGAAAGCTGCTTCTCATCCAGATAGCGCGGGCTAAGCACGTCAGTGCAGCGCGACCCGCAACCGAATGGGTGCTCGCGGAACATCTTCAGCTGCGCCTGAACCAGCACCAGGCGTCGCGATCCGGTATCCACGCCCTCGACCTGCTGGCCTTGATACTTTATGGATTGGATTCGCTCCCAGTAAACTGGATTGGTAAGCAAAAGGAAGCCAACGAGCCCCACCATGGACAGGACTCGAATCCACTTCTGGTACCGCAAGGGCGCAAAAAGATTGTAAACCGCTCCTGCAACGGCCAGAGCCAGAAACCCGCTGCGACTAATGGTCGCAACGATGGCGTTCAGCAGGAATGGCATTATTCCGACAATGACGGCCTTGGCTTTGCTGGAACCAGCTAGAAATAGTGATGCGGCGGCCAGGATGCCGGTCACAATGGTCAGTGCTCCCGAATTGGCATCGCCGATACCAGCACCGCCAAAGCTGTCGAATCGACCACCATCCAGCCCTGTGTACGCGACCCAGGCGATGTACGCGCAACCAAGAACATGTGCCCACATGAACAAGCGAAGATTTTGCTCTGAATTGATTGTGCGATAAATCAGGTACATGGCCACAATGTACTTAAGGTAGTATTCCAGTAGTTCGCCATGCATGTCAGAGTCAATCGCCCAGAGGCTCTGAAGAGCGACCCACGCCACAAACAACATGAATCCCCACATCATTGGTTGCTTCAGCAGCGGGATCGCGGGCTGCTTCGGTCGGTGAATCGGAAGTGAAACTGCAACGACCACGGCCGCAATAAGCGTCCACCTGACACCCAACGCGAAATCTTGACCCCACCAGCGATCTGATGGACTTACGTAGAGCAGAAGCACGTAAGTCATAACGCCGAATATCGGATGGCGCGCAAGCGCCATCAAGCAACCCGCCACAAAAAGCAGAACGAAAATTACGCCGGTCAGGCTCATTGAGCTTCCAACCCGCCGGTGCTAACCGATTTCACGGAGACTGTGCCGGCGGAGACTGCCACTGACCGACCCGCTGCAACTTTTCACGCAAACCAGGAAGGGGGTAACCTGCCGCATAGGCGCTCTGGGCGTGAACTCTCGCCTCGGCATACCGTCCTTGATCGAACAAAAGCAGACCAAGATTGTAGTTTGCATCTGCGCTGCCCGGGTCGAGCCTAAGTGCTTGCGTCCACCAGGCCTCGGCTCGCTGGAAGTCTTTCTGTTGATAGAAGTAGACTCCTCCATACGTCCATACGAACACATCGTTTGGCGCAAACTGTTCGGCCCAGGTCAGATAACATGCTGGAGAAGCATAGTCCTTGTCCTTACCGCCGGCCCCGGCCCACTGAACCAATAGAGCCAATGCGCGGTGGTCATTCGGCACCTTGTGCAGGACAAAATGCAGGTTGTTCATCACGTCCCAGTCGAGGTTTCCCTCGCTTAGAGCCTTCGCCGCTGGCTGAATGTGGTAGTACTCGTGAGACTTGAGGTCGCGCTGGTCTTTCTCATTTGTTGACATCAGGTTGAAATCACGCCGACCCTTGACTGGATGCCCCGGGGGCGGCGGCCCACAACTCTGTTCGAGACTGTCCGGCGAGCGAGCGGGTTCTTCGGCGGTGTACGCCGCCACAGGCATGACCAGTCCAATGACTGCAATCAGCCATTTTGACGCCAAGCTCAATCGAAACTCTGACATTTCTAGGCACCCCGAGATATTGACTTTACCAAGCGACCCAACATCACGCAGACGGTCAGTCGATCGGCGCGGGAATGAACTGGCGCGAGAGGATAATCTGATCGAATCGATACCAATATGATTTCCGCGGCGGCGAGACTCCATCCTGAACGTTCTGGTAGCCAGTTGGCTGAAAGCAGTTAAAGCCAGGCGGATGCAGATTGTAAACGCCGGATGAAACATCGCCGAAAATCCATGGCATGTCG
>Ga0105103_10002017_pt1 | contig 10738 bp, 8 predicted proteins | sample PPLLaktember2015_2_FD_79107 | JGI IMG/M metagenome (GOLD analysis project Ga0105103, IMG submission 79107) | Freshwater sediment microbial communities from Prairie Pothole Lake near Jamestown, North Dakota, USA - PPLs Lake P7 Core (6) Depth... | ecosystem: Environmental > Aquatic > Freshwater >...
ATCAATTACTTTTTGTCACACCTTGAATCGGGGCTGTTCAAGGTGCGGCTGATTGATAGCACCCTCAGCTATTTGCCCGAATAACCATAAACCTTTGGTGAACATTTGAAACCGCTAACTCCTGCAATCTTGCTGTTTTTACTTTTTACTTTTCCATCGCAGGCACAAAACAATTGCTTTGAATGCCACGGCCAACGTGATTTTATGGGTGAGACCGATGATGGGCAGGAGCGATCTCTCTATGTTGATCAGGAACGATACCATGCTTCAAGCCACGGCGAGTTTCAGTGCCGAGATTGTCATCACGATGCCAAAGGTGATCCTCATCCGGAAAAATTGAGCGCCGTTGATTGTACAGGATGCCATGAAGAGGCAGCAATCGAATTTTCGGAAGGAGTGCACGGCAGGCTGCTCATGAGCGGTGCAGCGAACGCTCCGACATGCAGTTCATGTCATACGACGCACGAGATCAAAAGCGCAGCCGATACCACTTCCTCTGTGCACGCCATGAACGTGCCGCAGACATGCGAACGTTGTCATCTCCAAAGCAAGATCACCGATATACCGACTGGTGATCAAGGGGCAAAACACTATAATCAAGGCGTTCATGCTAAAGCGCTCGCAGAAGGAAATGATCTGGCCGCCAGTTGCGATGACTGCCATGATTCGCATCGCATATTGCCGAAATCAGATCCCAATTCAAAAATATTCCGTTTCAATATTTCGAAAACCTGCGGTCAATGCCATGATGATATTGCAGCAGAATATGATGCAAGTATTCATCGTGTTGGAGTAAAGGAAGGCGAATTTTCGTCTGCCACCTGCATCAATTGCCATGAAGCCCATAGGGCTCTTTCAGCATCCGATCCCGACTCTCCAACGCATCCCCTGAATGCGCCCGATCAGCTTTGCGCTTCATGCCATGCAGCCGGACTTCTGAATAAGCGGCCCGGGCTGTCCGAAAATCTATTTGATTCCTACAAGGACAGTTATCACGGCCTCGCCAACAGTCGGGGTTCAGCAGTGGCGGCAAATTGCAACAGTTGCCACGGCATTCATGACATTCGTTCGAAAACGGATCCTAAATCATCCGTGCATGCTGCCAATGTTCAGAAAACTTGTGCGCAATGTCACTTTAAGGTAACTGAAGCCTTTGCAAGCAGTTATACTCATGGCAAGCTGGGCAGTCTGGAGCAAAAAATTTCCAGTATTGTCAGAGTGATTTATATTTATTTAATCATTCTGGTCATCGGGGGAATGGTTGTCCATAATCTGATCATCTGGTTTGCCTATGTTCGCGTGAAATACCGCGCTCATAAAAAGGAGAAAACCATCGCCCGCTTCGACACGGCATGGGTCATCCAGCACATCATTGTTTTTATAAGCTTCACGATCTTGGTGATTACTGGTTTTGCCCTAAAATTTCCCCAAATGAGCTGGGTCAAATTGTTGATGAATCTTGGATTGACTGAAAATCTACGCGCAATCCTGCATCGAAGTGCCGCCATCGGATTATTGGGCGGAGGTCTATACCATCTCTGGTGCCTCTTTTTTGTCAGGCGTTGGCATGGTGAGCTAAAAGAATTGACGTTACGGTTGTCGGATTTCCGCCATTTCTATCAAAATATGCGCTATCATTTGGGTCTGGATGCGGAACGACCGCTGTTCGAACGATATGGATATGTTGAAAAAGCAGAATATTGGGCTTTGGTTTGGGGTACAGTGATGATGGCCATTACCGGTTTTATTCTCTGGTTTCCAACCATTGCGACCCGATTTATGCCGCCCTGGATCATCAAGGTTTCGGAAACGATCCACTTCTATGAGGCTGTGCTCGCTACATTAGCCATTGTTTTGTATCACATGTTTTTCGCCATTTTCCATCCTGCAAATTATCCTCTCAATTTGACTGGTTTCACGGGAAAAATATCAGAAGAAGAGGTCAAAGAGCGTTTTCCTATGTGGTACCAAAAACTGAAATTAAAGGATCAAGAACCACCGGCAGAAGAATAATTCAATAAGGAGAACGACTTATGGAACGCAGAGATTTTCTCAAAGCAGCGGGATTCACTCTTGGCGCCGCCATGCTCCCATGGGCATCCGCTCGTGCAGAGGGCGGTGCTGTCGGCGTGGGCATGTGCGACTGGAATGTGGGCACTTCTTGCGATCCCGAACTCATTCCGCTGGCTGCAAAGGCGGGCGTCGAGGGGCTACAGGTCAGTGTTGGTACACGTCCGAACTGGATTCCGTTGCGTGAAAACAAGATGCGACAACGCTATGTCGAACTGGGCAAACAATATCAGATCACCTTTCACTCCATCGCTGCAGGCGGCATTCTCAATGATATCCCTTTGGCGACCGAACCCCAATCGGCAGTATATGTGATCGATGCACTGGAAGCGGCAAAGGCCCTTGGCGCGAAAAACATATTGATGGCTTTTTTCGGCAATGGTGATCTGCGACTGACAGATTCAAATGGTGAATTCATTGAACGAAAAAAGGACAATTTTAGCGAGTATGTTCTGGATTCGAAAAAGATTTCCCGCGTCGTTGAGGTGTTGCGTCAAATTGTGCCGCGGGCGGAAGACGCGGGTGTAGCGCTTGGGCTGGAGAACACCTTGACGGCTGCGCAAAATCTCGATATAATTGATCAAGTTGGATCGTCGTGGGTGCAGGTTTATTACGATATCGGAAACTCGACCCACTATGGATATGATGTTCCTGCAGAGCTTCGCTTACTCGGTAATGACCGACTTTGTGAAGTGCACATTAAAGACTGGAAACGATCAGTATTCAGTCTTGAAGAGGGTGAAGTAAATATGACCGCTGCTGCTGAGGCGCTGAAACAAATTGGTTTCAATAAATGGTATTGCCTCGAAACCAGCGGTCGTGAAGATAAATTTATCCCAGATACCCGCGATAACGTGGCCTATGTGAAAAAAATGTTTCATATGGTATGATCTGTTTGAATGTAGGTGATGAAAAGTGAACATTGGGATCATGACAAGAGGGTTCATCATGAAATCATTATTTTATTTTTGGATGGTCTATCTGATTGGAGCTGTCTGCGTTTATGCTCAGAACACCGACTTGTACAGCCTGGCGAAAATTCAAAATGATGTCAAAAGCAAACGCGTCAGCAGCTACGATCGCAGCGGCGGCAATAATGACCGCATGGAAAAAATCCTGGCCGGCGAAAAAAGAACATTGTTCCAAGTGACCGGCGCCGGCATGATTAATCATATCTGGATTACTATTGCACCTCCTCCTGAACAACTCAGCCGCAATGATATTATTCTGCGCATGTACTGGGACGGCAACGCCTTTCCTTCCGTTGAATCACCGATTGGCCCCTTTTTCGGCCAGGGGTGGAATGAAAGCTATCCTTATTCGGTGTTGCCATTAGCTGCCGGTCCGGTTGACGGTCGCGGTATGGTGAGTTATTTTGTCATGCCTTTTGCCAAAGGCGCCACGATTGAAATCGAAAATCAAACGGGTCGCGAGATTGAGGCATTTTACTATTATGTTGATTATGTGGAACTGCCCAAACTTTCTGTGGATATGGGACGATTCTGTGCCTGGTACAATCATGAACTGACGCAGGCGCCGCCCGAAGGCGAAAATGAATGGAATGCATTAGGCCCGCAGGGCGTCAATCCGACAGGTCAGGATAATTACCTGTTTCTGAATGTGAAAGGCAAGGGGCATTTTGTCGGCGTCAATTATTATGTACAATCGCCTGGTCCCATCTGGTATGGCGAAGGTGATGATATGATCTCAATAGATGGCGAAACCATTACCCTCCATGGCACTGGAACAGAGGATTATTTTAATACCTCGTGGTGTCCGCAGGTCATTTTCAATCACCCCTTCTATGGCTACGCCCGCGTCAACAATAACATAGGTTGGTTGGGACGCACTCATGTGTATCGCTTTCATATCAGCGATCCGCTCTATTTTGATCAATCTTTCATCCACACCATCGAGCACGGCCATAACAACTGTCTAACGCTTGATCTGGCCAGTGTTGTATACTGGTACCAGCAGCCTCCATTGACTCCTTTGACGCCTATCCCGAGCAAAGAGCAACGCGCGTTCAAGCCACAGACTGGCCTCTGGGAAATTCACCAGTGGCGTAACGAATGGCGGAACGCCAAAGGAGGGGATTCAAAACTGTGGGGAAATGAATAATAGGAGACGAGTGAATTGAACACTTTTATCGAGAACACCCTATGTTAACTCGAAACTTGGAAAAGGCTCGGGAGGCTTTTAAACATCGTAATCCAGCAACTTCCCAATTGGCGCATAGTCACCAACCCGAAGAGCACAAGCAGGAACAGGGTCAGCATTTAAAAAGTATCGTTTATGGCGGCTTGGACGGTATTATTACGACCTTTGCCATTGTGGCCGGTGTGGCGGGCGCCGCACTTTCTTCAGGCGTGGTTTTAATTCTCGGTTTCGCAAACCTCATCGCCGATGGCCTTTCCATGGCTATCGGCGATTATACCAGCACTCGTGCGGAAAATCAGTATTTCGCCTCTGAGCGACAACGAGAGTTATGGGAGGTCGAAAATTATCCCGACGGGGAAAAGCAGGAGTTGCTCGATCTTTATATTAATAAAGGAATTTCACCCCCTGATGCCGAGGCGATTGTCGCGCTGATTTCCAAGAATAAAAAGGCTTGGGTGGATATCATGATGGTCGAGGAACTTGGTATCATCGAATCTTCCGAATCCCCATTGAAGAACGCCTTGGCTACCTTTTTATCCTTTGTTGTGTTAGGTTTTGTTCCTCTGGCTGTTTTTGTGTTATCCTATTTTATCCCTTGGCTTAAACCTAATGCCTTTTATTTCGCCGTTGCGATGACGGGAATAACGCTGTTTGGTTTGGGCGCATTCCAGTCCCGTTTTACGGGTCAGAATTGGTTGAAATCCGGTACCGAGATAGTGTTGATCGGCGGAATAGCCGCTGCAGCGGCATTTTTAATTGGCTTCCTGCTTTCAGGATTGGCACAGGCCTAGTCGGTTTCATTAAAAAGAATTCGGCACGGCTCTTGAAGGATTGTGAAAATAACTCGGGAGGTTCAAGCTGAGTACCAAAACCATTTCACGCCGAGGATTCTTGAGAACGGCTGCGGCTGCGGCAATTGGAATCCCGACGATCATTCCCGCGTCTGCCTTGGGGCGAATCACCACTCCACCAAGTGACCGGATAACTCTTGGTCATATCGGTGTCGGCGGACGCGGCGGTGACCTGTTGAACGAGTTTCTTCAAGTCGAGAAGAGTCAGAGTGTGGCTGTCTGTGATTGCTTCGGCGACCGCCGTCAAGCGCGGGCGCAGCAGATCAATGCACATTATGCTGATAAATTTGGACTGGCAGCCTATCGGGGGGTGCATGAGTTTGGCGATTTTCGCGAATTATTGCTCCATCAGGATATTGACGCCGTTGTCATTGCGACGCCGGATCATTGGCATGTTCCCATCGGCATCGCCGCAGTTCGTTCCGGTAAGCATATTTATGTTGAAAAGCCGCTGGGCGTCTCGATTCGGGAGAATCAGGCCATGCGCCGGGCGGTACAGGAATCCGGTGCGGTATTCCAGTACGGCACTCAGCAGAGATCGTGGGGACAATTTCGATTTGCCTGTGAACTGGTGAGAAATGGCTATATTGGAAGGCTGCACACGATGCATGCCTGGTGTCCTGACATCACCAGTCAGTCAGCTGATTTTGTTGCCCATGGAGGTTCACAGCAACCGATTCCCGTTCCTACTGGATTTGACTATGATCTGTGGCTCGGTCCGGCGCCATGGTCGCCCTATACGGCAGACCGCTGTCGCAACTACGGTACTTATCATCATTACGACAACAGCCTGGGTTTCATCGCCGGATGGGGTGCGCATCCCTTGGACATCGCTCAATGGGGGAATAACACTGATGACACGGCGCCGATCGAATATCATGGCAATGGTCAATTGGCGGAGGGACTTTTTACTTCAGTTTCTGCCTGGGATTTTCGTTGTCTTTACGCGAACGACGTCACCTTGCGGTTTATGAATGAAGCAACCGCAAAGCCGATTGTCTCCGCTTATCATCCTGCTTTTCGGGACCACGGTACGACGTTTATCGGCGATGAAGGTTGGGTAAGCGTTGACCGATATGGCATTTATGCAGCGCCGGAAGCCCTGCTGAATGTCAAGCTGCGGCCGAGCGATCTCCATTTACTCGAGCGCGACAAACACGCGATGCACTTTATCGAATGCGTGCGCACACGGATACCCACTCTTTGTCCGGTGAACACGGCGGTTCAGTCGGATTTCATCAGCCATTTATGCGATATTTCTATCCGCGTCGGACGCAAAATTCTCTGGAATCCGCAGACAGAAGAAATCATCGGCGATACCGAGGCGGCGCGGATGATGAGCCGTCCGCTACGGGGACAGTGGAGGTTGTGGTAGAACTTTATATAATTGGTGTGATTAAAAAGATGGTGCAATAAATGACGAAAATGAGTGCTTTTTTGCTCGGCATGACGCTATCTGCGTGTGCCGCTGATGCACAGCAGCCGTTTTTCGATGAAACATTTTCACGCTGGCAGTCTGAGATTGGCGAATGGAAATGTGTCGGTGATGTATTTCAGAATCCTGATCAGCTGCAGCGACTGAGTATTCTCCCGGGCCAAGGCGTCGTCGTCAATGGCGCAAACGGCAATACACGCCATTTGATCAGCCGTGATGAATTCGGAGATATCCGGTTACATATAGAATTCCTGATCCCGCAGGAATCCAACTCCGGCATCTATTTCATGGGACGCTATGAAATACAAATCCGCGACAGTTATCATAACGATTCGCACTATGCGGGAAATGAATGTGGAGGCATCTATCAGCGTTGGGATGAGACGCGTGAGCCAAAAGGTTTTGAAGGCGTATCGCCGCGAGTGGATGCGGCCAAAGCACCCGGTCAATGGCAATGGTTTGATGTGGTCTTTCGCGCACCGCATTTTGATCAAAACGGCCATAAAATCCGCAATGCCTGCTTTGAAAAGGTCTACCACAACGGTTTTTTGATACATCAAGATATTGAAATAAGCGGCCCCACCCGATCCAGTTTGTTTGAAGACGAAAAGCCGCAAGGCCCGTTGATGCTGCAAGGGGATCATGGCGCCGTCGCCTATCGCAATCTCCGCATTTTACCGGCTGATTCATCGCCTTTTTTTGCCATGGATACCGGAGTTCGAGATGAACGACATCTTTCCTTCGAGCAGCAGAGCGCAATGCTGAAACACCTCGGCTATGACGGCATGGATCATACGGGCGTGGAAAACTTGGCGGAAAAGCTGCAGGTGTTGGATCGATATGGGCTCCGCCTGTTTGCGGTCTATCTGGATGTTTGGGCAGATCGTAATCAACAACGCTATAATGAAGGATTGGAAGCGGCGCTCCCACTACTCAAAGACCGAGATGTTGTTCTATGGGTTCCCCTCCGCAGCCATGATTTTAATCCTTCAGATCCAGCGGGTGACGATTGTGCAGTTCGAATCATTCGCCGGATTGCGGACTTGGCTGAAGGTCACGGACTCATTGTGGCGCTTTATCCGCATTCCTTTTTCATGATGGAAAAAATCAGCGATGCGGTACGTATTGCACGACAGGTTGATCGTGCGAACGTGGGTGTTACATTTAATTTATGCCATTGGTTACGTACCGATCGAGACGATTTATCCGCGACACTACTTCGTGCTTCCCCATTTTTGCGGATGGTTACCCTCAACGGTGCTGATCATCAGGGAGAGTGGAAAGAGCTGATTCAACCATTGGATGCGGGTGATTTCAATGTAGGCCGAGTGATCGAGGTGTTAAAAGAGATCCGATATTCAAATCCAATTGGACTGCAGGGCTATGGAATAGGCGGGGATGTCGAGGATAACCTTCGCCGTTCAATGCAGGCGTGGTTAAAGCTGCAACAATGGTGAAATCAGCGGGGACATGATGAAAAGATCTTCTTCGCTGATTCCTTCAGCAATTATTCCGCCCGTGTAATGCGTTTGTGCGCATGCCGGGAATCAAGCCTGCTGAATTTTTTGCTTCAAGCGCTCCCACGCCGGACGAGAATTATTGATAATGTCTGTGTCCATACAATAGGTGAGCCGAAAATATCCCGGACAACCAAAACCGCTGCCCGGAACGGCAATGATATTTTCAGTCATCAAGAGATCAATGAATTCCGTGTCTGTATAGCCTTGGGGAACGCGGGGGAAAAAGTAAAAGGCGCCTTGCGGCATACTGTATTCAAATCCCATGTCGTCGAGCAGGGAGGCCATGGCTCGACGGCGTCTTTCATAAATGCTGATATCAACATTTGATTGAAGTGATTTGCGAATGATTTCCTGCCCAATCACAGGCGCATTCACAAAACCAAGGATGCGATTGGCAAGAATGATGCCGTTCAACAACAAATCGACTCCATCCATCAACGGATTCACCGCAATATAGCCGATGCGCTCTCCCGCCAAGGATAAGCTTTTAGAAAAAGAACTCACCACGACACTGTATTCATAGGCAGGTAATAATGGAGGCGCCTGGATATTATCAAAAGTGAGAAAACGATACGGTTCATCAGAGATCAACAGAATCGGTCTTCCATATTCGGCCGATTTGTCCCGCAATAGTTGAGCAATGGCGGCAATTTCCTCTCGGGTGTAGACCACGCCCGTCGGGTTATTGGGCGAGTTGATGAGCAGCGCGCGAGTGTTTGGATTGATCGCCCGCTGCAGCTGATCGACGTCGACTCGAAACGTTTGATCTTTCGACATGACTGTCTTCAGAAAAGCGCCGTAATTACCGGCATAAAATCCATATTCGACAAAATAGGGAGCATGGCATACAACCTCTTCGCCGGATTGAAGAATGGTTCTAAATAGGACGTTCAATGCACCCGCAGCACCTGCGGTCATCACGATGTGATTCGCTGCGAGAGGAATTTGCTGTTCTTCGCTAACCTTTGCTGCAACCGCTGCACGGACCGCAGGTCGGCCGGCGTTTGCACAATAGCCGATCGAGAGCGGTTTGTTGATGTCTTTAACCAGGCTCGATAAAGCGTCGCCCACCTCGGCTGGTGGAGGCAAGTCCGGATTTCCAAGGCTGAAATCGAACACGTTTTCTTCACCATATTTTGCCCGTAATTCAGTCGCTGCCTCGAACATGCGACGGATCCACGATTGCGTCTGCAAATATTCTTTGATTTGGGTGGAAATAAGAGACATGATGCACCTCACATTTTCGATGCCGTGCTTGAGCGGTGGACATTCGGAGATTCGTTGCGGGAGGCGGACAATAATCGGTCTATCTCATGCAGCAGTTCATTCTTGCCCATACCATTGATCGCCGAGAATGGAACAATATGGTCGATTTTGAACGGTTCGATGATTTTCTGGTTTTCGGCCAGCTGATGCTGCAATTTTTGATTTGACAGTTTGTCAGCTTTCGTCCCCACCAAGATCAGCGGGATATTCATCGCCGCAAGCCATTCTATGAACTGTACATCTGTCGGCTGGACCGCGTGACGAATATCGGTCAACAGCACAACCCCCATTAATTCACGGCAATTAGAGAGGTATCGTTCAATCGTATTTTGCCACTTTTGCTTCATGCTTTTGGGTACCTTGGCATACCCATAACCGGGAAGATCGACAAAATAAGTATTTTCATTGATGAGGAAAAAGTTGAGTAATCGGGTTTTGCCGGGTGTCGAACTGACCAGTGCCATGCGTTTTCTGTTGAACAGCTTGTTCAGCAAACTTGATTTCCCGACATTAGAGCGACCGGCGAATGCGACATGAGGGTGTGAATCCTTGGGTAGGTGGCTGATGTTGGCGGCGCTTTTGATAAATTCTACCGAAATGATTTTCATAACCTTTATAAACTCATTCTCCGCCTACGCTGCTTTATCTTCTTGAAAGCCGGCTTTTGACGTCATGGGCAGGGCCTGCTTTTTCTTAAAGACTGGTTCGCCCTTTTTTAAAATCACATCGCGGGTGATCCGACAGTATCCAATATCCTTATGCGATGGTAGGGAGAACATCACATCCATCATCACGTCTTCAATGACCGATCGCAGGCCGCGTGCGCCTGTTTTACGCTTTTGGGCGATCTTGATGATCTCTTTGAGCGCCGGTTGATCAAATTCTAAAACCACATCATCCATTTCCAACAGTCGTTGATACTGTTTGGTCAGGGCATTCTTGGGAGTGGTCAAAATTTCAAACAGCGCCTGTTCGTCCAGCTCTACTAATGTCGAAATGATCGGCAGTCGACCTATCAATTCGGGAATGAGTCCATAATGCAGCAAATCCTCCGGTTCAACGTGCTGAAGAATATTGTCCCGCAACCGATTGTTATGCTCCACTTCCGCCCCAAAACCCAAACCCTTGCGGCCGATGCGCGAAGCAACAATTTTATCCAGACCGTCAAATGCGCCGCCGCAGATAAAGAGGATATTGCGGGTATTCAGATTGATAAAATCCATCTCCGGATGCTTGCGTCCCCCTTTGGGCGGTACAGCGGCGATGGTGCCCTCCAACATTTTCAATAACGCCTGTTGAACACCCTCCCCTGAAACGTCCCGTGTAATGGACGGATTGCCGCTTTTTTTGGCAATTTTATCGATCTCATCGATATAGACAATTCCGCGCTCTGCACGCTGAAGATTATAATCCGCAGCCTGCAGCAGTCGGACGAG
>Ga0105103_10002019_pt1 | contig 10737 bp, 5 predicted proteins | sample PPLLaktember2015_2_FD_79107 | JGI IMG/M metagenome (GOLD analysis project Ga0105103, IMG submission 79107) | Freshwater sediment microbial communities from Prairie Pothole Lake near Jamestown, North Dakota, USA - PPLs Lake P7 Core (6) Depth... | ecosystem: Environmental > Aquatic > Freshwater >...
ACGGGTGCTGGCCCGTGATGAAGGCCGCCCGGCCGGCCGTGCAGCTCTGCTGCCCGTAGCAGTCGGTGAAGATCGCGCCCTCCGCCGCGATGCGGTCGATGTTCGGGGTCCGCCCGCCCATCAGGCCGCGGTGATAGCAGGAGAGATTCCAGATGCCGATGTCGTCACCCCAGATGACGAGGATGTTGGGTTTGGTCGGCTTCGCCATGATTACCTCCTCGCCGTCGCCGCGTGATGCGATCGATCGGCCCACGAATCAGCAGATAAGGAACGAACCCCAGCAGGAGCGCGATGCCGAGCGCTTCGCCGGGGTACACGGTGCCGTGCACCTTGAACTGGTAGACGACGTCGATCACGACGCCGAGCAGCACGACCCTCAGGGTCGCCTTGATGCCCTCGCCGAGCCGCTCGTGCCTTCGAGCGGGGTCGTGCACGAGGGTCCAGAAATACGGCGAGCGCCCGGTGCGGGCGTCGAACATGCCGTCGCGGACGGCGAGGAGAGCGGCGACCAGTGGCTGCACGAGGAAACGGAATTCAAGAGGGCCACCGGGCCGTGCGATCAGGTCCGCCCAGAGGCGTGACAGCAATCCTTGCAGCTCAGACATGCATCCCGCCGTGGCTGCCGCGATCCGCGGTGCGCTCCGACGGCCTACTGCAGGCAGTCGGGCCGAGCCACCGCGCCTGCTCAGTATGAGCCACTGCCGGCCCCCGCCCATCAGGGCTAATCGGTAACTGCGCTGGGTCGCTCCCGTTGCCCGGTCAGGACAATCGCGAATTGATCGGGGCGCAGGCCTGGATCAGCCTCCCTTCGACGATGCTGGCGGCGATCCGCGGTGCCGGCCACTGAATGGAGGAGCGCATGGTCGAGAATGCCATCGTGCACGCCAACCTGAAGTCCGCCCCCGGCGACGTCTCGGTCGAACTCTCGGCACGTCGCACCGGCATGTCGTTCCAGCGGACGCGCATGAGCGCCGATCGCACGCTCATGTCGGTCATCCGCACGTCGCTGTCGCTGATCAGCTTCGGGTTCACCATCTACCAGCTGTTCGAGAAGGCGTTCGAGGCGGGTATCCTCGACAGCAGCGTGGCGGCCCGGAGCTTCGGGCGGGCGCTGGTGCTGCTCGGTACGCTGATGCTCGGGCTCGGCATCGTCTACCACGTCCGCTTCATGATCGAACTGCGCAACGAGCGCGCGCGGATGCGGGTGGACGGACTCATTCACGGGGAAAGCGCATTCCCGGTCTCGCTCACGCTGGTGACTGCCGTGGCGCTGCTGGCGATCGGGCTGTTCGCGATCGCCAGCACGGTGTTCGGCCTGGGCCCCTTCGGGTGAACGGAGGGACGCCTCTCGGCACGCTCCCGAGTAACGTCGGCAGTGCGCGTTTTCCTGACCGACTGCGGGGGAGCGTGCCCGAAGAAACGGCTGCTGCGCGCTACACCTCGAAGCTGTCGCGCGCCGGCCGGTTCGGGTCGTAATCCTCGTCCTCGAGCTCGACCTCCGCCGACGGCGGCAACTTCGCGATGATCTTCACGAGCATGCTCACGTGCTCGGCCTCTTCCTCGCGCAGCTCCTCGAACAGCGCCTTCACGTCCGGCTGGGTGACGTATTCGAGCGCCTCGTCGTAGAACGCGAAGGCCTTCTGTTCCGAGTGCAGGGCCAGCCGATACGCCCTGAACGCGGACATGCCCCAGCGCACGTCCCCGACCTCGGGGGCTTCGACGTCAAAGATGTCGTCGAGCGTGACCTTCGCCGGCCGGTCGCCGAACAGCGCGAGCCGCCGCTCGGCGATCTCCTCGCAGTGCTTGTCCTCGTTGATGGCCATCGAGCGGAAGACGGCGCCGGCGTCGTCCACGCCCCGGGTGCCGAGCGACTCGGCGAATTCGGTGTAGCGCTTCCGTGCCTCGAGCTCGATCAGCGAGGCGAGGTCGAGCGCGTCCATCAGGGTGAGCTTGGAGAAATCGAGTCGCGTGGACATGGGAACCCCCTCCTCGGCCTGGCTGGTGCCGTCGCGGGACTGGACATCCGTCGGGGGGAACGCTAGCACCGCTTGGAGAGTGCGGTCAAAGCCGCAAGGCGCATGGTCGCCTCGGCCGGCGAGCGCCGCGTCAGCCCGCCGCCGAACGCGCCCACAGGTCCGACGTGCGGAACCGGCCGGTGGCGGTGAGATCGGCGTCGGCCCCGCGTTCGGTTCGCAGCCGGGCGCGGCGCGCCATGTACGGCGTCGCCGCCACCGTCTCGAGAGAGCTCGAGCTCGCGAACAGGAAGCCCTGGCCCGCCACGCAGCCGAGGTCGAGCAGCGTCGCCACCTGGTCCTCGTTCTCGATGCCCTCGGCGATGGTCTCGAGGCCGAGCGTCGTGCCCAGCATGACCACGGCGCGCGCGAGCTCGGGGCCGCCGTTCTGCTCGGTCATGCGGCTGACGAACGCGCGGTCGATCTTCATGATGTCGATCGGGAAGCGGTGCAGGTAGGACAGGGACGAGTAGCCCATGCCGAAATCGTCGATGGCGAGCCGGACGCCGAGCGCCTTCAGCTCGCGGAAGCGCTCGAGGTTGACGTCGGTGTTCTGCATGATCGTGCCCTCGGTGAGCTCGATCACGAGGCTGCCGGGCTCGAGTCCCGAGATCTCGAGGGCGCTTCGCACGTCCTCGACGAGGTTGCCCTGCTGCAGGTGGCGCCCGGAGATGTTCACCGCCACGCGCAGTCCCTTGCCGGCGGCCACCGACTCGCTGAACTCGCGCACGCGCCGGCACGCTTCCACGAGCACGTGGCGGCCGATCTCGATGATCCGGCTGGACTCCTCGGCGATGCCGATGAAATCGCCCGGCATCACGACGCCACGTTGCGGGTGGTTCCATCGCACCAGTGCCTCGACGCCCAGCAGCTCCCGGCTGGTCAGGTCCACGACCGGCTGGAACTCGATGAAGAACTCTTCCCTCGCCAGCGCCAGGTCGATGTCCTGCTCCAGGCGCAGCCGGTCGTGCAACTGCTCCTGCATGCGAGTCTGGAACACCACGAGGCGCGCCTTGCCGGCAGTCTTCGCGCTGTACATGGCGATGTCGGCGTTGCGCAGCAACTGCTCGGCGTCGTCGCCCGGCCGCGAGCAGGCGACGCCAATGCTGGCCGTCGTCTCGGTCTCGCGGCCGTCGAGCAGCAGCGGCCGGTGAAATGCCTCGCTGACCGACGCGGCGACGCGCTCCACGTCGGCCTCGCCGCCGATGCCCTCGAGCAGGATCGCGAACTCGTCGCCCCCCAGTCGGGCGACCGTATCCGACGGCCGCGTCGACTTCACGAGTCGCTGCGCCGCTGCCTGCAGCAGACGGTCGCCGGCGTCGTGGCCGAGCGTGTCGTTGACGTTCTTGAAATTGTCGAGGTCGATGAACATGACCGCCACGCGCTGCGAGGTGCGCTGCGCAAGCGCAAGCGCGTGCTCGACCCGGTTCCAGAACAGGCTGCGGTTGGCGAGCAGCGTGAGCGGGTCGTGGAAGGCGAGCCTGCGCAACTGCTCTTCCAGGGTCTTGCGCTCCGTCACGTCGCGGAAGTTGAGCGTCAGGCCGGCGATGGCGGTGTCGTCCAGCAGGTTGCTGCCGACGCACTCGAGCGTGCTGCGCCGGTCGCCGGTCTCGACCACCGCCTCGACCGGGCCGACCGTGCGGCCGCGCGTTGCAGCCACTTCGGCGAGGAATGTGCCGAGGCGCTCGCGGTCCCCGTCGGCCCACAGGTCGAGCAGGTTGCGGCCGACCAGCTCGTCGGGGTGGATGGCGAAGGTGCGTGCCGCGGCCGGCGAGGCGAACCTCAGCCGGCCCTCGGTGTCGGTGATCATGATCACGTCGGTGGCGTGCCGGATCAGCGACGCGTAGCGAGCCTCGACGAGCCCGGCGGCCCGCCGTTCCCTCAGCAGGGCATCGTCGCGCAGCAGCACCCCCTGGCGCACCATGACGAGTGCCGTCAGCACGAAGATGGTGATCGTCATCAGGTTGACGGGACTCGTCGCCGAGCTGCTCTCCACGTACACGAGCACGACGAACGACACCATCATGGCGATGTAGGGCAGGCCGTCGATCAGCACGGAGGTGAGGCCGCTCGGCGCGCGTCGCGCCGGCGGCGCGCCGCGCAGGTGCTCGCGCGCGGACGCCGCGAGCCACACGTAGCACGAGAGGTACATCGCGTCGGAGACGCCGCCCGGCAGGTAGCTGCCGCCGACCTTGGACATCGCCCAGACGATGTCCGCCAGCGACATCGACGCGAAGCCGAGCGTCAGCAGCAGCAGGGCGCGGCGCGGGATCGGCGCGGCGCCCGAGTGCATCAGCAGCACCCCGCAGGCCAGCAGCACGACGCAGTTCATCGCGATGTAGCTCTGCGCGAGCACGAACCTGAGCATGCTCTCGTCGTGCGGCGAGGCGGCTGTCGGCGCGATCACCAGGAACCAGAAGAATCCGCCGAAGCCGAGCAGCAGGATGGACGTGTCCAGGGCGAGGCGCGCCCACTGCACCCGGACCGCGGCGGCACGGACGACCGTCAGGACCGCGGCGAACACCAGCGGGTAGAAGGCCAGGTAGAAGACGTCGCCGATCGACGGGAACGGATCGATGTCGAACAGCCAGTAGGTGGCGTGGACAAGGTTGCCGATCGTGTAGGAGGCGATTGCTGCGGCGAGCAGCCACCAGGTGCGCTTCGCCGCTGGATCGACGGAGCCGCGCGCGGCCGCCGCGGCGAGGACGGCGGCGAGGATCGACGGCGGCGCGTCGGAATAGAGCGTGAAGATCTCGTAGGCGCGCGAGCCTTCGCCGTCGACGAAGGTCAGGAGGATCGCAACCAGGGTGTACGCGAACAGGGCGACGGTGACGCGGCCTGTCCAGCCGGCCATGAACGGCTCGCGCTTCTCCTTCACCACGTTCTGATGCGGCCCTTGCTGCATGTTCTCCAGCGCATCCTTTGTGCGCCGCGGCGTCTTCCAGACCTGGAGCATGTAGCCTGAGTCGGGGCCGGGCCGGCCGTGAACCGCGTCCGAAAGCGGCCGGCCGCCACGTGACGTGGCGCACATTCCGGCGAGTACGGGCATGGCGAATGGCACCCACGCTCGCGCGCGAGCTTGTAGGCAGGGTCCGACGCAGCGCGGCGGCGGCATCCGCTGGTGCCCGGGCGGGCCCAGGGCGACGCTGCAGGAGCTGCAGCGTCGCACATCGCGGAGGGAGTCACATGCCGAGCAAGCCCACGTCGAGCAAGCCCACGCCGGGCAAGCCCAGGTCCTCATCCATCTCCGCCGCCGGCGATCCGGCCGACATGCTTCGAGGCACCGGCGGGGAGCTGCAGCAGCAGGCCGGCGGGGCCCACCCGGCCATGACCACGGCGCAGGGCATTCCCCTGGCCGACAACCAGAACTCGCTGCGGCCCGCACCCCGCGGCCAGACGTTGCTGGAGGACTTCATCCTCCGCGAGAAGATCACGCACTTCGACCACGAGCGAATACCCGAGCGCATCGTGCATGCACGCGGCAGCGCCGCGCATGGCTACTTCGAGCTCGCCGGGTCGCTCGAGAAGTACACCACCGCGAAGATCCTCACCGAGACGGGAAAGCGCACGCCCGTGTTCTGCCGCTTCTCCACCGTGGCCGGTGGCGCAGGCTCGGTGGATACGCCCCGCGACGTGCGCGGCTTCGCCGTGAAGTTCTACACCAGCGAGGGCAACTGGGACCTGGTGGGCAACAACATCCCAGTGTTCTTCATCCAGGACGCGATGAAGTTCCCCGACCTGGTGCACGCCGTGAAGATGGAGCCGGACCGCGGTTGGCCGCAGGCCGCCAGCGCGCACGACACGTTCTGGGATTTCATCTCGCTGATGCCCGAGAGCATGCACATGATCACCTGGGCCATGAGCGACCGCACGATCCCTCGCAGCCTGCGCATGATGGAGGGCTTCGGCGTCCACAGCTTCCGCCTCGTGAATGCCCGGGGCCAGTCCACGTTCGTGAAGTTCCACTGGCGGCCCGGGCTCGGCATCCAGTCGACGGTGTGGGAGGAGGCCCTGAAGCTGCAGTCCGCGGACAACGACTTCCACCGTCGCGACCTGTGGGAGGCCATCGATGCCGGCGACTTCCCCGAGTGGGAGTTCGGCGTGCAGCTGTTCACCGAGGTGCAGGCCGCGAAGTTACCCTTCGACCACCTGGACCCCACCAAGCTGATTCCCGAGGAACTGGTGCCGCTGCGGGTGATCGGCCGCATGGTGCTCGACCGCAACCCCGACAACCTGTTCGCGGAGACCGAGCAGGTGGCGTACTGCCCGGCCAACATCGTGCCGGGCATCGACTTCAGCAACGACCCGCTGCTGCAGGGCCGGCTGTTCTCCTACCTGGACACGCAGCTGCTGCGGCTGGGTGGCCCGAACTTTCACCAGATCCCGGTGAATGCCCCCAAGTGCCCGTTCGCGCATCACCAGCGCGACGGCCACATGCAGATGGAAGTGCCGAAGAGCCGGGTGGCCTATGAGCCGTCGAGCCTCGAGCCGGGCTCGCCGCGCGCCAGCCGTGCGGCCGGCTTCCGGCACTTCGCGCAGTCAGCGGACGAGGGCGATAAGGGTCGTGTGCGGCCCGAGAGTTTCGCCGATCACTACAGCCAGGCGCGGATGTTCTATCGCAGCCAGTCCGCCATCGAGCAGGCGCACATGGCCTCGGCCTTCGTGTTCGAGCTCTCGAAGGTGGCAACGCCACACGTGCGCGAAGCCCTGGTGGCACACCTTCGCCACGTGGACGAAGGGCTCGCGCAACGCGTGGCCAGCGGACTGGGCCTTGCGCGGCTGCCCACGGCGCCGAAGCCTGCGGCACCGGTGCAGGACCTCGATCTCTCGCCGGCGCTGCGCATCATCGACCGCATGAAGCCCACGCTCAAGGGTCGCTGCGTGGGCATCCTCGTGGCGGAGGGCTCCGACGTGAAGCAGGTCGAAGCCATCCGCGCGGCCGCAAAGAAGGCCGGCGCGCAGGTGAAGCTCGTGGCGCCGAAGGTGAACGTGAAACTCTCCGACGGCGCGCTGGTCGCCGTAGATGGCCAGATCGCCGGCACGCCGTCGGTGGTGTTCGACGCCGTGGCCAGTGTGCTCATGCCGCCCGAGGCGAGGAAGCTCGCCCGGCAGGCGGTCGCCGTGGACTGGTTCCGCGATGCCTTCGGGCACCTCAAGGCCATCGCGGCCTGTGGTGGCACCCGCGAGCACCTGTTCGCGGCCGCGGGCATCGAGCCCGACGAGGGGGTTTTCGAGCCCGACGACGTCAAGGGCTTTCTCGCGGCGGCGGCCAGGCGCCAGTGGGCGCGCGAGGAAAAGGTGCGCGAGCTCCACTGAGGTCGGTGCGGCACCTGAGCGCGGCTTGGCGAGTGGCCCAAGCCGAGCCGGTTCGGCCGGGCAACGAGTCAGCGCGTGGCAACTCCTTTCCCGGTGTCGGGAGTACCGCCGAGGACGCTTATCTCGACGGCGTGTGCCTGGCCGTCATCGACCAGTGGCACCGCGGCGTCGGGTTGTACCGCGCCGTCGACTACGACAGTCATCCCTTCGGACGGCTTCCCGTCCGCCATCGGCAACTGGGTGACGATGATCCGGTAGTGCGTCTCCCGGTAACGGTAGTGGATCGTGAAGGACGACCAGTGCTGCGGCAGGCACGGTCTGAAATGCAGCTTGTCGACCTCGAGCCGCACGCCCAGCAGCGACTCGACGATGAGGCGGTACATCCAGCCTGCCGAGCCCGTGTACCACGTCCAGCCGCCACGCCCCACGTGCGACGACGAGGCGTAGACGTCGGCGGCGACGACGTACGGCTCGACCTTGTACCTCTCCGCCGCGTCCTCCGAGAGCGAGTGGTTCGCGGGATTGATGAGCGTAAGCAACCCCCAGGCGCGCCCGGCGTCACCCAGCGCAGCGAACGCCATCGATGCCCAGATTGCCGCATGGGTGTACTGGCCGCCGTTCTCGCGCACCCCGGGAACGTAGCCGCGGATGTAGCCGGGATCGAGACTCGACTTGTCGAAGGGTGGATCGAGCAACTGCACGAGTCCGTCCCGGCGCCTGACGAGGTGGTCGTCCACCGCGTCCATGGCCTTCCGCGAACGATCGGGATCGCCCGCGCCGGACAGCACCGACCAGCTCTGGGCGACCGAGTCGATCCGGCACTCGAGGTTCGAAGCGGAACCGAGCGGAGTCCCGTCGTCGAAGTAGGCGCGTCGGTACCACGCCCCGTCCCACCCGTGCCGCTCGATGCTCTCGCGCAACTGCCGTCCGACAGCGTCACATTCCTCCGCGAAGGCCGCATCGTCGCGTTGCCGGGCGAGCCGTGCGAACTGGCGCAGGACCTCGCAGAGGAAGAACGCGAGCCAGACGCTCTCACCCTTGCCGTGGATGCCCACCCTGTTCATGCCGTCATTCCAGTCGCCCGAACCGATCAACGGCAGGCCGTGCTCCCCGAACCTGAACCCGTGGCGAACGGCGCGCACGCAATGCTCGTAGAGCGAGGCGGACTCGCGTGACCGGCCCGGCAGGTCGTAATAGGACTCGTCCCCGGGGTTGACCGCTCGCCCTTCGAGAAACGGGGCGGTCTCGTCGAGGACCCCCGTGTCCCCGGTCGCGAATACGTAGCGACAGGTCGCAAGCGGCAGCCAGAGGTAATCATCCGAGCAGCGCGTGCGTACGCCGCGACCGAGTGGCGGATGCCACCAGTGCTGGACGTCGCCCTCCACGAACTGCCGGCTCGCGCACAGCAGCAGGTGCGCGCGGAACAGTCGTGGCTCGGCATGCAGGAGCGCCGTGACGTCCTGCAACTGGTCGCGGAAGCCGAACGCGCCGCCCGACTGGTAGTACCCGCTGCGCGCCCACAGGCGGCACGCCAGCGTCTGATAGACGAGCCACCCGTTGGCGAGGACGTTGACCGATTCGTCGGGCGTCTCCACCTGCACGGCGCCGAGCGTCCGCTTCCAGTAATCCCATACCGATTGGAGCGCAGCTCGCGCGGACGCGGCGCCGCGGAACCGGGCCACGTGTGCACGGGCTTCGCCGATGTTCCCGCCGACGCCCATGCGGAAGACGAACTGGCGCTCCTGCCCGGGCGCGAGCTCGAAGCCGACCTGGATCGCCGCGCAGGGATCGAGGGCGGCACCGACCCTGCCCGACAGGCGTGCGCGCGTCATCGCCGCCGGCTGCCGCAACGACCCGTTGCGGCCCACGAACTCCCCTCGATCACCGGTGACCGTCCGGTTTGCCTCGTCGACGTCGAAGAAGGCCACTCGATCGGGGAACTCGGAGTTGTACGGGTTGCGCGCCAGGAGCGCCCCGGTCGCCGGGTCGATTTCGGTCGTCACGTGCATCGCGCACTTCGGCCGCAAGTCGCCGAGGACCCATTCGACATAGCCGGTCACGGACAATCGACGGGTCTGCCCTGAGTCGTTGCGGACCTTCAGTACCGAGAACTTCACCGGGGCGTCCATGGCGACGTGGATCGTCATCTCGGAAAAGATTCCGGCGGTGTCGTGCTCGAAGACGCTGTATCCGAAGCCGTGCCGGCTGACGTACGCGCCTCCGCCGGGTGCCGGCAACGGCGTCGGCGACCAGAACCGCCCAGTCTCCTCGTCGCGCAGGTAGAACGCCTCGCCACTCTCATCCGTGACGGGGTCGTCGTGCCACGGAGTCACGCGAAACTCGTGCGCGTTCTCGCTCCACGTGTAGCCGCCGCCGCTCTCGGACACCACCGTTCCGAATTGCGGATTGGCGAGCACGTTGACCCAGGGCGCCGGCGTCGTGCGCTCGCGCGCGAGCGTGACGACGTACTCGCGGCCATCCCGCGTGAAGCCGCCGATCTCGTTCGTCAGTATCAGGTCGGGGCGGGGTGAGACCGTGGGCGCCCGCGCCACGGGAGGGCGCGTCGTGACCGGCCGCAGCTCGGGAATCCTCGCCTCGGGCGCGCGCCGTCGCTTGAGCTGCTCGGAGAGGCTTCCGCGGCCGTCGTCGATGATGATTCGCGCGACGGACTTCAGCAGCAGACGGTCCTCCAGGGAAATATGGTCCGAGTGGCGCAGGAAGATGCCGCCCGGTCGGTCGAGCAAGTTGGCTTCGACGCCAGCCGTGATCAGCCCCATGATTGCGTCGTGGAGCTGCTGCCGGTAGCCTGACTGATCCTCGGTCCAGATGACGAGGTCCACGACGAGCCCTTTCAGGCGCCAGTAAGCGCGGGCCTGGAGGAGCTGCCGGACGAGGGTGATGTTGGCGAGGTCCGCGATCTGCAGGAGCACGATCGGAAGGTCGCCGGAGATCGAATACCCCCAGAGTCCCGATTGACCGCGGCGATTCCTCAGGATGACGCCGGCATCGGCTCGCATGGCCGCATTGGCGAAGATCACTGAGCCCGCCAGGCGTTCGTATTCCTGCGCCTGGGCCTCGGAGATGCCGAACTGCTGCAGCACGACCTGGTTGTGCGTCCATGCGAGATCGAAGATCCGGTCCGCCAGATGGCGGTCCTGGTATCGATCGATCAGGTGCTCCGCCGTCTCGCGCGCGGCGGCCGCTCCGGTCAACAGGTCGATCGTGGCCGTCGCATCCGGCTCGAGCACGACCACCTGGCGGATGGCCGCGACAGGGTCCAGTACCGACCCCTCGCTGCCGGAGAGCTGGCCACGTTCGGCGAGTGCGCGCGGGTCGGCGGGGGTCCGCCCGCGGCCGACGAATCGCGCACGATCGGTTTCGAAGGACATCTCGCCGGTCGCGGCGCCCG
>Ga0105103_10002020_pt1 | contig 10733 bp, 7 predicted proteins | sample PPLLaktember2015_2_FD_79107 | JGI IMG/M metagenome (GOLD analysis project Ga0105103, IMG submission 79107) | Freshwater sediment microbial communities from Prairie Pothole Lake near Jamestown, North Dakota, USA - PPLs Lake P7 Core (6) Depth... | ecosystem: Environmental > Aquatic > Freshwater >...
CTGCGCTACAACAACTTCCACACCACGGCGCTGTGCTCGCCGACCCGTGCGGCGCTCAAGTCCGGGCGCAACCACCACACGGTGAACATGGGCTTCATCACCGAGATGGCCACCGGCATGCCGGGTAACACCGGACAGATTCCCAATGCCACTGCGCCGCTGGCCGAGATGCTGCGGCTCAACGGCTACAGCACGGCGGCCTTCGGCAAGTGGCACGAGACCGCGGCCTGGGAAGCAAGCGTCGCCGGTCCCTTCGATCGCTGGCCGACCCGCCAGGGCTTCGACAAGTTCTACGGCTTCATCGGCGGCGAGACCAACCAGTGGGCGCCGTTCCTCTACAACGGCACGGCCGTCGTCGAACTGCCCGCCGACCCCAACTACCACTTCATGACCGACATGACGGACCAGGCCGTGGCCTGGATCAAGTACCAGAAGGCCCTCACGCCCCAGAAGCCGACTTTCATCTACTTCTCGCCGGGCGCCACCCACGCGCCGCATCACGTGCCGAAGGAGTGGATCGCGCGGTGGAAGGGCAAGTTCGACCAGGGCTGGGACAAGTTGCGCGAGGAATCGCTGGCCCGGCAGATCAAGCTGGGCCTGGTACCGCCCGGCACCCAGCTCGCGCCGAAACCACCGGCGATCAAGGACTGGGACGCCCTCTCGGCCGACGAGAAGCGCCTGTTCACGCGCCAGGCCGAGGTGTTCGCAGCGTTCGCCGAATACACCGACCACGAAATCGGCCGCATGCTCGCGGCGTTCGAGGACGTCGGCGAGGCCGACAACACGCTCGTCATCTATATCGCCGGCGACAACGGCACCAGCGGCGAAGGCGGCCAGAACGGCATGTTCAACGAGTACACGTACTTCAACGGCGTGCAGGAGACGGTTCCGGACATGCTGAAGAAGATCGACCAGTGGGGTGGGCCGGAGACCTACCCGCACATGGCGTCTGGCTGGGCCGTCGCGCTCAACGCCCCGTTCGGCTGGATGAAGCAGGTGCCCTCGGATTTCGGCGGCACCCGCAACGGCATGGTCGTCTCGTGGCCCAAGGGCATCAAGGCGAAGAACGGCATCCGCACGCAGTTCGGCCACGTGATCGACGTAGCGCCGACCATCCTCGAGGCGATCGGCCTGCCGGAACCCAAGGTGGTCAACGGCACGCCGCAGATCCCGATGGAAGGCACGAGCCTCCTGTACTCGTTCGACGATGCGACGGCGAAGGAGCGTCGCACCACGCAATACTTCGAGATCGCCGGCAACCGCGCCATCTATCACGATGGCTGGTTCGCGCGCACGATCCACCGGGCGCCGTGGGAACCGAAGCCGCGACGTACGCTCGAGGACAACTCCGCCTGGGAGCTGTACGACACGCGTTCGGATTTCAGCCTGGCGAATGATCTGGCGGCCAAGAACCCGCAGAAGCTCGCGGAGCTCCAGGCGCTCTACCTGCAGCAGGCCGAGAAGTACCACGTGCTGCCGATGGACGACCGCGTATTCGAACGGCTCGACGGCGCCCTTGTGGGCCGCCCCGACCTGATGGGTGACCGCACCTCGATGACGCTGGCCGAGGGCATGAGCGGCATGATGGAGAGCGTGTTCCTCAACGTGAAGAACCGCTCCAAGACCATTACGGCGGAGATCGATGTGCCGCAGGGTGGCGCCAAAGGCACCATCCTGGCGCAGGGTGGCCGCTTCGGCGGCTGGTCGCTGTACGTCAAGGATGGCGTGCCGGGCTACGCCTACAACTTCCTGGGCCTCGAGCAGACCAGCATCGTGGCGGACAAGCCGCTGGCGCCGGGCAAGGCGACGGTGAAGTTCGACTTCGCCTACGACGGCGGCGGGCCGGGCAAGGGCGGCATGGGCACGCTCTACGTCAACGGCGAGAAGGTCGCCGCGGGGCGCATCGAGCACACCCAGGCGGGCCTGTTCTCCGCGGACGAGACAGCCGACGTCGGCATCGACCTCGGCACGCCGGTCGTCGAGGCCGTCGGCGCCGAGCATGCGTCGAGATTCAGCGGCCACATTCCGAAGGTGACGGTCGAGGTGAGGAAATGAGCGACTGCGGGAAGCTGCGCAACGGCAGGCAAGCCGGCAGGAGCAGGCGGACGACATGAGTCACGAGACGGCGACCGGGCAATCCGCGAGCATCGGGCAGCGGCTGAGGGCGGAGCTGCGCCGGTACGGGCTGGTCAGCGCCTACCTGTACGTCTGCTTCGGTGCGATCCTGCTCTACAAGTCCGCGATTCTCAGCGAGGCCGGGCAGCATTTCGTACCGCTCGGCGTTGCGGCGGTGAAGGCGCTGGTCCTCGGCAAGTTCGTGCTGATCGGCGAGATGGCGGGAGTGGGCTCGCGATTCGGATCGGGTGGATTCCTGCCGCGAGTGGCCCGGCGATCGCTGCTGCTGCTCCTGGTACTGGTCGCGCTGACCGCGGTCGAGGAATTCGTGGTTGCGCTGATCCACGGCCGGACGGTGGGCGAGGCTGCGAGCGCGCTCACTGGGCTGCTGCGACCGGAACCACTTGCGTCGACGCTGCTGATGCTGCTCATACTCGTGCCGCTCGTGGTCGTGACGGAGTTGAGCCGGACGCTGGGTCCCGGTGGCCTTCGCCGCCTCGTGCTCGACCGCTAGACCGGAAGGCCTCGTCGCGATGGCGTCGCGCGCCGGCGCCGATGCCCTCCGGCCTGGACTAAGCCCTGGTTTCGTTCTGACCTGCAACGTGAGGATCACATGAGCGTTCAATGCATGAATCGCGTTCTCGGTCTCGTGGCCTCCCTCGGCTTGGTGGTGATGCTGGCCCCTGCCGACGCGATCGCTGCCAAGGACCCGCCACCGGAGGTCAGCCCCGAGGGCCTGCAACTGACGAAGAGCACGAAGAACCGCCTGGTCTACGTGAAGCCCGGCGCGACGCTCTCACAGTACGAGCGCGTGGCCATCCTCGACCCGCTGGTGGAATTCGAGAAGGACTGGCAGGACGACTACAACCGCAGCCGGACCGGACTCGCGGGCCGGGTCAGCGATGATGACGTCGCGAAGATGAAAGAACGCCTCGGCGCCGAGTTCAAGAAGGTGTTCACCGACGAGCTCCAGGGCGAGGGCGGCTACCAGGTCGTCGATGTCGCCGCGCCCGACGTGCTCGTGCTGCGGCCGGCGCTGGTCAACGTCGAGGTCAATGCACCCGACGTCATGACCGCGGGCATCGAGCACACCGTCGTGCGCTCGGCGGGCCAGATGACCCTGTACCTCGAACTCTGGGACTCGGCCTCGAATACGCTGCTGGCGCGCGTGATGGACGCGCAGGCGGACCCGGACACGATGGCCCAGATGGGCGGCCGCGTGACCAACAAGGCGGCCGCGGATCGCATCCTGCGCAAGTGGGCGAAGGAACTGCGCGAGCACCTGGACGAAGTGAAGGCGAAGCCCGCCTCCTGACGCCGGCCCGCCGCGCCCTCAGCGCGCGGCAGGCGGCTCGAACCACTTCTCCTTTGGCACGAGCTTCGGGGCCGCGGGGTCGGCCTCGTAGTTGGGCGACATGATCTGCACGCCGTGCTCGTTGAACACGTCCTGGATGTGGGCGTTGAGCTCGCTGAGCGCGGCGTACTTCTGGGACGGATCCGGTACCGTGACGAGCAGGGTGTACTCGACGTAGAAGTCCTGCAGCGCTGTCTGCAGTACTTTCGGTGCCGGATCCTTCACCAGGCTCGCGGTCCGGTCGGCGGCCATCAACAGCATCGCCTGCACCTGCCGCCAGGGCGTGTCGTAGCCGATCGTCACCTTGGTCGCGACCCGCACGCCGCCGTCACGGGCGAGCCGGGAATAGTTGCGGGTGACGCTCGAGGCGATCACGGCGTTCGGGATGTTGATCAGCTCGTGGCGCAGGGTCTCGATCTGGGTATTGAGGAACCCCACCGCAGTCACCGTGCCCTCGGTCTCGCCGATCTGCACGAACTCGCCTGGTCGCAGCGCGCGCGTGTACATGAGCATCAGGCCGCTCACCGCCTGGTTGACGATGCCGGACGCGCCGATCGACAGCATGAGTCCCACGAACACGCCGATGCCCTTGAAGGCCTCGCTGCCGCTGCCCGGCAGGTACGGGTACGCCGCCACCAGCGCGAACAGCCAGATGATGGCCGTGAGCAGGCGTTCGGTGGGGCGCGCCGTGGCGTCGTCCACCCAGCCGACCTCGACCCGTCCCGCCTGCACGCCCTCGAAGAACACGCGCATCACCCGGATGACAAAGCGGGTGACGAAGAAGATCAGCATCACGAACACCAGGCCCGGGATCGCTTCGAGCATTCCCGAACCGAATCGGCCGAGCGCGTTCAGCAGCCGGCCGAGCAGCCGCTCGCTCCAGGGACGCGTGTACGGGAAGAAGCCGAGCACCAGCGTCAGCCACTCGTACAGCAGCAACAGGGTCACGAGCCACGCGAGCATGCGCAGCGGAACGGTCGCGAGGTTGTTCACGCCGACCCTGCCGGCCACGTGACGGCTCCAACCGGAGGAGAGCTGCTCGGCCCGGCGCGTCACGAAGCCACGGATGCGCCGGGCCAGAGTGGCGTAGCCGCGCCACAGGGCCCACATCAGTCCGGCGAATGCCAGGGTCGCGAGCAGGGCGTAGCCGACCGCCCTCGCCAGCCGCCCCGAGTCGCGCAGCTCGTGCATTTCCGCGAGTGCGGTGCGCAGGTTGTGGACTGCGGCATCGGTGACCAGCTGCACGTTGTCACCGAGTTCGGGGTCGGCGTCACCCTGCAGCACGCGGAACACAAGCGAGCCGTCCAGCATGACCGCAATGCCCTCGGGGAGCGCCCGGGTGGTGACCTCGAGTGGCCCGCCCCGCCGCACGATGGACTCGATGTTCTCCTGCACGGTAAGCGCCCGGACCGCCGGCGAGGCTGCGAGTCCGGCACTGCGCATGGTGAAGATGTGCCGGTTGGCGAGCGTGAGTTCGGCCGGCTCGAGAAGCTGTTGATCCTCCTCGCCGGACTCGGCGAGGGAGATCGCGGGCACCAACGCGAGCACCGCGAGCACGACAGCCACCAGCGACACGATGCCCGTCTTGCGGATCGCGCCGGCACGGACCACATTGCTTCGAATCACCGACGTCCCCCTGCTGCTCTTCGATCCACACACGCCCCGAAATTCCCGCGTGAAGCCACAGTCTGGCGTTGCCTGAGATCAAAGTCTCGCACGGCCGGGCTGTGTCGCGGCATCCCCCTATCGTGGACCCAACCTCTGGAGGAGAATCAGTCGCCATGGGCGAGATCATTCCCAGGTGGGAGTGGCGTTCCTTCGACCGGCGCTTCGGCACGGCGGAGTCGCGCCTGCAGGCCCTGGCGCCGGGCGCAGTGCAGGAGAGCGAAGAGATCTACCTGCTGCACGGCACGGGCGACAACGTGAAGGTCCGCGACCGGCTGATGGACATCAAGGTGCTCCGGCAGGTCAACGAGGACGGCCTCGAGCAGTGGACGCCGGTCATGAAGCAGTCGTTTCCGCTGCCGGCGGCGGCCGTCGCGAAGGTCCATGAGGCGCTGCGGCTGCCCGTGCCGTCCCTGTCGCGCCCGGAGTACTCGCTCGACGAGTTCATCGCCGACTTCGCCGCGCCGGGCAGCCCGATCCGCGCCGTCAGGGTTCGCAAGCGGCGGACTCGCTACACGGTCGGCGGCTGCATGGCCGAGCTCTCCGAGGTCATTGCGGACGGCAAGGCCACGCGCACGATTGCCGTCGAGTCCGAGGATGCAGCCGCCGTGATCCGCGCGGTGCGCGAGCTCGGCCTGGCCGGCTACAGGAACACCAGCTATCCGCGCGGGCTGGCGGCACTGGTCGACGATGAGCCGGCGCGCTATGCGGTGATCGACGCCGGCACGAACTCGGTCAAGTTCCAGGTCGGCGAGCGCGGCGTCGACGGCAAGTGGCGCGCCTTGGTCGATCGCGCGGAGATGACCCGCCTCGGCGAGGGGCTCACGCCGGGCGGCTCGATCGGCGCCGCGCCGCTCGAGCGCACGGCGGCCGCGATTGCGGACATGGTCGCCGAGGCGCGGCGGCACGACGTTGTGGCGATCGCCGCGGTGGGCACGGCCGGCCTTCGCATGGCCGCAAACCGCGACGCGGCCCTGGCCGCGATCGAGGCGCGCAGCGGACTTCCCGTCGAGGTGATCTCCGGAGAGGAAGAGGCCCGTCTCGCCTACCTGGGAGCGCGGTCCGGCCTGGGCCGGACGCCGGGATCACTGGTGGTCTTCGACACGGGCGGCGGCAGCAGCCAGTTCACGTTCGGCAACGACGCGAGCGTGGACGAGCGCTTCAGCGTCGATGTCGGCGCCGTCCGCTACACCGAGCGCTATGGGCTCGACGGTGTGGTGTCGAAGGACGTGCTGCGCGAGGCCATGCAGACGATCGCGACGGACCTGTCGCGTCTCGACGGGCGCCCCGCACCGGACGCGCTGGCGGCGATGGGTGGAGCGGTCACCAACATCGCCGCCGTCAGGCATCAGCTCGCCAAGTACGACCCGGAGATCGTGCAGGGCACGGTACTCGACCGCGCCGAGATCGATCGGCAGATCGAGCTGTACCGGTCGCGGGATGCGGACGCGCGCCGCGCCGTCGTCGGCCTGCAGCCGAAGCGCGCCGAGGTGATACTCGCCGGTGCGTGCATCGTCCGGACGATCCTGGAGAAGCTGGGCAAGGAATTCCTGACCGTGAGCGACCGCGGCCTGCGCCACGGCGTGCTCGCCGAGCGGTTCTCGGGCTGAACCTGCGGAGAATGGAATGAAGCAGGCACGACGAGGCAAGACGGCCGCAACCAGGCGCTCCCGGGCTGCCCCGAGTGCCGCGACGACACGGCGAGCTGCGAAGACCAAGGTCGCCGCGGGCAGGCGCGAGAAGGCCCCGCCGGGAGCCTTCTCGAGCGAGGACATGGGGAAGATCCTCAAGCTGCTCAAGGGAGCGAGCAGCGTCGAGCTCAAGTTGAGCGTGCCTGCCGAGGGGCACCGTGCCGCCGCGCGCGGCATGGGCCTCGACCCGGTCGAGGCCCAGCCGCGACAGGCGTACTTCTTCGACGCCGCGGACCTCGCCCTGGCCAAGGCCGGGCTGGTCGTCCGGGCGAGGCGGTTCCCGGGCGGGCGGGCAGACACCGTGATCAAGCGGCGACCCGTGGATCCGGCGACGATCGACCCCCGGTTGCGGCGCTCGGACAGCTTCAAGGTCGAGCTCGATGCGATGCCGGGCGGATATGTGTGCTCGGCATCGTTCAAGGGCACGTGCTCCTCGCAGGAAGTGCTCGACGCGGCGACCGGGACCCTTCCCCTCAGGTCGCTGTTCTCGCGGGAACAGCTGGCCTACTACGACGCGCACGCGCCGAAGAACCTCACCATGGACAAGCTGATCGCGCTCGGCCCCATCCTGCTGCTCCGGGCCAAGCACCAGCCGAAGGACTTCGACCACCGGGTCGTCGTGGAACTGTGGATCTATCCGGACGGCTCGCACATCCTCGAGGTGTCCACCAAGTGCCTGGCCGAGGAAGGCTTCCAGGTCGGCGCCGAGTTCAGGACCTACCTCGCCAGCTGCGGGATCACGATCGGTGGGGCCCAGGAAGCGAAGACCCGGGCGGCCCTGCAGTTCTTCAAGGCGAGGCTCGATGCGGGCCTGCCGGTCGGCTGAACGACAACACGCGGGAACCTAGAACACGATTCCGAACAGCCGCTTCAGCAGCTCGTCCCAGGGCATCATCGTCAGCAGCAGCGGCACCACCGGCAGCAGCGTCGCGGCCGCGAGCTGGAGGATGGCGTCCCGCGTCACCGGCGCCAGGCGCATGCCCTTCACGATCTCGAAACTGTTGCCGAGGTCGGCGAGCGACTGCAGGTCGGCCGTGCCCACCAGCGGCTCGGTGGGCGCCGCACCGCCCCGCAGCCACTTGCCATCGAACTCGCGCACGTAACGGGCCGAAGACCAGGAACTGCACGAAGAACATCATGAGGATGATCTCGGCCTTGAACTCCGGGAGCTTCGCGCCGAGGTGAAGGATCCGGTTGGCGAGCATTCCTGCGAGCATGGCACCGTGCGCGAGCGCGAGCGGCAGCCAGGCGAGCAGCGAGAAATCCGTCGCCTCCTGCGTCGGCTGCGTCATATCTGCCTTACCTTGCCTGGCCGCGGCGCGAGGCCGGTGCCGCGGGGAAACAGCCCCACCCTTGGCAGCGTCCGCTCGCTTACCATGATGCCCCAGGCAGGCTGGGCCCTATCGGGCCGGACCATGGCTGCGTGCAATCAAAGGTGACGCGAAATCAGATCGACTATGCTTGCACGCGCAAAAATGACGGCCATGCCCGCTTCCCGCAAGATGGCCCTCGGCGCGCTGATCGCCGTGGGTGTCGCACTCGCGCTCTGGCTGTTCGCGGGTCGGCAACCGACCCCGCCGTCCCCACCTGCGGCCGCGGTACCGCCCGCGCCGGCGGCGACGGCCCCGGACGCCGACGCCACTTATTTGGGCTCGGCCGCCTGTGCCGCCTGCCACGCGGCCGAGTACGAGGCCTGGCGCGGTTCGCAGCATGCACTCGCCATGCAGGTGGCAGACGAAGGGACCGTGCTCGGCGACTTCGCGGATGCGCGCTTCCACTACGCCGGCATCACCAGCCGGTTCTTCCGTCGCGACGGCAAGTTCATGGTCCGTACCGATGGCCCGGATGGCAAGCTCGCGGACTTCGAGGTCCGCCACACGTTCGGCGTGCAGCCGCTGCAGCAGTACCTCGTCGAGCTGCCGGGCGGACACGTGCAGGCCCTGCCGATCGCCTGGGACACGCGCCCGAAGACCGAAGGCGGGCAACGCTGGTTCCACCTCTACCCCGACGAGCGCATCGACCACCGCGACGAGCTGCACTGGACGCGGCGGCAGCAGAACTGGAACTTCATGTGCTCGGACTGCCACTCGACGAACGTCCGCAAGAACTACGACGCGGCCACGCAGACCTATGCGACCGAGTACTCGGAAATCAGCGTCGGCTGCGAGGCCTGCCACGGACCGGGCAGCACGCACGTGGCGCTGGCTCGGGACGCCGCCGCGGCGGGGCGCCCGATGCAGGCGAGCGGACTCACGGTCGCCCTCGACGAGCGCCGCGGCGCTGCCTGGGTGATCGACCCCGCGACCGGCAACGCCACGCGCAGCACCCCGCGCACCACGGAGCGCGAGCTCGACGTCTGCGCCCAGTGCCACGCGCGGCGCGGACAGTTCTCGAACGACTACCGCGCCGGGGAAGCGTTCCAGGACCACTACCGCCCGTCCCTGCTGAGCCCGGGCCTGTACCACCCCGACGGCCAGCAGCGCGACGAGGTCTTCAACTGGGGCTCGTTCGTCTCGAGCCGCATGTACGCGGCGGGCGTCAGCTGCGGCGACTGCCACGAGCCGCACGGCGGCAAGCTCCGTGCGCCGGGCAACGCCGTCTGCGCGCAGTGCCACTCGGCCGCGAAGTACGACACGCCGGATCACCACTTCCACGAGGCGGGGACGCCGGGTGCCGCCTGCGCCGCCTGCCACATGAAGACCGAGACCTACATGGTGGTGGACCCGCGGCACGACCACAGCTTCCGCATCCCGCGGCCGGACCTGAGCGTGAGCCTCGGCGTCCCCGATGCCTGCGGCGCCTGCCACGCCGAGCCCTCCGCGAAGTGGGCGGCCGCCGAGCTGCGCAAGCGCCGGCCCGAACCGAAGCAGGGCTTCCAGGGCTTCGCCGAGGCCTTCGCCGCCGCAGACCAGGGCGACCCTTCGGCCACGATCGCCCTGACGCAGATCGTCGCCAACCATGAGGAATCGGCCATCGCGCGGGCCTCGGCCCTCGAGCGTCTCGCTCGGCTGTCCGGCGAGGCCGCGCTGCTGTCCGCCGAGGCCGCGCTCGACGACCCGAGCCCGCTGGTGCGCGCCGCGGCCGTCGCCGTGCACGAACAGCTTCCGCCGCTGCAGCGCCGCGCAGTCGCTCCGCTGCTCGGCGATCCGGTGCGCACGGTCCGCATGCAGGCGGCACGGACGCTCGCGCCGCTCGCCGACGACGCCTTCAGCAGCGCCGACGAGCTCGAGGCATTCCGTCGCGCAGCCGATGAATTCGTCGCGGCCGAGCGCTTCAATGCCGACCGGCCGGAGCACCGCACCAACCTCGGTGCGTTCCTGGCGGATCGCGGCGAGTGGGCCGCGTCGGAGGCGGAGTACCGTGCCGCGCTGGGGCTCGATGCAGGCTTCGTCCCGGCGTGGGTCAACCTCGCCGACCTGATGCGCATCGCCGGTCGCGAGGCAGACGCCGAGGCGACCCTGCGCGAGGGGCTGAAGCAGGCGCCCGGCGCGGCGGCGCTGCACCACTCGCTGGGACTGTCGCTGGTGCGCCAGCAGCGCAAGCCGGAAGCGCTCAAGGAGCTCAAGCGCGCCACCGAGCTCGATCCCACGAACCGCCGCTACGCCTACGTCTACGACGTCGCGCGGGCCGACCTCGCGAAGTGAGCGTCGTCACCGAGCCGCTCGACCTGCTGCGACGGGTCTTCGGGCACGCCGGCTTCCACGGCGCGCAGCGCGAGATCGTCGAGCACGTCGTCGCGGGCGGCGACGCGCTGGTGCTCATGCCGACCGGCGGCGGCAAGTCTTTGTGCTACCAGCTCCCGGCGCTGCTGCGATCCGGCACCGCCGTGGTGGTCTCGCCGTTGATCGCGCTGATGCAGGACCAGGTCGCAGCGCTCGCGCAGCTCGGCATCCGCGCCGAGTTCCTGA
>Ga0105103_10002022_pt1 | contig 10723 bp, 12 predicted proteins | sample PPLLaktember2015_2_FD_79107 | JGI IMG/M metagenome (GOLD analysis project Ga0105103, IMG submission 79107) | Freshwater sediment microbial communities from Prairie Pothole Lake near Jamestown, North Dakota, USA - PPLs Lake P7 Core (6) Depth... | ecosystem: Environmental > Aquatic > Freshwater >...
AGTAGGCACACCGCTATCTATCAGCTGTTATGGTGGATAGGGAAGCGCCCGGGATTAACATAGGCTCGCCACTATCTATCAGCTGTTATGGTGGATAGGGAAGCGCCCGGACGAATAGGCGGGCCGTTATCTGTTGACTGTTATGGTGAATTTGAAAGCGCCCGGGACTAATATAGACATGCTGCCGCTTATTGCCTTTGTTGCCGGCAAAGGGGCCGGAAAGTCATGCGCAGCGGCGCACTTATGCCGCGCTCATGGATATAGGCGCCTCTCGATAGGCGATCCGCTCAAGTTCGCGCTCGCCGACATATTCGGCCTGTCGCCGGTGCAGTTATGGGGCGACGAGAAGGAGAGTCCGGATGCCTATTGGGGCGTATCGCCGAGGCGCCTAATGCAAGTTGTCGGCTCGGAACTGTTCCGCGATCGGCTGGGTGAGCTTATGCCGCAGATCGGCCACGATGTATGGGCGCGCGCCTTCGAGCGCCGCCTTGATCTGGCGGGGCCGAGTTCCCACATTGTCGTCGACGATGTGCGCTTCGAGAACGAGGCGGCCCTTATTCGCCGCCGGGGCGGGATCCTTGTGCGCCTGGAGCGCCGGCCGAGGGAGCCGGTCGACGGGCACCAGTCGGAGGCAGTGGGGGCGCGGATTAGTTGCGACTTCGTGATTGACAATAACGGATCTCTGAAGGATCTGCACGCGAGGCTCAACGACCTAATTAACAGGGAAAAAATCTGCTGAAAGCGCGGCCAACTGAGCAAGGCGCGTCTTTTTCCATGACTTGAGCAGGCAATCGCTTCCGTTGTCGGCCGCAAGGATGTTCGCGAATTCCGCGAGCAGATTGGATTCGCGGGAGAACAGGAGAGCCGCGATCAGATCATAATTCTTCGGGGAGAACATCGCGACCCGAAGCGCGGCGCTCATCTGCTGCTCAGTAATAGAGCCGGCGAACTCGCTCTGGAGAATGATGCGCGCTATCGGTAGGCGAAGGCTGATCGGCGCCCTGGAGCCGCAGATCGCGACTAGCGCGTCGCCGGCCGGCACGCCGCACTCGAGCAGGGCGATTACGGCCGCCTTGACGCCGCCGGCGCCCAGATTGATTTCGGATGGCGGATTGTTGGCGAGCTGGGCGACGGCGCGCCGATAGTCGATAGTGCCTGCGCTTATCTTCTTGCGCAGGACGATTGGGCGCCACTCGATCGCTGGGGTTCGCCGGGAGGCCATGTTGTGATAGTCGGCGTATATATTTCAACTTTCGCGGGGAGCAGAAAAGTGAATATTATTCCGATAACCATTATTATCAATATCATGCAGGACGCAGTTTACGACATTACTTGCCGCGAATTCTTCAAGGTACTAGCAGATCACGCGAGATACGAGGGACTCCAACCCCGCCATCCCATTGCCGGTCTCAGGCAGTCACGGAACGGATGGAGTGTCAGCGATAATCTCCATCCGCTGATAGAGGAGCATGTTCTGACTTCCAACACGAGGGATGAGATGGTTGGGTCCAGGAGGGCGTATTGGATAGTGCGCAATATTCGCCTCTTCCAGTCTCCAGCGGGCCCGGCGACTTGGCCGACGGTGTGGCCGGCAGTGTGCGTCGACCCCTAGAGGAAAGGGGTTGTTTTTTTAATCGCCCACTAATATAGGAGAAATGTCTGGCGAATTCGGCTGGGGTTATGACGCAGGCAATGCGTGGATTCCGCGCGATGGAGACAATGACATGGGAGAAGGCGCCCTGATCAGGGGCGGCGGTATTGGCGACTGGATGCCCTCGTCGGCAATCATGGTCGCGATCGCGGTCGTGCTCGTGATACTCGTGCTGTACTTCATCATGCGCGCCGGAGAGAAAAAAGAGGCCATTTACGGCTGGCCGCGTACTGAGCTGTGTGAGCGCGCAGATGTGCCCAGGAGCGTCTATTATATGCTGCAGGAGCGATTCCGGCCGGACGGCGTCGTGTGGTAATTCTCGAGGCGCGCCGCGTCGACCAAGTGGAGAATGCTGATCTCCGAGGGCGGCCATGGGCCCCCCGCATTACAGGTAATGGCGACGAGCGCAAGAGGCGGCAGGCGGTCATCACACATGGCCGCGGGATCGAAGGGATGGAGGTCGGCTAGGATACCACATTCCGGCTTAACGGTCGAGATTAGGCCGCGTGCCGATACGTAGTAGAGGCCGGCTTGCGGGTAATCGTCGATGCCCGCGATCTCGCTGAAGTCGATGGGCTCAGCGAAGTTCAGTAGATATCCGCCGGCCTGATCGCGGCCTGCGGACACGAACGCGCGGGCCGGCAGGGTGAGCACTTGTTCGCCGCCGATCGCTGTTGGCGGTAGGTGAACGATAACTTCGTAAGGCTGCTCATCGTGGCGATAGAAGGGCTCGGCCCGCGAATTGGCGAGGATGCGCGACGCTCGGCGCGCGAATTCGCCCAGCGGCATGTGGGCGGCATCAACGGCAATGAGTGCCGATTGTCGGGCGGCGCTGAATGTCAGGCGGTCGGCCGCGCCGATTATGCGCCCGTAATGGATCAGGCGGAGTGCGCTTACATCATCGGCCCGCGCCGGAGCAGCGCGCATAATCTCGGAAACTGGGCTCATTGGATCGAGGCATATTACCTCGCAGAATGCCGCCCGGAGTTCGCCGCTGCCCGATAGGCGCGTATCGGCGCCCAGGAACACGATGACCACCCTGAAGATGTTCTGTGGGCGCCGGCATAGTGGGCAATGCGCAACTTGGCGATACCAGCCGGTAATACATCCGGCATGGAACTGATGCCCGCAGTCGGTCGTGAAGATATGGCTGGTGAGTGCGTCCTGGCAGATGGCGCACTGGTCCTCCATGAGTATTATATTGGGAGGCGCCGCGATTCAATTTCCGGGTCGAAAAAGTGAATTTCTATTCTCTGACATTATCGAGTATAGGAAAAGTAAGAGGAAAGAGAAAGAAAAGAAGGAAAGAGAAAGAGAAAGAAGGAAAATGGAGGCAAGGAGGAGAGATTACCACTATTGCTTGTCCGATAAAGAAATGCTCTCGATAGAGTTCTTTATCCATCTACCGTCATTCATTCCTGAGTTCCTTTATCGGCGGATAAGGGACGGAACGGCTTCGACAGTTCCGAGCGAAATCAGGGAATGGGTGGAAATTGCGGCCAAATTACGCGCCAACAAAGACCGCAAGTTCGCTTCCAGAGGCGGCGAGGCGGTCATGGCTCACGTGAGTGTTCTGAAGTACTATAGTTTCCTGGTGGGTTGGATCAAGGTCTACGACGTAGATCATGACCCACATCTGCCGGGGAGCTTGTACCCAAAGCAATATACTCACGCAAGTATTGGTCGGCTAGAGGGGTGTGCCCTACAATATATCTGTATACTACAAGACCACCTTCGGGTAGTCCGCGGTATCTTGATGCGCAATCTAGCCAGCATCGAGTGGGGACGTCGTTCAGGAGAAGCCATCGAGAGGCTTCACGGTATGAAATTGCGCCTAGAGGATTTCGTGCGGTCCACGCCGCCGAATTCCTCTAGGGACAAGATCATCCGTGAACAAGCGTCGGATTCCATCACATACCAGGTAGCAATACCTGCATGTGAAGGGATTTGGCGTGAGTTCAAAGAACACGTATCCATACAGACATCCGCACCGATCAAGCGGAGCATTACCATCGTCAGGCCGACGCAGAAGGGGGCCGCGATGAATAATGCTGCACCGAAGGCGACTTCGGAGCACGATCCCGGTAGGATTCCGGTTCCGCCTCGGCGGAAGTAAATCTGGAGAACGAAAACTCCCTAACATATCGTAGCCAGCGATCTTGCTATTCGCAGAACGGTTCCCGCGAGGGCACTTGACTGTGAAAAAAAGATCAAGGGGGAGCGTCCAGGCGTTTCCTAACAACTAGCGTCAGTCTCGAGGCGCCGGTTTATGATGTGTGCTGTACCCTTCGGGGCGCGGAGCATGTCGTAAGGGGGAGTGGAAGGTTCCTATCCCCTTTATGACGTGCTATTTGGAGGCGCATCATAAAGGAGGTAGGAACCAACCATTCTCTCTTTTTTCCGTTATTTACAGCTTTCCCAGCGCCTATATAATGACAGCGCATACTGAAAGGGAGTCGGAGAATCAGCCATCGACGCGCCGAGTGCGCGTTGATGACTTATCGCGGCGCCTCGCGACGATGCGCGCGAGGCTACACGTTATCGGCGCAATGTTGGCCCGGGAACTGGAGCGGCGGCAGCTGGGGGCGGCGTAAGGCATAGAGCCCTAATCTGCGCCTATTTTTTTCCCTGTCGGCCGGGAAAAAGAATCACCGCCCATAGAAGCAGCCAATGGACGATGTCTTTGCCGCGCGGAGCAGCCGAGCGAATCTGGGAGCCGAATTGAGGTGAGCAAACACGCGGCGCGCTACGGGCGCTACGTGAAGCCGCTCGACCTCCGATAGCCCCGGCGGCGCGATGTAGGTTAGGGCGATGGGCAACATGCTGGCCAGTAGCCGATCGTGCTCGCGCAATTCCGCCTCTTCGAAGAAGTCGCTGTCGTTGATACACAACAGATCGGCCAACCGGATTGCGGTCAGGCTAATTACCGAAGGATAGGCAAACGGGGCATATACCTTCAGTTCCTCGGCAATCCGGCGCGGATTATAATCGCAGGTGGCGCGCATTAGCATGTGCGACGCGGCGACAATCTGCTCTGATGCGGCTTCCTGTTGGGAATACATAGTAAGATAGATATAATGCCCGCGATCAATTTTCCTATAAGTGGCGGGGAAAATTGATTGCCGAGTGGAATAGCATTACAATCATGGAATTCGCTGACGCCGTGGGCATTATCGCAAGCAAGATGAACTTCGACGACAAGATCAGGTTCGCCATGCTCGATACCGAGCGCATTGCCTCCCATGTGTTCGGGAGCGCTTCTGTTGGCGATATGCTCAAGCGCATAGTGAGCTCCGCATTCACGGCCCAATTGGCGCTCGCCAGGCTCATCGTGAAGGGGACTTTCGGCCAGCCGAAGCCCCACGACGCCGCGGGGCCAGCCGTTGAGGCTCTCCTGCGGAATTCGATGCGGCAAGTCGGCAATAACTCGACGCTGGGCATGATAACCGCGACGGAATTGTGGATAGTCTGCGGGCCGACTAATCTTGGCGACGCAAATCCGTTCGTTTCCTTCCTGCGCGAGCAGCTGACGCCCGGAGTCGAGCCCGCCGCCAATTCGCCACTTGGGCGCTGGCTGCGCCTATTCGTTGGGTCCGCGGGGACAGTGGGCCACTTGCTGGCCGCGGCGTGCGGGAGAGAGCTTCTCGACGCGGAGAGGCTCCAGGATGATCTTGGGGCGCCGTATGTGTTCGCCGCGCTCATGTTCATCGAGTCGATAGGCTACTATGCCGTAGATGGATTCCCAGTCGGCTGTTCCGATTCCGTTCGTCGCCCGCCAATGCGCAGTTGTTGTCTATCTCTCGGTCAGCTTGCGCACGTATTCGATGCGCACGACCTGCTGGAGGCTGGGCGGCCCTGGGCGCTGAGCGTCGGGTTCAGCGAGGCGGCCGCGGACATGATCAAGAAGCGCATCGAGTGGCGCCTTGTCTCGATCTTCAGCCAGTTTGTGCCGCACATCCCGATGAAGGATATTGTCTCGCTTAGTGGGCATTATCTTCCATGAGGTATCTTTTTTCTCGGTGCGGAGGGCAAAAAAGACGCCGAAACTGCTTACTTATCCCACTCGATGGGGAGGTCGAGCGCCGAAGCGGCCTTCTTCCACTGGCGCGCGCGGCCGCCAAGCGTCCCCCTCAGCCTGCTCCACTCGAGAGAGCCCATGTCCCTGATGGTCGCGATCAGCAGCGACTTCTTCTCCTCCATGCTCGCCGGCTTAGCCGCTGCCTGCCGCGCTGGTTTGGGCTTCTCCTTCTTGGGCGGCGAGGAGGTGATCGAAGCCGCAGTCCGCCGAGGCGCAGATGCCGTTGGTAAGGGCGGCGACTTTTCCTTCTTGGCGCGCGACGCGCCGGCGATGCTGCGTTCATCTATGGGCGGCGGAACATCGCCTGGACGTGGATCGGAGGCGAGATTCTCGCTCATCGATTCGATAAGCCGATATTGAAGATCATAATTCTCGCATATCTGCTCCAGCGCGCACTTGAGGTGGCGGAACGGAATGCGGTACATCTCGTTGTGGTGCTTATATTTGCCGAGCAAATGCGATATGTGATACTCGAGATGGTGGGAATCATGACAGCGATGAACGAAGAAGTACTTGAACTGATCCTCCGGCGGCCGCCCCGTCGAGTATTGGCTGAGGCGCGCTATCAGATTGGTAGTGCGCCCGATCTTGAACAGCGCCTGCGCTGCATATTCGCGCGTCGAGGCGACGTAGATCCACTCGTCGGCGGGGAACGCAAGTCGAGGCGGCCGAAACTCGGGCATTCTACTGCGCAGAGATGCGCACCTCGGCGGAGGAGCGGCCCTGAATGCGTTTGCTGCGCGCTCATATTCGGCAACTAAGTGCTGATTGGGAGTCATGGCCCAAATGGCCCCCCTGGGCAGGAAAATGTGGGTGCGCGACTCCCAATTAATAGGCGCATTTATCTCGGCAAGTTGGCCATTCGGCAGGGCACGCGAGTCTGGCCTGAACACGCCGGCAACAGGGTCGGATATCACAAGATAGTCGCTGCGCGAATCGCGGCTCGCCACTAGGCTTGCGGCCGTGATCGCGAATGCGCACTCGAGCGCCAGGTCCAGATAGAGCCAGGCGCCTTCCCGTTCCGCATCCCAGATCCGCATCGCGACATGGGGGTCGCGGAAGACCGGGGAAAGCGTTTCGGAGAAAGATTTGCCGTAATCCATGCGTTTTCTATAGCACATGAGATCTCCGCTCTAATAGGTCGAAGGAAATATTGGGAGAGATATATGCCCACCAAATCGCGAGCCGGGCATCCCCCTCGGCCGAGGAAATCCAAGGGGTCGCGCAAGTCGCGGAAACCGAGGAAATCGAGGAATCGGATGACTTCCGTGCAGTCGGTCGCCTTTTCCCGCGCTGTATGGGATACTGATAATGCGCGCCGGTGGCTGGATCGGCACGGATTCGAAAGAAAAAAGAAGGTCGATATAACGAAGAATGAGCTGCGCTACAGGCTAATAGATCCATATCCCGAGGCCGTATTCGCGTCGAAACATTTGGCCGGCATCAGGGGAGTTCGCTTCACCCTGATTAGGGATGATAGTTAAGGGCAGCCCAGAGCAGCCGGCCGGGTTTCCCCAGGCGGCGCCCGCCGAGCGCAATGTCGTCGATGGGCCCAGCGGCAATGAACGCCGCAATATCTTTTTTCTCACTCTCGGCGGCGGCCACAAGCGCGGATCGCCGGTCGGGGCCAATTCCCGGCACGCAGAAGATCATGCGCTCGACGACATGCGCGGGGCCCTCGGGGGCCTCTTTGATGCGCTGAGTTGCCGATTCCGCGAGCGGCTGCAGACTTGTGCCCAGGATGATCTCCCTAACAGTCGCGCCGCCGGCCAGAATCTTCCGGGCAACAGGGGCTGACGTGTGGGGAATCCGACGGAGCATATCAACGGCGATTCCGGCGGCCTCCTGGTCCGCTACGGGGGCGCCGCCGGCGACTCGGGGCGCCGATGGCGCTGCCGCCGGCGCTGTTAGCGTCGACGCCGCTGACGGCGTCGCCCGTTGCCTGCCGCGGAGGGAGGACATGCTCCGCGCGAAGGACTCGAGGAAGTCAAGAGTCGCCTTCGGCCCCGAGGTCGCGAAGTGGTGAATGTTGTCGCGAATCGCCAGGTGATAGATCTTCGACTCCACACAGTCCCAGGGCACTCCGCCGCCCGTATCGCGCGGGCCCTCCAGAATGAGGCCGAGGAACACTTCGGCGCACTCCTCGCGCTCGGGGGCGCTCTTCCTGTAGGCAATCATCTTCTCGAAGTTATCGGCGCGCCCGTCCTTGAGGGACGCAGCGAAGTCGGCCGCTGTCTTCCTCTCGAACACGGCAATTCGCCCCTCAACCGGCCCAATTACGTAGTCGCCGACATCCAGCCGGCGCAGGGCGAACGGCCGGGTCCGGAGCCGATCCGGCTCGGCCCCGTGTGCGCGCAACTCGCGATCATCCGCGTAGATCGCCGTGTGGCTCATTATAATGTCCCGTCGTATATATTGAAAATGCTCTATGTTCCGCCGGGTAAGGATACTGATTCCTCGAACATCAACACTGAGCCCGTCGTCGGCTTCGGGCCGCTCGGGCGAATGCCGTCGACAATGCTCACTGACAAGTTCGAGGAGACGGCGGGAGTCGACGAGCCGTACTCATACTACGATTACGCGCGGAACTGCCTGATCGACCGCCGCCCTGATCCTCCTTTGTTCGAGTACGAGGAATCGGCCGATACTACAAAGCAAAGTCGCGGGCGGCTCAATGTGCTTCATTATGGGTCGCGGAGCGGGGCCGACCCGCCGAATCATGCGGAGATGTTCCAGGGCTTCCTCGACTCCGATAATCGCGACTGGACGAATCAGGTTCCCGTAGCGCGCCTCGCCGAGGCGGCGGCCGTGCGCATGCGGTATCTGAAGCCTAGCGATAGCGGAATTGGCGAAGTGACGGGCGGCGAGGCGGCGGAGCCCCTCAAGTACAAGCGCCATAGGGAAATGCTGGTGCGCACGAAGAAGCAGCTGCGCACATTCGGCCGCACGATTGTGAGCGACGGCCGGAAGATCGGCCGCACAGATGACATCGCAAGCAAAGTCGAGCTGCAGATCCTTGCGGCCAGGCAAATGGGCGCCGACACCGACGCCGAGCATGTTCTCGCTTCTACTCGGCGCAGCGCAAGTCGCGGATGTCAGCGCGTGCCGAAGAGCAGGTTCGCGGGGCGCTCCGGAGTCGCGGCCGATACGCCGCAAGTGGAGCGTGGGCCGGGTGGTGGGGCTGTCAGCGGCGGCGCGCCCTCCGGCGATGTTCCCGGGGCGGTTGCCCTGACCGCGGAAGACGGCGAACCTGGCGAGCAAACACAGGGGCGCAGCAACTCGGCGCGGGAGGGCGGCCCCGGCTCGCGGGCAGACAGCTCCGTTGTGTCTGTTCGCGGCGCCGGAACTCGAGATGCCGTGCGGCCCTGCCTTACTGAGCTGGGAGGCGCCGCTCCGATGACCCCGGAGATGAAGTTGGCGGCGGCCATGAAGTCCGCTGTTGTTGCCGACAGCGAATGCGGGGAGCTTACTGAAGTGGGCGCGGGCCAAGTCCGCCGCGGCGATGGGGTCCGGCAGCTTGCCGCCGGCTGGAGCGTGCCCCGCGTCGATGGGCGGTCCCAGCGCGATGCGCGCATAGATAATGCGCTCGCCGAAGTTCTCCACGCCAGGCACGGGGCCGGACAGGACTCCGCGGCGTTGATGCCCAGCGGCTCATGGGTCGCTGCCGGCGCCGAATCGCAGGATCACGAATTGCCGGCGGCCTGCGCTTATCTCGACTCCATGCTTATGTACAAGTGCGTTAGCGGCCGATGCGCCCCGGAAAAGGCAAGGGAGCAAATGGTTCTCGACGCGGCGAAGGGGCCCCTTGGGGGACTTTCCGAAGTGAAGACGCGCATCGCCAAGGAGAGGGCGCTGGCCGACCGCGCGATTGGCCGAACTCGGGCGGCGCGGGCTAACGGCCCCGGCGACATCGACAAGGCGGAGAGTGTCCCAACGCGCACGGAGGCCAAGCGCGGGCCGATATCGGCGCTTCCTCGAGGGCAGTCAGTGAACCCCGTCGCCGCGGCCGCCATGGGGGACAGAGTCGCCCTTGCGCCTCGGCAGACCCCCACTTACACGAACGCAACGAGGGCGAGCGTGTTGGCCAACAGCGCCGCTGTCGGCGCGGGCGCGGGCGCGTTCTTTGCGGCGCACGTCTTCGATGCGGCAATGGGCGCCTTCGAGGGTGTGCGCCGGTGCCCAGGAGGCCGTCTCGGCCCGCAGATAGTCTCGCGGGCGGCGATCGGCGACTCCAAGGCCGCCGCGGCGCCGATCGAAAGGACCTCGGCATAAGCGCACATTAGAAACGGGCCGCCAACATCTATAGGCAACAATGGCCGACATTAGGGCGCCGAAGTCGTTCAGTTTCGGCTATCATGTTGAGGTGATATCGACATATTTCGTCGGCAAATACTACAACGACCTGTACATCAGGGCAAGCGACGCGTTCAAGATGGGCACTTATGCGTCGCTGACAGCAGCATATTCGGCCGTGGTGTCGCTCTTCGTGCGCGCCATATCGGCCCCCAGCGACGGATTCCGTACTGTTGTGCGGGGGCTCTGCGATTACTACGGCAAGGAGTCGGGCTATATGGCGTCGCTGGGGGACTTCGAGGAGAGGATCGTCGCCAAGTTCGTGCCCGACGAGTATTTCGCCTCTATTCGCGTCCAGGAGCGCGACGGGCTGCTCCTGCGCATGGTCGCGGGCACCGCCGAAGCGATCGGCGCGGCGATTCTGGCCCCGCGCATGATGCAGAAGATCATTGACGATCACAGGAACCCCGACAATGTGCGCCATCTTCAGGATGTCGGTGTCTCCTTTCTGAAGTCGTTCCGCGACTCCCTGTATTCGGAGTTCTATACGGCGCACGCGACAAGCGGGAAGAATGTTGTATCGTGGACCATGTACCAGAGCCTCCGCGAGGAGCTAATCAAGGCGCTGAAGGCGAAGGCCGATCTCCAGTATAAGTACGAGCGCGCCTTGCTCACCATCAGCGCCCTACAGCAGGCGCAGG
>Ga0105103_10002023_pt1 | contig 10714 bp, 10 predicted proteins | sample PPLLaktember2015_2_FD_79107 | JGI IMG/M metagenome (GOLD analysis project Ga0105103, IMG submission 79107) | Freshwater sediment microbial communities from Prairie Pothole Lake near Jamestown, North Dakota, USA - PPLs Lake P7 Core (6) Depth... | ecosystem: Environmental > Aquatic > Freshwater >...
GAGGAGAAGGACAGGGATCTGGCCATGTCCTCGGCCATGGACAGCTCCGGGCAGATCATGTAGCTTATGCCTATCTCCTTTCGATCCTGAACCGGCTGGTCGATATATTCAGGATTGCTCACTCTGGCGATGGTCTGGCGAACCCCCAGGTGGCTGGCGATGATGCAGGTGATGACATTCACCTCGTCGTTGCCGGTCACGGCCACGACGATATCCGCTTTCTTTATTCCCGCCTTCAGTAGAAGACGGGCGTTGGCAGAGTTGCCCTGCAACGCCTTGACATCCATATCCTGCAGACGGGCGCAGGCGGCGGGATCTTTGTCTATAACAGTGACATCGTGATCAGCATAAAGCTCGCTGGCTATGAGAAAGCCCACCTCGCCAGCTCCGGTGACAAGAATACGCATATCATTTCCTCCACAATTCAGGTATAAATAACAGGAATATGGGCATCAACTCCAGCCGGCCGATATACATGGCGAAAAAGCCGATCATCTTGCCGGCGGCCCCTATTTGCGACCAGTCGAAGGTTATGATGCCAAAGGCCGGCCCTACTCCGCCCATGCAGGAAGCTATGCCACTGGCCACAACCTCCAGATCCACTCGTGGATCTCTGCTGCTGACGGCGGCAAAGGCCAAAGACAAAGCCAGCCATACTGCCAGGTAGAAGAAGGAGTAGAAGAGCATGGGCCGGAGTATGCTCTCCTGCACCCTTGCTTTCCCCAGCCTGACAGACATGAGTGCATGGGGGTGAAGCATGTGCATTAGCTCATTATAAGCGTGCTTGCAGCATACCAATAGCCTGCCCACCTTTATGCCTCCTGCGGTCGAGCCGATACATCCTCCTATGAGCATAACCATGATCAGAGCCAGCTTTGCTGCTGTGGACCATTTATCATAATCCAGGGAATTGACAAAGCCGCAGGTTGCCATGAAAGATACGACCTGGAAGGATGCAAACCGGAAGCGCTCCGCCGGGCCGCCGTCTATGCCGCCAAATAAGATGAGGATGGCAGTAGCTGCTGCCAGGATGATGAGCATGAAGCGAAACTCTTCGTCCCTGAGCCATGCCAGCCGGTCCGATGTTATAGCCCGGTAATGAAGGGCGAAGCTGGACATGCCCAGGATGATGAAAACTGCCACTATGGCCTCAATGAGTGGGCTATGGTAGGCCACCAGGCTGGATGCCTGGGGAGAGAAGCCTCCTGTGGCCAGGGTGGAGAAGGCGGTGCAGGCCGCATCGTAAAGCGGCATGCCTGCTGCATAAAGCAAAATTATCTCCAGGGCGTTGAAGAGAAGATAAACCCGCCAGAGAATTCTGGCAGTGGAAGCGACACGCGGGGTTATGGTATCCTTGCTTGGCCCCACAGTCTCCGCCCGGTAGAGCTGGAGGCCGGCCACGCGAAGTTGGGGAAAGATAGCTACAACCATCAAAATTATGCCCAGGCCCCCTATGAGCTGCTGGAATGATCGCCAGAAGAGCAGTCCCAAAAAGGTTTGGCTGTCCACTGCCTGCCAGGCTATGCCATAGGCATCCAATCCTTGGCTCAGATCATTGAGGAGAATGGCGCATATGCTACGATCGGCCAGCGTAGAATTAACAATGTAGTAGCCCTGGAGGTCAGCCTCGACTAGAATAGTGGCACCGGTTGCCGAGAGTCCTGACACCGATTCGAAGAGTCCGTCCACAAGGCTCAGACCCTGAAAAGCAAAGGGCAAAGAGCCGAAGAATATGGCGGCAAGCCATCCTATAGAGACAGCAGCAAAGGCTTCCTTATATCCCACCTCTCCCCGCCTGCCCAGCCGTCTGAGCAAAATCCCTGTGCATATGGAAAGCAGAGAGGTCAGGGCAAAGGCCAGGACTCCGTTGGTCTCGCGGTAATAAGCGGAGACGAATCCAGGTGCTAAGAGCAGCAGGCCGAAGATCTTGAGCAGGGTTGCGATGATATCAAATACTATTGGAAGATTCATTTGCCTCCCTCCCGAATGCGTCCCTAATTTCGGATTTCAGAGAGGGGGGAGCATATCCCTCTGCCGAAATAGATAGTCCCAGAAGCTGGATTTTTTGTCATTCTTCTCTCAGATGGCCTGGCCATCGCTGCATTTAAAAAAGGATGCCTCTGTTCCACCAGAAAGGCATCAAATGCACAGTTTATCTCTTGCTCAGGAGATCCGGCTTGATACCGGTCAAGCGAGACTATATGGGTCATGATCTTTCCCAGGAGTTCGCAAACATCAGTTCCTGTATCTTGAGCCTGTCGCAGAGGCGATATTGGGATTTAAATGTTTCGTGCCTACATCTTTATGTCAGGAGGCTGTAAAGACTGAAGAGATGACCGAGATCCGCGACCCGGTGCACGGCTATGTCCGGCTGGAGGGACTGGCGCTAAAGCTGGCTGACACGCCTCAAATGCAGCGGCTGCGCTGGATCAAGCAGCTCGGCTTGGCCTGCCTGGTCTATCCCGGGGCCAATCACACCCGGTTCGAGCACAGCCTGGGAGCCTACCATCTGGCCGATCTCCTCTGCCAGCAGCTCGGCCTGGCGGAGGAGGAGAGGCTGAAGATATCCGCCGCGGCACTATTGCATGATGTGGGCCACGGCCCTCTCTCCCATGCCACGGAGACGGCTCTGGCCCCCTTCATCCGGAAAAAGCATGAGAGCATCATGGACCTGCTCAAGACAGGCGAGCTGGGTGCGGTTTTATCGGATCACGGCCTCAAGGCGGCAGAGATCCAGAAGGCCGTAAACGGCTCCGGCCTGGGTCAGATCGTGAGCGGAGAGATAGATGTGGACCGGATGGACTATCTCCTCCGCGATGCTCATTACACCGGTGTGGCCTACGGGGTGATAGATCGGCTGCGGTTGCTGCAGAAGATGACCCTATATCAAGGTCAATTAGTGGTGGAGGCGGGCGGAGTCTCCGCAGCCACATCGCTTCTCATCTCCCGGCTGCTCATGCATCCGTCCGTCTACTATCATCATGTCTGCCGCATCTCGGAGTGCATGATAGCCGCCGCCATCAGACGGGCCATCGAAGAGGGTGCAAGCGCCGCTGCCATCCGGGCCATGGACGATATGCAGCTTTTCGCTTCTCTGGCCAGCGCGGGAGGCTATGCCGCAGAGATGGCGGAGCGCATCCGATCGCGCCGCATATTCAAGAGAGCGGTTTATGTGGGATTGGAGTGCCTGGACCCCTCCCTGCTAAAGGCGAATGAGAAGATCCTCTCCTCGGAGATTGCCCATGAGGCGGGAGTGGAGTCAGATTATATCCTGCTGGACAATCCCGCCCTTCCCGATGCCCAGGAGGGCAGCTTTCCCGCTCTGGTTGAGGGCGAGGTCAGGCCTCTAAGAGAGGTCTCTCCCTTGGTCAGCATCCTGGAGAGGGCTCATAAAGCCACCTGGCGCTTTGGTGTCTACTGCCGGGCCGAGGACAGGGACGCTGTGGCCCAGGCGGCCCGAAAGGCGCTCAATCTAAAGAAGAATAAATTAATATACAAATATATAAACACATTTTAACAAACGCAATGGCCTCCCATCACCGATGCCCATCGCTTCGATTCTGATGGATGACGACAACATTAAATCGCAAGAAAGCTTACCTTAAGCCAATGGCATTTTCCGATGAGGGGCAGGCGATGAACAAGAATGTGCTGGTCAAGACCATCCAGACCATGAACTCGCATCTGCCCACCAGACGAGTCAACCTGGCTGAACTTCTGAAGATGGAAAAGCCCGGCATCAGAGGAAAGGATAACACATTTTTCATCACGGATAAGTCTGAGCTGGATCTGATCTCTGCAAGCCTGCCCCGTTTTCTCTGGAGCCGTCTGCGGCTTCCCATGCTTATTGAGATGTCTCCCGACTTCGGCAGCGGCTCGGCTCGGATACAGGGCGAGGTTGAGGTGGAGCTTGTCTGCAAGCTATTGGGAAAGGACAGACAATATTCCAAGCAGATGATCATCTATATGCCGGAGGTGAGGGATCTGAGACGCAAGCTGCCCACCACCACCCAGTATGCCTTTATCACCAATCTCCGGGAGAGAGGAGTGGAGTGACCGATTATGGCCGAAAGCAATCTCGCAGAAGGGGCAAAGCTGTTTGCAGCCAAGATGGATCTGGGCGCCTATATGGAGGCGGCCAAGATCAAGGCTGACTATGGCCTGCCCCAGGATATGCTCCAGGAGAGCGTACGAAGAGCTTATGATGCAAACTTAAAGAAGGGCGAATATTCTATTGCCGCCGATCTGGCTAAGAAATATGATCTTCCCGCCGATCTTCGCCTGGATGCGGCCATGCGCTCCTTCCAGCGCAAGATGGGCAGCGAGTTCTACCTGGCGGCAGCCGAATATGCCAAGGAGTTCGGGCTGCCCGAGAGCATGGTCCGCGAGGCAGCCACCTATGCCTACCAGAATAGCATGAGCCACAGCCTTTTCAAGAATGCTGCCGAGATCGCTGACCAGTTCCAGCTTCCTGCGAGCATGAGACGGGAGGCGGCGACAAAATCTTATGAGCAGCACATGCAGACCGGGCTGTACCGAAAAGCGCTCAAGATTGCTGAGAAGTACGGCCTGCCGGAGGATATGGTGGCTGCGGCGAAAAAGAAGCTCTCTTAATCCCAACTTCATGGCCCCTGGCGAAGGAATGCTATGACCTCAGTCGTGCTGACCATAGGAGGCTCCGATTCAGGCGGGGGGGCGGGCATTCAGGCCGATATCAAGACCTTCTCCGTACTGGGGCTGCACGGGACCTCTGCTCTGACTGCCATCACCGCCCAGAACACTCTGGGGGTGCAGCAGGTATTCGGGCTGGGATCTGATGTTGTCAGGGCTCAGCTTCAATCGATAACTGATGATTTCCCGGTAGTTGCAGCCAAGACGGGCATGCTTTACTCCGCCGAGATCGTGGCTGTGGTGGCCGACCACCTCCGAGACAAGGATATCCTCCTGGTGGTGGATCCGGTGATTGAGGCTGAAGCCGGGGGCAGGCTGCTGCGTCCGGAGGCAACGAACGCTCTCAAGGATCTTCTTCTGCCTCTGGCCCATGTGGTCACACCCAATATCTTTGAGGCAGAGGCGCTATCAGGGATCGCTGTCGGCGATAAAGAGAGCGCTATACTGGCCGCCAGAGAGATCCTGGATGCGGGAGCAGGTGCGGTGATAGTTAAGGGGGGACACCTGGACTGCACCGACCTGCTGGCCACCAGAGATATGAGCCTATTTTTGCCCGGCAGGAGGGTGGCAGGGGAGAACCACGGGGTGGGATGCACCTACTCCGCGGCATTGACAGCGTTTTTAGCCAGCGGCTGCAGCCTGCCGCAGGCGGCCCGCCGGGCCAAGAGATTTGTCGAATATGCTCTTTTGGGAAGCATGCGGGTGGGAAAGGGCGTGGGGCCGGTGGGCCAGGCGACCCATCTCCGAGCCGAGGCGAAATGCTATCGATCCCTGTGCAATGTCCCGGATGCCCCGGATTATCTCTTATAGTGGGGGCACATCCCAATGATGCTGCCCGGAGAGGACTATGGAGGCCATGAACCTGGGGGACGGGAAGATATAAATTGATGAGGCATGGATGCACAAAGAATTGTTCTATCTGGAGTGTTGATTATGGGAAGCGTAAAGCCTAGTTATATCAAGAATTTCGCCATGGACCTGTTGAGAACCTACGAGACCTCATTTAGCCCGGACTTTGAAGCGAATAAGTTAAAGGTATCTGAATATACGGACATCAAGAACAAGACCATACGCAATCGCGTGGCAGGATATATCTCCAATGTGATGCGCCAGAGAAGCACTCGTCGTGGCGAGGTGGAGATTGATGTTTAAAGGCGTGTTTCCTGCCATTATCACGCCGTTTTTAAAAGATGAGAGCCTGGACGAGGAGGGACTGAAGAGAAATATCGAGTACCTGAGCAAGACCGGCATAGCGGGGATAGTACCCTGCGGCACCACCGGCGAATCGGCCACACTCACCTTTGATGAACATAAAAGGGTGGTCGAGATCGCAGTGGAGGCATCCAAGGTGCCGGTTATAGCCGGTACAGGTTCCAACAATACCCGCGAGGCCCTGGAGCTGACCCGTCATGCGGCCAAGGCAGGGGCAGACGCCGCCCTGCTCATCACACCTTATTATAACAAGCCCAATGATAGGGGCATGTACGAGCACTTCAAGAATATAGCCGAGAAGTCAGACATACCCATTGTGCTCTACAATGTCCCCAAGAGAACTGGAATCGACCTCAAGCCGGAGCTGGTGGCAAAGCTGTCTCAGGTGAAGAACATCGTGGCCATTAAGGAGGCCAGCGGAAGCCTGTCCCAACAGTCTCAGATCATAGAGCAGACCCGCGGCAGCGGCTTCGTACTTTTATCCGGAGACGACGATCTGACCCTGCCCACCATGGCCCTGGGCGGCCAGGGAGTGGTATCGGTGGTGGCTAATGTGGCGCCCAGAAAGACTGTGGCCATGGTGGATGCATTGCTCAAGGGCGACTACGAGAAAGCCAGAGCACTTCACTATGAGCTCGCCCCTCTGGTGCGGGCCATGTTCCTGGAGACCAATCCCATTCCGGTCAAGACGGCTCACAAGTATCTGGGCCTGGCCAATGGGCCTCTGCGCCTGCCTCTGGGCCAGATGGCTCCTGAAAAAGAGGCCACCTTGAAGGAGATAGTAGAGAGGCTGGGCGAGAGAGCATGACCAGAATTGCCCTTACCGGTGCCTTGGGAAGGATGGGCGCACTGATCATCCAGGAGGCGGCCAAGGTGGAAGGAATGCAGCTTGTGGCCGGGATCGATGTCATAGGGGCGGGAAGAGAGTTGCCTGGCGGCATTCGGGTCAGGGATGCCTCTGAGCTGGAGGCAGCCCTCCGGGAGAGCCGCACCGATGTGCTCATAGATTTCACCATTGCCAAAGCGGCGGTGGAGAATGTTTGCATCGCAGCCCCGCTCGGAATCAACCTGGTGGTGGGCACCACCGGCTTATCGCCCGAGCAGCATGCAGCTATGAGAAAAGCCATAGAGGGAAATTGCGCCGCGGTCATATCTCCCAACTTCAGCCTGGGAGTTAATGTCTTCTGGAAGCTGGTGGCCCAGGCAGCGCAGTCTCTGAAGGACTATGACATCGAGGTCATTGAGGCCCATCACAACCAGAAGAAGGATGCTCCAAGCGGAACGGCTCTGGCTACGGTAGAGGCCATTGAGGCAGCTTTGGGCCAGAAGGAGATCGTCTACGGTCGGCAGGGCGTGATGCCGCGGGGAAAGGAGATCGGTGTGCATGCCGTGAGGGGCGGAGACATAGTGGGAGACCACACGGTGCTCTTCGCCGGCTCCGGTGAGCGGCTGGAGATCAAGCACCAGGCCCACAGCAGGGCCTCGTTTGCCAGCGGGGCAGTGCGGGCGGCGGCCTGGGTGGCAGGGAAAAGCCCCGGCATATACAGCATGGCCGACGTCCTGGCCCAGAGATGAACCGGATAGAGGAGAACAGCCTGGTTCTAATTTTTAAGGGCCAGCGGCTGGAGCCGGTCTCGAAGGAGAAGAATATGATCGGCTATTGCAGCCGCTGCCAGGCGGATCTTTACAGCCTGGCATATCACAATACGGCTGACCGCTGGCTGGTATCGGCCCGCTGCGCTGGCGGGCATCTGCTTTTATTGCAGTACGACCGGCAGTGGCGGTGGCTGGAGGACGGAGAACTGGAGATGGGCAAGCAGGTGACCCTCATCTCCGAGATCGCCAGGGAGAAGCTGGAAACGGTCTTCACCGCAGCCGAGATCAGGGACATGGCTGCCTGCCAGCAGGGCCAGCCTTACACCAGACAGAACCTATACCGGGCCAGGGCCAAGTATGATAGATTCGAGAGGCTCTTCGGGATCAAGTTAGATGTCTAAGCGACTAAGCCGGGGCATAGCATCTTAAGAGGGCCTTCTTCACAGGCCGATGCCACTCGCCGCACTGCCAGAAGGCTGCTGGGAGTTGCAAGCTCCATTCTTCCCGCTCCATTTATCCAGAGCCGTCTTGAGCATATCCATCTTGACCGGCTTGCTGACATAGTCGTCCATTCCCGAGTCCAGGCACATCTCCTGGTCCCCTTCCAAGGCCAGAGCAGTCATGGCGATGATCACCGGCTGCTCTATCTCCGGCCATCTGCTTCGTATCTCCCGAGTGGCCTGTAGGCCGTCCATCTCCGGCATCTGAACGTCCATCAATATCAGATCGTAATGCTGACGCTCCAGTGCCTGCAGGACCTCCAGGCCGTTTGCCGCCACATCCGCTATGTATCCCAGTTTTTTCAGCATGGTCCGGGTCACCATCTGGTTGATCAGGTTGTCCTCGGCCAGAAGGATCTGAATGTCTGCGCCCCGGTCCGGCCTGATCTTGCTTTCCGGGACGGCAGCCTTCTTCGTAGGGTGGAGGAGGGACGGCTGCACCAGGACGGTGAAATGAAATGTGGACCCATTTCCCACAAGGCTCTCGGCCCACATCCTACCACCCATCAGCTCGGTGAGCCTCTTGCTTATGACCAACCCCAGGCCGGTTCCGCCATACCTGCGGGCCATGGATGCATCGGCCTGGCTGAAGGGGTGGAAGAGTCGCTGCATCTTATCCTCAGGTATGCCGATCCCTGTATCCTTCACCGCAAAATGAACTTCATAGTCTCCCTCTTCCCGGTAGCGGCCGGAGACGGACACGATTATTGCTCCTTTTTCGGTGAACTTAACTGCGTTGTTGAGCAGGTTGATCAGGATCTGATTGATCCGGGCGGGATCGCCCAGGACCGTGGCCGGGATGCTCCGGTCTATATCATAACTCATGGCCAGTCCCTTTCGGCTGGCCTCCCCGGCCACCATATCCATGGAGGCCTCAAGGCAATCGCCCAGGGAGAAGGGCTGCCTCTCCAGCTCAATTCTCTCCGCCTCAATCTTGGTGAAATCCAGGATGTTGTTGATGGTTGAGAGAAGGGTATCCCCGCTGCTCCTTATTGTCTCCACATATTCCCTCTGTTCTTGGTTCAGCCTCTCATTCAAAAGCAGTCCGGTCATGCCGATTATGGCATTCAAGGGAGTTCTTATCTCGTGGCTCATATTGGCCAGGAACTCGGTTTTGGCTTTGGCGGCAGATTCAGCTCTCTCCTTGGCCTTCTGCAGATCCTCCTCAGCGCGTTTTCTCTCTGCCACCTCCGATATGCTCATGGCCAGCAGGCGATTGCTCTCATCAAATATCATCTTCTGGCGGATGAACATCAGTACGATGAGAAGCCCGAAGGCAGCGGTGATCAGGGAGTAGTTGATCTGGCGCAGGTATTCCTGTTCCCAGACGAAGAGCAGGAACACGGCCCCGATGCCCAGGAAGGGCAGGTTATGGGTCCAGCCGGCCCTGCTGCTCTGGGCGATCATATCGGCCTTGGATCGGTCCAGGGGAGGAGAATTTACATGACGGATGGCTGCCAGGCCCATGAGCAGGCAGCTACTGGACCAGCCGATATCCAGCAGGCTGCCGGAGATAAAAGTCTCATCCTGGATTCGGATCAAGAATATCAAGTCGGTGAATATCATCACCGCTATGCTCATGGCCAAAAGCAAGATGGGGACCTGCTCACTATAGTCCAGCTTTCGAAAGAGGAGCCATACCAGGGCGAAAAAGAGAAGCAGGTCCATGAGAAGGTAGGAGAGGGGTACAAAGAGAGCCAGATCAAATATCATGGTGCTGAGAACCATGGGAGAGATGAGCAGGACCCAGAATACCATGGTGATGGATATGACCACTATGGCCGCATCCAGCAGGAACTTGAGCTTCTCGTCGTGGGTGAAGGGCTCTTCCGGCAGGAGGAATATGCCCAGGGCGAAGAGAGGATAGAATAAAAGATAGCCCACATCGGCCAGGGTGAGGAAGGGATTGCTCTGAAGCACCACCTCGATCGCCGCCCATAGCATCTCACCTGTGGTGTTGAGCAACAGTGCCGCAGCAAAGACAATCCAGGCCCTTTTGGACCTGCTTTCGGAGTGGTGAGCAGCATAGAGCATGGCAGCGGCAGCAAGGGCGCTGCTTGATATCAAGAATCCGTCTTTTAGGGGGAGGAGGCGATCATCCCCCTCGCCAATAATTAGAAGAAGCAGGTGGAGCAATGCGATTGCCCCGGCCAGAAGAGCTGCGGATCTAAAGCTCAGGCAGCTTTCGCGTTTAGGCGAATCAGTCATGAAAATGCATCTCTCTCCTGATCTTTTATGATGGATGGACTTGAGGAAAAAGATTTTGGTAGTCTGGGGTGGCTGGATAGGGATCGAATGTCAGATTATTGGATTCATGACTAAAAGATCTGGGATCCTGACTTAAAATTCAGGAGCTCTCCTTCAAAATCATGTAGAGCGCGGAGAAGTCCAGAGTCTCCTCTCCTCGGGCATAGGTCAGGCCGTACATCTCCTTGAACGTCGAGGCCCGGAGGTTGTTGACCAGCTTCATCTTCGTCGCCAGGCCGGGCTCTCCCAGATAGAAGATGCCGCCTGAAGATCTGGCCCGCCATTCCGAGCTTCAGGCCAGCTCAAAAGCCATCTCGCCGCATGCAGGATGCATTCTCACATGCCCTTCCCCCAACAGTTCACGCACAGCTCACTTGGCCCGGCGGCCTGGCTGTGAGAGAGAGGCAGGCTGTAGACTAGCCTACGGTCACACCATTGCTCTGGCCGAGCAGCTGGTAAGCTCCCTGGCCCTCGCTGGTGATATCGGA
>Ga0105103_10002024_pt1 | contig 10710 bp, 7 predicted proteins | sample PPLLaktember2015_2_FD_79107 | JGI IMG/M metagenome (GOLD analysis project Ga0105103, IMG submission 79107) | Freshwater sediment microbial communities from Prairie Pothole Lake near Jamestown, North Dakota, USA - PPLs Lake P7 Core (6) Depth... | ecosystem: Environmental > Aquatic > Freshwater >...
AGGAAAGATGAAGGTTAAAGCGCAAAAGAAAGGTAAGCCAATCCGCATTTACGGTGTATAAGGCTATAAATCTTCTAAAGTAGCTTCTATTAGCCTAGATATTTCTAGGGCTGGTTCTTTATTCAGATTTTGTTGCTCTAGCAACCTGATCGTTTGCTTAGCTTTATTTTTCATGTCCTCCTTTAAGTGAACGACTTTCTCATTCAGATAAACCACATCGATCAATTCTTGGAGGGATTTTTTCGTTATTTTTGAGCGACTATGTACTCTCAGAAACTCCTTAATTCTCGGGTCTCCCTTGGCTATAATAATTGGAAGGGGCGGGTATTCATGTCTAATTCGACTTGTCAACTCAGGAGGTTCAAACATGTCAATGAATTCTTCCCTTAACATTACCAAATATCCAAAAGTTCTAGCTGAGGTTTTCAAGGCATTGATTTGATCATTAGAGCCTTTTCCCGCTATTCCACCCATTTCGGATATTCCTGCAAAAATAGCGGCTTTCTTTTCTATCAAATTTAGTATTTCTTGAGGTAAAATATTAGCACTTTTTTCGAGCTGGAGTTCAATAAGGTGAGCATTTCCAACTTCAAGAAGAGTGTTCTTCACTGAAGTAACAATACGATCAAATGATTCCTCTTCCATCGATTTCCTGATTGATTGCAGCATTAGCAAGCTCTCCATAAGTATGGCGTCGCCTACAAGAATCGCTAAATCCCCTCCAAACTTGCCATACAATGTAGGCTTGCCGTTTTTTTCCTTGGATCTATCCATCACGTCATCATGAATATCCATAGCGGCAGTCATTAGCAGAACCATCACCTGCAAATCAGTAATAATTGGAGTTCTTTTCGAGACAGCGTCAGAGGATAATGAAAGAATCGAGGGGTGGATAAAATCATTCCAGTTGCTTGCATAGCTTTCTAAACTTGCACGAGCTTTTGCATCCTCCACTCTAATAGCATACAACCTCTTTTGAGCCTGTTTCAACGATTCTCCGCCTTGTGCCTCCAACATTCTAAGTATCTGTGGCATTAGTGCCTTACCTTTGGTTTTCTTATCTAAATTTCTTCCCATGTTCTCCCCCACTTAGGGCATAAACCAGAATACTATATTTGTTTTTAGGTAGCTGTGATCTGGTGAAAACGAGACTTAACCAAAAAATTTTAAGCGTAACTCTTAATAGCTTTCTGAAGTATTCAACAGTTTCATGAGCAGCCCGAAGCATATCGAAGAAAAATGGCGCACTAAATGGGCAGATGCCCATTTGTTTGAAGCAGATCCTGATAAAAAAAGACGAAAAATAATGGTTACTTTTCCTTACCCGTACATGAATGGTCCATTGCATGTTGGACACACTTTCACTGCTTCTCGTGTGGATGCTTATGCTCGGTTTAAACGTATGCAGGGTTATAATGTACTTTGGCCTTGGGGTTGGCATTGGACTGGTCAACCATTGCTTGGGGCTAGTCAACGTGTGGCTCGAGGCGACGAGGCTTATATTAAGGTACTCCGCGAGGTCGACGGAGTTCCTGAAGTTGAACTTAAAAAATTCGTTGACCCTCTCTACATGGCTCAGTATTACACTAACGAGGGCCGCGCCGCAGTTAAAAGCGTGGGTTTTTCTGTGGATTGGCGTCGTGAATTCACAACCGTTTTACCCACTTACCAGAAATTCATCGAGTGGCAGTACAAGAACCTCAAAGAAAAAGGCTACGTCACCCGCGGGACCCACCCAGTCGTTTGGTGCCCAAAAGACCAAAGCCCAACCGGCGACCATGACCGCCAAAGCGGCGAGGGAATAACCCCCGAAGAATACACGCTAATAAAATTCGTGCTTGACGACGGAACCTTTTTGCCCGCCGCCACCTTCCGCCCAGAAACAATCTATGGCCTAACAAATATTTGGATAAACCCCGACGTCACATACGTGGAAGCAGCCGTCAACGAGGAGACTTGGATAATAAGCCAAGAAGCCGCTGAGAAACTCAAAGAGCAACAGAAAAAAGTCCAAGTCACCCGCAGCTTCAAAGGCAAAGAAATCATCGGGAAAAACTTCCAAAACCCCGTCACAAAACTCAAGTTTCTGATTCTGCCAGGCTGGTTTGTTGATCCCAAAGTCGCCTCAGGCGTTGTTTACAGCGTGCCCGCACATGCACCCTACGACTGGCTTGCACTACGGGACCTGCAACAGAAACCAGAAGTTTTAACGCAATTCGGTATTGACCCAGAGTGCGTTAAAACAATTAAACCAATATCAATTATCAAGGTTGAAGGCTTCGGCGAATACCCCGCGGTTGAAATCGTTGACAAAATGGGCATTAAGGACCAAAACGACGCCAGAGCCGACGACGCGACTAACGAACTCTACAAAAAAGAATTCCACAGCGGCGTGTTGAAATCCAACTGCGGACCATACGCTGGAAAAACTATTCGAGAAGCCAAAGACATATTGATCGATGACTTCCGTAAGCTCGGCGTCGCAGACCGCATGTATGATTTGTCTGAACCAGTAGTGTGCCGCTGCATGACTCAATGCATCGTGAAAATCCTCTCAGATCAATGGTTCCTAAACTACTCCGACGCCGCCTGGAAGCAAAAAGCCCACGAAGTCATCGCCCAAATGAAAATTTACCCTGAAACCGCCAAACCTTGGTTCAACACCGTAATTGATTGGCTCCGTGAATGGGCATGCGCCCGTACAACCGGCTTCGGAACACCGCTACCTTGGGGTAAAGGCTGGATAATCGAAACTTTAAGCGACTCAACCGTTTACATGTCATTTTACACTATCAACAAGCATATCAAACAGAACAACATAAAGCCTGAAGCGCTAACGCCCGAAGTCTTCGACTACATCTTCTACGGCAAAGGCAACATAGATGAACTTTCAAAGTCCGTTGGAATCCAATCCGATTTATTGAAGGCTATGCGCTCCGAGTTTCTATATTGGTACCCCTTTGACCTCCGCAACTCAGCCAAAGAACTCGTACCCAACCACCTCTCCTTCTGCGTTTTCCACCATGCCGCACTTTTTCCACCTGAACATTGGCCACGCGCAATTGGTGTTAACGGCATGCTCATGGTCGAAGGGCAAGGCATGCACAAAAGCAAAGGCAACTTCATAACTCTGAAAGGCGCCGTCGAAAAGTATGGAGCCGACGCAACACGTTGCGGTTTGCTGCTAGGCGCTGAAGGCATGGATGACCCAGATTGGCGAGCAGAAAACGTAACCGACTTACAATCAAAGTTTCAAGCCCTTATGGATTTTGCCTCGGGAATAATTGCATCCGCCAAGAAAGACGAGAACACATCGCTGGAGCGATGGTTAACAAGCAAGCTTCAACACCGCATAACTGACGTGACAGGTGCCCTTGAAGACCTTAAAACCCGCACAGCCCTGCAGGTCGCGCTGTTTGAAACCTGGAACGACATGCGCTGGTACATCCAACGGAAAGGACACACTGAAGCTAAAGCGTTAGCTGACGTAGTAAAGGTTTGGTTAAAGTTGCTAGCGCCGTTTGCCCCGTTTATGTGCGAAGAGCTATGGAGCCAAACCGATGAAGAAGGTTTCATCAGCGTAGCTAAGTGGCCTGCTATTGACGTTGCAAAGGTGGATGCCCAAGCTGAAGAGCAAGAGAACCTTGTCGTCGATGTCATGTCGGACACAAACAACATACTCAAAGCCATGAAGATCGTACCTAAACGTATTTGTTACTACACTGCACCGGCGTGGAAATGGCAAGTCTACCTAAAAGTGCTGCAAAAATCCGCATCAGGCAACCCAAACATCGGCGATTTAATGAAAAAATGCGCCCAAGACGCTGCTCTTAAACCACATATGAAAGACGTCGCAGGCATGGTTCCACGGATGATCAAAGCGTTAACAAAAGTTTCAGGTGACCGTAAAACAAACATGGCAAACATTGGCGTCACCGACGAAAAAACAGTCATGCAAGGCGCCGCCAGTTTCTTCAAAGACCGCTTCAACGCCGACGTCGATGTCTACACCGAAGACGACCAACAACGCTTCGACCCCAAAAATCGAGCATCAATGGCAATGCCTTATCAGCCAGCAATTTATGTAGAGTAACTGTGGCGTTTTGCTTTGCCGCCCCTCTTCCCCTGTCTTATCAGTAGATCAAAAATTTTTGGGACGAGTTTGCTGTAGTCTTTTGGGTGTTTGATAGGTTTAGCTGGGGCTTGATTGTGATTTCTGCGTTTAGTCGGTGTTGGCGTTTGGTGGCAACTAGAACACTTCTCTTTTTTCTAGTCTTTTTAAGTCTTTTTGGGTCTTTTCTAGTCGCAGCCTGCAGCTAATCCAAGCCTTAAACAAGAAAAGCAACCCAAAACAAACTCGCCCATCAAAAAATCACCACAAGTGTTGTTGTTCTATCAAAACAAGAAAAAAATCCAGCCGAAACGCACCCCCAAAATCTTTTAATTCTACTGTTAAGCCTTATGAGAAGGTCATCTACGTTTTTTCTTTACGAAAATCGCGGTAATTGCAATTGTTACAAGAATTAAGATTACTACGGTCACGGTTGGGAATTCAGGGATCGCTGTGATAATTAACTGGTAGATTCTGCCGTTATATGCAGCGAAGTAAAGCTCATTACTTGAGTCCAAGCCCAAAGACGCGATGTTGATCCCCGAGTTGATCAACAAAGTGTTTGTTGCGATCGAGCCGTTGAAATTTAATGCCCAAATTCGTCCTGATCCATAGTCAGCATAAACGTAATTGCCCACAAGTGTAGACAGATTTAAACCTCGATACACATAACCGCCGATCACAGAATACCCGAGATCATGCGTGTAATTCCAAATCGGCAATTCTAACCCAGTTTGGTCGCAACCTGAAGCCGTGTCAAAACACAGACTGCCCTCCATGATATTCCAACCATAGTTTTTGCCTTTTTCCACTATATCAATCTCTTCCAACCGACCCTGACCGACGTCTCCCACCCACAGTTGCCCTGACACCGAATCAAAGCTAAAACGCCAAGGATTACGAAAACCATACGCGTAGATTTCTTCACGATACCCCAAAGTGTTGCCAAAAAAAGGATTATCGCTTGGTATGCTATAATTTCTACCTGCTGATGCTGCATCGACGTTTATGGCTAGAATCTTGCCTAATACAGTAGAAAGGCTTTGCCCATTTCCAAAGGGATCTCCAGCTCCGCCGCCGTCACCGACCCCAATATAGAGGTAACCATCAGATCCAAAAGCCAATTGCCCGCCGTTATGGTTAGAAAAAGGTTGATTGTACTCCATTATTACTATCATAGTGTTCGGGTCGGCGATGTCTGGGTTGCTGGGGGAAATCGTGAACCGAGCTATAACCGTACGCAACGGGTTAGCTGAAATATAATTCACGTAAACGTAGGGATTTTGGCTGAAGTTAGGGTGAAACGCCAAACCCAGCAGTCCCTGTTCGCCGGCAGAAACTACTCGATCACTAATATCTAAAAAAACGGTCGAGACGTCCACATTTCCTAAGTTACTAAAAACCTTGACTTTCCCGTCTTGTTCAATGACAAATAGTCTATCCCCTCCTGCGGGGTCAGCGTATATTCCTACCGGTTTATCAAAAGTTAAATTTGGGAAAGCGATCTCAAAGGAATATTCAGCGGCAACTTGGCAACTTGCGCCATCGATGATGGTAAGAATTCCAAGAAGCGATGCTATCAAAGCAAAAGAAAGTAAGAAACACACAGTTTTTCTTCTTGCCACATTCAAGATTCATTACCACTATTTCGGTGATAACTTTTTACCGCGCAGTAAACTAAACGCGACCTAAAGATGCCTTAGATGCTGACCGTTAACTTTTCCTTTCAGCAGCTTCTTCTTTGACTTTGAGTTTCTCCTCTAAGAGTACCAGAAGATCCTGTGGCTTCACAGGTTTAACAAGGTAGGCGTCCGCACCTTCGTCAAGCGCTTTAACCCCAGTTTCCAGTGAGGGAAAACCTGTAATCAAAATTTTTACGGTGCTCTGAAGTTGCTTTTTGAGTTTCGCAAGCAAGTCGGTTCCATCCATGTCAGGAAGTCTAATGTCAACGAGGGCTAAATCGTAGTGGCGGTTATCTGCTTTTTCTATAGCTTCTTTTCCCGTCTCCGCTGTTTCAATCTCATACCCGCTTTTTTGAAGAATTCGCGTAAAAGTTCGCAGAATCGATCTGTCGTCGTCTACAACTAGTATAGTTTTTTTTGCTGTCGTCACTTCATTACCTCCTTGCCGGAATAAGTCGTTTTCACCCGTAACTGCAGACCACATCTCAGGTTTACTTCGGCAAGATTTGCCCTGGATTCGACAATTCACTTATGTTTTTTGGGATTAATAAACGCTATCCCCCAGCAATTTCGAGAGATCCTATTGAACTCGCTGTCAATAACAGTTATTAAAAGGGAAACAGTTGAGATTATTAGGATCCGAAATTTTACATGATGTCTGCCCCTTCTGTCTACAGGATTACACCTGGCGTGCCACCAAGCTACTACGAGAAATTCTTCGATTTTTTCTATATAGAATACCTGTTGGCGCAGAAGCAACGTTTTTCAAGCATAATACGGGAAACCAACAGCCAAGGCGACAAACTGTCGTATCTAATAATTGCCTCAGAAGGAAAACCCCAGCTCCAGGTAGAAGTGAAAAGCGGGACGCCCTTTGAATTAAAAATTAATCCACTTGACCCTACGGCAACGAAAACTGCAATTGAAGAAGCAAAACAAGATGTACTGATCGCCATGCAGATATTTGCCCAAAATATGCGCACCTCAACAGTATATTTCGCTTGGAGAGAAGGGGAAGAAATTGTTCCCGAAGCATACACTAAACCTGAGAAGTCGTTTAACCGCTTCTTTTTGGAAACGCAAATCTTGTTTTTCGTGGTTTTCATAATTTTCGGCATGGCTATTTTCATAACGGTAGGCACATTCTTACCCGATTTCTTCTGGATTGCCCCCTTGGTTTTGATCGGTATCCAATTCATCTTTGTCTTTTACTCAAATCGCATCATCGCACGATCTGCAGACTGGCACATTACACCCCAGAACCCAATCATTCACCTACTCGAGTACTATTTGCCTGTTAGCGAAAAAACCGACTTCAACGTGGCTTATCCCCGAGAAACCTTAATTGCCATAAAAAAAGAAATCTATAACGAAGTAATCGCAAAAAAAGGCGAAGTCGACTGCGAATCTGCTCAGAAAATTTTCTCAAAGTACGGCGTTCCCTGCGAACTCGCCAACATGAAGGCTAAAAAAGTAAATGTTTACAAATTAGTAAAGGATATAGCCGACCGTTTCCGTTTCCCCATGCCCCAAGTAGTTGTCTCCAACACTATGGTTCCAAACGCGGCGGCTTCAGGCCCCGCACCTAGCCGAGGATTAGTGTTGATAACAACAGGGCTTCTTGTGCAGCTTAATGAAGACGAAATATCAAGCGTATTAGGCCACGAATTCGGGCATCTGCGAGGAAGAGACCCCCTGATTTTGTACGGGTTGGTTTCGACAGAATTCCTCTTCCGCTTCTACGTCCTGTTCCCACTGTTCCCCATGATTTTCTCCTCGTTCCTCTTTTTCGCTTACTTCTGGGCAGTTATGGTCGTGATTTTCTTTATCGCCAAATTTTTTGAAGCGCGCGCCGACTTGGTTTCCGCCAAAATGCTGGGCACCCCACTGGTACTAGCTGGATCGCTTGAGAAGATAGGTTACCAAAGACTGCTCTACGAGCGAACCCCCTCTTTCCGCGTGCAGGAATGGCTCGGGTTAGATCCTCATCCTCCCATATATTTCCGAGTGGGCCGCCTCCAAAAGCTTTCACCTGATAATGTAAAACATCCTTTGCTTCAATCCATAAAGGATGTCATCAAAGGCTTCATCGCTACCCTAAAAACCTAAGAATAGGTTTTTCGAAATCCTTATTCGCAGGGATTCCTTTTCAGTTGAACGTTTTCGGTGTCAAAAATGGGCTACAATGTAGAATTGATTACTCCTGGAGGAAAAAGAACGGCTTTACGAAGGATATGAACTCCGCCTTCTCTATACAAGCAAAGTCGAAATTTACGGTTGTTGCATCAAAATCTTAACTGATAGCCAGCAAACAAGAGACAAATGGGAAGACAACTTTTTTCAGCCGACGAAAACAATCGGTCTCATGGGCGCCTCATAGTTTTAACGGAGCCTGGGCAACCCCTCAGCGTTAAGTATGACCCTTATACTAAAACTGCTTTTCTGGTGAACGTTGACTATTATGGTTGGGTTAAGAGCCTTGCGTTGGCTGTAGCTGGAGACATACTGGAGGATGAACATAGAATTTACTCTGTACACGGCGCCGCTATTGACATCGGATGTCTGGGGGTGTCGATAATTGCTCCTTCAGGCACAGGAAAAACGACTCATTCGTGGGGTCTGCTTAGAATCCCAGCTGCCCGTTTGGTTTCTGACGACTGGTTCTTTGTCCGCATCGGTACTCGCGAGCCGTTAGCATTTAGCTCAGAGAAAAACACTTACATTCAAGCCGACGTTGGAGCGATCTGGAATGAGTATGAAAGTCTAGTGGACAAGGCAACGTTGGATCAGCAGGGCAGGGCTGTTGTGAATGTACGGTGGATTGTGGGTGCAAGCGGCGTTATTCCGATGACTACTATTCACAAAATTATTCTATTGAAACGTGATGCCTCCGACAAGAGGATAGCGACTGACCTCACGACTGAAGAAGCACTACAATACATGCTGGATAATGACTTCTGCAACCCTCACCAACTTGTAGGGGATAAACGTAAAATTGAGTTAAGGAAAAAGCTTTTTCCATAGATTTTTCAAGCAATGCACGCTTTATCTAGCAAACACAACTGGCTCGCCTCAGGAGACGCAGAATGCTATTCGAAACATTCTGGGTTTGAAAGTATAGTTTATTTAAGTCAAAACATTATGCTAACCCGTTAGCCATAACTTAAGGCGGCAATGTATGAAAAAACTCCTTTACGTTGCAATTGATGGTATGGGTGATTTACCAATCAAATTTTTAGGCGGTAAAACCCCCCTTGAAGCGGCAGAAACCCACAACATGGATGCGCTAGCCCAAAACGGCCAAACTGGTTTAATGTACTCGGTTAAGCAGGGTGTAGCCCCCGAAAGTGATGTGGCGGTTATTTCCCTTTTAGGTTATGACCCCTTCAAGTACAGCACGGGAAGGGGAGTAATAGAGGCTGCCGGAGTCGGCTTAATCATGAAAGATGGCGATTTAGCGCTAAGATGTAACTTTGCCACCTTAGGTGCAAACAAGCAGATTATTGATCGCCGTGTCGGCAGAAGCCTCAGCACCCAAGAAGCCAAGGAACTTGGCGAAGCTGTCAACGAACAGGTTAAGCTTGAATCTTATCCAGCAACTTTCGAGTTTAAACCTACATTGGGGCACCGTGCCGTCCTGCTAATTCGTAGCACTGCTAAGCCTCTTTCCAGTGCCATAACAAACAGTGACCCAGCGTACATCATAGTTAACGGTATAGGCGTCGCTAAAACCGACGTTGAAATGGTGCTAAAGACAAGCGAGCCAGACGATCAGACTAAAGCATCAGCTAAAGTTGCTGCGGGTTTAGTTAACGAATTCATTGAGAAGTCACACGTGCTCTGGGAGAACCACCCAATTAATCTAAAACGGGCCGCAGCTGGCAAGCTTAAAGCAAATGTGGTTTTAACCCGAGATGCAGGTCATCTATTGCCGAAATTCTTCAACATAAATCAGCATTACGGTGTCAACTTTGCTTGCTTGGCGGATATGCATGCGGAAAGGGGAATAGCAAAACTGGCAGGTATGGAATCCTCGCTTCTTCCGCCGCCGAGTGGCAACTTGCAGCTTGACTGTGAAGTCCGCGTTAAAGCGCTTCTTGACGCTTTGCCTAAACATGACTGCTTCTACATTCACCTCAAAGGTCCCGACGAACCTGGGCACGATGGCAATTGCCAACTTAAAACCCAAATTATCTCTGCAATAGACAAGTACTTTTTTGGGCCTCTTCTGCAGCAGGTTTCGCTTAAAGACACCATTATCTGCATAACCAGTGACCATGCAACGCCTTGTGGACTTAAAGTGCACAGCGACACTCCGGTGCCTGTGCTGATTTCAGGCGATAGCTTAGGCAACGATTCAGGGGTCAAGTTCTGCGAGCGGGAAGCCGCAAAAGGCAAATTGGGTTTGATTGCACGCGGATGCGAGTTGATGCCTAAATTGATGGAGCTAATCAAAAAGTAAGAAGTGACACCATGAGTCAGCGTCTGCAAATTTACTCTGACGGCGGCGCAAGGGGCAACCCCGGGTTGGCAGCCATCGCGTTTGTAGCGTTAAGCGAAAGAGGCGAAACCGTGAAAGTCGATACACGCTTCATAGGTATCCGAACCAACAACCAAGCGGAATACGAGGCGTTGCTGTTGGCACTCAACTACGCTGCAGAACACAAGGTGCAAGAGGTCATTTGTCACCTTGACAGCGAACTTGTCGCTAGACAACTCCGCGGTGAATACGCTGTGAAAAACGCTGAATTGCAGCAGTTATGGCGCAAGGTACAGGAATTGAAAGGTAACTTCAAGAAAATCAGCTTCATTAACGTTCCACGGGAAAATATCAATATTCAACGGGCAGACGCTCTTGTTAATGAGACGCTGGATGCTCAAGAGGGAAAACGGAAGCAGATGGGTCCAGAGGAAAAT
>Ga0105103_10002025_pt1 | contig 10709 bp, 8 predicted proteins | sample PPLLaktember2015_2_FD_79107 | JGI IMG/M metagenome (GOLD analysis project Ga0105103, IMG submission 79107) | Freshwater sediment microbial communities from Prairie Pothole Lake near Jamestown, North Dakota, USA - PPLs Lake P7 Core (6) Depth... | ecosystem: Environmental > Aquatic > Freshwater >...
ACACCGACCTCGCTGTGAACGAATACTTTGCTGCCGTGCGCTTCGATGATGTGTTTGACGATCGCCAGACCCAGACCGGTGCCGCCGACTTGGCGCGAACGTTCCTTGTCCACACGATAAAATCGCTCGAAAATTCGCGGCAGATGTTCCTTGGCGATGCCGCGGCCGGTATCGGCCACAAAAATATCAATACGGTTTTTGGATTCTGTATATCCCACTTCTACCCGGCCATTGGGCACATTATATTTGATCGCATTGGTGACCAGGTTCTGGATCACCTGAGTGAGCCGTTCGCGGTCGCCAAGGATATAAAGATGATTCTCCGGCTCATTCACCAACTCCAAGTTGACATCATTTTTGCTCGCAGTCTCTTCCATGTCGATGACGATCCTTCGCAGCCAATCGTATACCGAGAAACGCTCGAACGTCATTTTCATCTCGCCCGACTCGATGCGCGAAATATCGATCAGGTCAGTGAGCAGATTGTTGAGGCGCACGGCCTGGCGATAAGCATTTTGAATGAACTTTTGCTGCTTTTTGGGATCGCTGATGGGACTCTGCATCAGCGTCTCCAGGTATCCCTGCACCGAAAAGATGGGGGTGCGCAGCTCATGGGAGACGTTGCCCAGGAATTGGCTGCGCATGCGCTCCAGCTGTTTGAGCCGCACCAGATCTTCCTGCAGTTTGTTCAACATCTGATTCAATAATTCCGCCAGTTCGCTGATTTCATCCCCGCGAGTGTCGTCAAATCTCGCCTGTGTATTGCCCTGCTTGATTTCCTCGGCCACCTGAACAAGGCGATGAATGGGCAAAGTCAAACGATTGGCCATGATAGTGCTGATGATGGCAATGAGGAAAAGCGCCAATCCTCCTCCCGCCGTTATTTTCCACCGCAGGGTGTTGCGGATCTGCAGCATCTCCTCCCGCGGCAAGGCGAGGCGGATGAAAGAAACCGAGGGATTGCCGGGGAAGCCATCGCGTTTTTGCGCGGCATAGAACATGGTCTGATTCAAGGTTGTGCTCATCCTCGTATACTGCCCGAATCCTTTTTTCGCCGCCATTTGGATTTCCGGACGGTCGAGATGGTTGGGGAGATTGATGAGTGAATCCTGCAGCAGTTCCGAGTCGAAAAAGACCTGCCCGATCGAATCGATCAGGGTGAGACGATAGCGGGAAATCCGCGTATAGTCGCAAAAAAATTGATAATCCTCTGCGCGACTGAAATCAAACGATTTTTGTTCGAGCAGATAGCTGATCTCGGCAAGCTCCATCCGCATTTCATCATGGATGCGCGACTCGAAAAAGCCGATAATTTCCCGCAGAGAAAAAAAACTGGCCGCCACGGTGACCATCAACAGCAGCGACAGAACCAGTAGAATTATTTTTTGACGTAATGAGATTTTCATCGTCAGGCTTAGTTCTCGCGAAAACGATAACCCACGCCTTTGAGGGTCTCGATATAATCCATGTACGGCGGGCCGAGTTTCTCTCGAATCTTGCGGATGTGAACGTCAATCGTGCGATCGATGACGATGACATTGTCATCCCACAGTTCATCCAACAACGTTTTTCGGCTAATCACGCGGCCAGGACGACGAGTGAGATAGAGGAGAATCTCAAATTCTTTTTTGGTCATGACCACTTCACGACCATTGACGGTGACTCGATATTTTTCCGGATCAATGACCAGTCCCCCCTGGAGGCGAAGAATCATTGAATCCGCTTCCTCCACTGCTGCCGGCTTGCGCAGTACCTTTTTCAGCCGTGCGATCAACTTGCGAATGGCGATCGGTTTGACAATATAATCATCCGCCCCTAATTCCAGGCCGACCACCTCGTCAATTTCGCTGTCTTTGGCCGTTAGAAAAATCACCGGAATTTCCCGCGTCGCTGAAGCGGATCGCAGCTCGCGCAGCACTTCAAATCCATCTTTTTTCGGCAGCATGATGTCCAACAGGATCAAATCAGGCTTTACAGCTGCCGCTTGTTTCAGCGCCATCTCGCCATCCGAAGCCATGAAAATGGTGTAACCTTCCGATTCAAGATTAAACTCGAGCAGATCGAGAATATCTTTTTCATCGTCGACAATGAGTATTTTTTTAGACATAGCCGGTTTCTTCTGGTTTTCTTCTTTAATAAATGCCTTTACGCTGTTGCAGCGAATCAGGCTTCGACTCCGCTCAGCCTGCGAGGCAGGAGGCGTTTTCACACAGTCTGAGTCTGATGGATGTCTCTCCTCATCCGCTAACCATCAGGAAAATGGATTTCCCTCATTCGGTACCAATTGATGATTTAAATTAGAGCATATCCGGATTTAATGCAAGTAAAATTCCCTTAACACAAAATTAACACACCCATTATGTTGTCATAAAAGCTGATCACGATATTTTATGGACGATACATTTTTTCAGGATAACTCGGCAAACAGTACACTATTTCTATCATTTCAACATAAGGGACGGAATGAAAATGACAACATTGAATCATCTGCAATCATCATATTAGAAATTCAATCGTGGTATGATCCCCCACATTCTGTGCAAGTATGTTTTGGCCTTGATAGAATTCACCAATTAAGCAAAGTCCTGGCCGTTTAATCGCAAGTTAACACAGAATCGGGATTCTTTCGTCGGACCGCGACGACTTTACATTTACTTCATATATGGATTATACACAGATCACATCTAATCGCTAAATTTATTTATCAAAATTTAAATTGGAGGAAAAATGAAATCTTTGAAAATGTTTGCTGTGCTGCTTGTGCTGTGTGTCACAGGTTTGTCCTATTCAGGAACGGATTCTACGCAAGTCGTGGCTGAAAGGGTGGCGGAAATTAAAGGCGCCGTCGAAGGCATGAATGAATCAATGCTGGAAATGAAATCAACCGTTGATGCCTTGAAAAAGATCAAAGTCACCGGTTACCTGCAGGCGCAATACCAGACTGCTGAAAGCGAAGGCGCTAAATCCTTCTCCGGTGGAGATTTCCCCAAAACAGCGGATAACCGTCTGGGAGTACGTCGCGGGCGGGTAAAATTCACCTATGACAACACCATCAGCCAAATGGTCATCCAGTTGGATGCCACAGAAAAAGGCGTCGGCATCAAGGATGCTTATCTCAGCTTTAAAGACCCCTGGATGCAGACCTTCGGATTGACCGCCGGTGTGTTTGATCGCCCCTTCGGTTTCGAAATCAGCTACTCTTCCAGCAGCCGCGAAACACCGGAACGCAGTCGGCTTTTCCAGACATTGTTCCCGGGCGAACGCGATCTGGGTTTCAAACTGGATATCACTCCGACCAAAGGCCTGTTACAATATTTCAATTTCAAAGGCGGATTGTTCGCCGGCAACGGCGTCGCGGCGGAGACCGATTCCAAACAGGATTTTATCGGCCGACTGGGTTTTCAATTGCCGCTGACCTCTGTCAATCTGGCTCTCGACGGCGGTCTCTCACTCTATCGCGGAAACGTCAGGCTGGACGATGCGACCAAAGATGCGAATGGCAATCCAGTGATCTATTCAACCTTCAAGCTCGATTCACCGACATCCTTCGCCACTGAAACCGCTCAGTTTGTCGAGCGCAAATATGTCGGCGGAGACCTGCAGCTTTACTATGATCTGCCGGTGATCGGCGGTTTTTCCCTGCGTGGTGAGTACATCGCGGGCGAACAACCCGGCTCCAAATCGGCATCCACTTTCTACAAGGCCGGAGGCGGTGATATCTACCTGCGCAATTTCAGCGGCTATTATCTCTGCTATGTTCAAAATGTCGGTTCACGTAACCAGTTTGTCGCCAAATACGATTCCTATGACCCCAATTCGGATGTTGCGGCCGGTGATTTCGGCAAAGGGAATTCAAAACTCGGCGCGGCAGACTTGAAATACGATACCATGGGTTTGGGATGGATTTATCATTGGGATGCCAACGTAAAGCTGGTCTTCTATTATGATATGGTCAAGAATGAAACCACATCAGCGGTTAAAGGATTCGAGACCGATCTGAAAGACGACGTTTTCACATTTCGCGTCCAATACAAGTTCTAGTTTTTCTAATGAATGATCAAAGGAGATCAATAATGAAAACAGTGATGATAATTTTAACAGCGATGCTCTTTTCAACTGCGCTTTTCGCCGCCTCTGACATCACCGTCAAAGGCTCAGATACCATGGTCATTTTGGCTCAACGATGGGCTGAATTCTACATGGAACAGAACTCCGATATCACCATCCAGGTCACCGGCGGTGGTTCAGGCGTCGGCATCTCGGCACTGATCAACGGGACCACGGACATCTGCAATGCTTCACGTCCGATGAAACCCAGCGAACGGGATAAATTAAAACAACGCTACAATTCTTTAGGTGTGGAAATCAAAGTTGCCAAAGACGGCCTGAGCGTCTATCTGAATGACGCCAATCCAGTCGCTGAACTTTCGCTCGATCAGGTGAAGCAGATTTACACCGGCAAGATCACCAACTGGAAACAGGTGGGCGGCAATGATGCCAAAATCATCGTCTACGGTCGCGAGAACAGTTCCGGCACTTATGTTTACTTTAAAGACAATGTTTTGGGCGGAGCGGATTTCACCTCGACCATGCAGAGCATGCCCGGCACCGCCGCGGTGGTCAATACGGTGATTAAAGATAAAAATGCCATCGGATTCGGCGGCGCCGCCTATGCCGTCGGCATCAAGTATGCCAAAATTAAAAAGACGGCTGATTCCCCGGCGTACGAGCCGACTGAGGAAAATGTCAAATCCGGCGATTACCCGATCTCACGCTTTCTCTACCTCTATACGCGCAGCAAACCCACGGGTGATATGAAGAAATACATTGACTGGATCCTCAGCGCAGAAGGTCAAGCGGTGGTGAGTAAAGTAGGGTATTTCCCCGTACGCTGATGCGGAAAATTGTTCAACTCTATGACAGCATGGATGGTGTCCTTCACCCATCCATGCTTTTTCCATGTTGACCCCAATACAAGGACTGATTGTTGACAACTGAAAAAAACATCTATTCACTCGACCGCAAATTCCGTCCCGGCGACGGGATTGCCCGATTCGTGGTTCATTCCGTCTCTTTCATCTCGTTTGCCGTGATCCTGCTCATTTTCATCTTTGTGTTTCGCGAAGCGCTGCCGATCTTTTCATCCACAGAAAAATCGGTGAGCAGTGAATATTTGCAGTCCGAAACCTACGGCGATGAACCAGGCGATGAATCTGACTCTGAATTATCTGATGAAACCGTGCTGTTGGAGACGGGGGGAGCTGAAGGTCGAGCCGGTCTCCGCAATCTGCTTTCCAGGGAGTGGCAGCCGGTATCGGGTCAGCCGAAATATGGTCTCATCCCTTTGTTTGTCGGCAGCCTGAAAGTGACCTTCATTGCGCTGCTGATCGCCGCACCCTTGTCGATCTTGGCCGCCCTTTATACCGCTGTATTCGCCTCGGCAAAATTGCGAGAATTGATCAAGCCGACGATCGAATTGCTGGCGGGATTCCCTTCGGTGGTCATTGGCTTTTTTGCCCTGATCACCCTGGCTTCCTTTTTTCAAAACCTTTTCGGCTATACCTATCGACTGAATGCGTTTATCGGCGGATTAGCCCTCTCGCTGGCCGTCATCCCCATCATTTTCACCATCACCGAAGAAGCGCTTTCGAGTGTACCGCGCGAAATGACCGAGGCCAGTCTGGCCCTCGGCGCCACACGCTGGCAGACGGCCTTGTTCGTCATCCTGCCTGCGGCGACCCCCGGCGTTTTCGCCGCCTTGATTCTGGGCTTTGGCCGAGCCTTTGGAGAGACGATGATTGTGCTCATGGCGACCGGCAACGCGGCGTTGACTTCATTTAATTTTCTTGAGCCCGTCCGCACCCTCTCCGCCACCATCGGCGCCGAGATGGCCGAAGTGGTCTTCGGCGATACCCATTATAACGTTTTATTCCTCATCGGATCGCTGCTGTTCATCATCACCTTTGCACTCAATGCCGTCGCCGAGTTTTATATACGCGGACGTCTGCTCAAACGGTTTCGAGGTGAAGACTGATGAATAAATCAATGGGTCGAATCGTCATTTCTGCGTCGGCGCTGAGTGTGATTGCCATTGTCACCGTCATCGCCTACCTGCTGTTTGATATTTTTTGGAACGGCAAAAATACCTTGAGTTGGGCATTTTTGACCACCGCACCGACTGACGGGATGATGCAGGGAGGAATTTTCCCGGTGATCATCGGCACCGTCTCATTGGTGTTGATCATGTCGATCGCCGGTGTTCCCGTGGGGGTCATTACCGCGCTCTATCTGAGCGAATACGCCCGGCGCACGTCTGTTTTCACAAAGATGGTCCGCTTTGCGGTCAATACGCTCGCGGGTGTGCCCTCGATTGTGTTCGGCCTGTTCGGATTGGGATTTTTCATCCAGTTCATCGGCATGAACCTTGATCGGGCTCTCATGCCTGCGGGAGAGCTGCACTGGGGTCAGCCCAGTCTGCTCTGGGCCAGTCTGACCATGGCTCTGCTGACTCTGCCGGTGGTGATCGTGGCCGTCGAGGAGGCGCTGCGGGCGGTTCCTGAAGACCTGCGGGCGGCCAGTTTGGCGCTCGGCGCCACCAAATGGCAGACCATTCTCAAGGTGGTGCTGCCGAATGCCACTTCGGGAATTCTCACCGGAACCATACTGGCGGTTGGCCGAGGCGCCGGAGAAGTGGCGCCGATTTTATTCACCGGCGCCGCCTATTTTTTACCCCATTTGCCGGAATCTCTTTCAGATCAATTCATGAACCTCGGCTATCACGTGTACATTCTGGCCACCCAGTCGCCGGATGTCGAAGCCACCAAAGGCCTGCAGTATGCAACGGTATTGATCCTGCTGCTGGTGACCTTTGGCTTAAATTTGATCGCGGTTATGTTGCGTTATAAACTCAGAAAAGCTTCTCGTCAATAGGAACACTATGGAAAACAATAGCGAAAAAATCATTGTCAATAACCTGGATTTATATTATGGCAAAAAGGCCGCCCTGGATAATATCAATTTATCCATTTTGTCCAACAAGGTGACGGCGTTGATCGGCCCCTCCGGCTGCGGCAAATCGACATTTCTGCGCTGCCTCAACCGCATGAACGATCTCATTCCCGGAGTGCTGATCAAAGGAACGGTGTTGATCAACGGCCGCGACATCTATGAATCATCCGTCGACGTGGTCTCTCTGCGCAAAAAAGTCGGCATGATATTCCAAAAATCCAATCCGTTCCCCAAATCGATCTTTGAAAATGTCGCTTACGCACCCCGCGTCAACGGCATAAACAATAAAAAAGAACTGTTTGAAATTGTCGAAAAAAGTCTGCGCAAGGCTGCATTATGGGAAGAGGTGAAAGATAACCTCGACAAGAGCGGACTCTCCATATCCGGTGGTCAACAGCAGCGGCTGTGCATCGCCCGCTCGCTGGCCGTGGAACCGGATATTCTGCTGATGGATGAGCCGGCAAGTGCTCTTGATCCGATTTCAACCTCAAAAATCGAGGATTTGATTTTTGAATTGAAAGCGAATTATACCATCGTCATCGTCACCCATAATATGCAGCAGGCAGCGCGGGTGAGCGATAAAACGGCCTTTTTTTATATGGGTGAATTGATTGAAGTAGGTGACACAAAGATGATGTTCACCCAACCGACTAACAAACGGACAGAAGATTATGTCAGCGGACGTTTCGGTTGATGACTGACCCGTATTGCTGTAAACCAGTCGATCTTTCTCGATGGTGCTGTCAGTTAAAAGCATGAATTATTAAAGGAAAACTGCTTATGGTGCAGAAACATTTTGGTCAGGAACTCGACCAACTGAAAAACTCTCTCACGCAAATGACCTCACTGGTCACCAGTCAGATCACCATGGCGGCTGAAGCCCTGGAAAAAGGCGACCTTGAATTGTGCCGCGTGGTCAAGAGCCGCGATAAAGAGATCGATGCTTATGAAAATCTCATCCAAGCGCAATGCGAAAACCTGTTCGCCCTGTTTCAGCCGGTAGCCACGGATTTGCGCTATATCATGAGCGCCATGATGGTCAATAATCAGCTGGAGCGCTGCGGCGACATTGCGGTCAATATCGTCCAGCGTGCGCAGAAAACGGCGGATCACCGGCAGCTGATCGTCAAGTCTCAGATTCTCGATATGCTGCGCGCCGCGCAATCCATGACTTTGGATGCGATTTCGGCATTCCTGCACAACGATGTTGATCTCGCCCGCAAGGTGATCGCACAGGATGATGTGGTCGATAATTTCAACAAACAAATTTTCAATGATTTGGTCGAGCGCATGAAAAAAGATCCGCAAGTGGTTGAACCCGGCGCTCATCTGATCGTATTGACGCGTCAAATTGAAAGAATGGCGGATCATTCGACCAATATCGCCGAGGATGTCGTATTCCTCGTCGAGGCGCAAATTGTCGCTCATCGTGAATTAAGTGCGGGGAGCGAAAAGCCATCCGCGACCTCTTAAGCCAAAGGTGACAGCGGCGGCGAATGCTGCCCAATAATAAAGGCTGATCACTGGCTATTGATGATTTTCTCCCCCGAACCTGCATCCTGACCACATGCAGGTTTTTTCTCCTCAATGGTCGTACGTCCGCCGTCCTGCTGATCGCTTTGGGTTTTCCTAAAGACTTCCGATCGGCAGGGCGTTTTATGAAAGCCCTGTAGTCAATTCCATATTCTGAATTCTTCTTTCAATCCAGTGAAAAATCTGCGCAAAATCTATATTCAACTACATGGTCGACTATCAGACTCAGAGTTTATATAAATAGCCTTCAGAACTTAACTTCGCTTTAATATTGGCATAATTTTAAAAAGTTATATTAAAAGTTATAAAACCGCAGTCGTAGTTAAGGAGCTTTTTATGCCAGTATTGCGTTTTCGACGAATAAAACTGGGACAAATATGGTTAGGCGAAAATATGCCGCCATTCATCATAGCTGAAATCGGTATCAATCACAATGGTTCGCTGGAAATCGCCAAAAAAATGATCGACGGCGCCGTGAACGCCGGCTGTCATGCGGTTAAATTTCAAAAACGAACCCCTGAATTGTGCGTTCCCAAAGACCAATGGTTCATCAAACGACATACGCCCTGGGGAGAAATGACCTATATTGATTATCGAATGCGTATGGAATTCAATGGTGAAGAATTTACTGAAATTGATCGATATTGCCGGGGAAAAGGCATCATCTGGTTTGCATCGTGCTGGGATGAACCATCGGTCGATTTCATTGAACGATTTGATACTCCCCTGCACAAAGCCCCGTCTGCCATGCTGACCAACCTGCCGCTGTTATCCGCCATGAAGAAAACCGGACGACCATTGATGTTGTCAAGCGGCATGTCAACCCTTGAAGAAATCGACGCCGCTGTCGAATACGTCAGCGAAAAAAACCTGCTGCTGGCTCACTCAACTTCCTCATACCCATGCCCGGACCCGGAAATCAATCTGCTGATGGTGAATTCACTCAAAAAACGCTATCCTGAAGCGATCATCGGTTATTCCGGACATGATGTGGATACTCTACCGAGTATCGTCGCCGCCGTATTGGGAGCGACGTTCATTGAACGTCATGTGACCCTCGATAAAACACTGTGGGGAACGGATCAAAGCGCCTCGCTGAATATGGACGAGTTGGTTCTGATGATCCAGAGCATTCACCGAGCAAACCTCTTTATGGGTGACGGAATCAAACGCATATATCCGAGCGAGATGAAATCGTTGATGAAACTGCGCCCCTCGCAGAATGAATTCGAACGCACACAGTCAAAACGCTTTACATTGCAGACCTGGTATAATCAAAAGATCAAAGCTCCGGGTAACTCTAGCCGACAAAGTATTTTTTCGCGATCCTGGTCGAAAGCTCTCTAATTGACAAACAATTTGAAAAAAATTCTATTCATCTGCGGTTCGCTTAACCAAACAACTCAGCTTTATCAGATTTCGCAGCACTTTAACGATTGTGATTGTTATTTTACCCCCTATTATATGGGTGATTGGCGCGATATCCTTGACGACTGGGCCCTCAAATACACTGTCCTCGGTCCGCAACAACGCTCCCGAACACTGACTTTCCTCACCCACATGGGATGCCAAATTGATTGGAAAAGCCTTTCTCAGCATTATGATTTCGTCTTTACCTGTTCGGACATCGTCATCCAGAAAAATATTCGCCACATACCTATGTTTCTTGTGCAGGAAGGAATGACCGATCCAGAGAAAATCCGCTATCGGCTGGTAAAGCTCGGACTTTTGCCGAGATATGCAGCAGGCAGTTCGGTTACCGGATTATCGGATCACTATCAGCTCTTTTTCGTCGCCTCCGAAGGCTATAAAGAATTGTTTATACGCAAGGGCGTTCGGCCAGAAAAGCTGCACGTGACCGGCATCCCGAATTTTGACGATTTTGAAAAATATCGGCAGAATAATTTTCCTCATCACCATTACGCGCTCGCGGTGACATCTAATCTGCGCGAATGCGGCGAATTTGAGAATCGTCGGGAATTCATCCAGCGCGCAAAACACATTGCAGATGGAAGAAAACTCATTTTCAAGCTTCATCCCGCAGAAAAAATCAGACGAGCCACAGCGGAAATCCGCCGCTGGGCGCCTGAGGCCTTGATCTTCAGCGACGGCGTCACCGAACATATGGTCGCCAACTGCGATCTGTTCATCACCCGCCAATCTTCGGT
>Ga0105103_10002028_pt1 | contig 10698 bp, 9 predicted proteins | sample PPLLaktember2015_2_FD_79107 | JGI IMG/M metagenome (GOLD analysis project Ga0105103, IMG submission 79107) | Freshwater sediment microbial communities from Prairie Pothole Lake near Jamestown, North Dakota, USA - PPLs Lake P7 Core (6) Depth... | ecosystem: Environmental > Aquatic > Freshwater >...
CGTTCGTTCACCAAGATTTTTGGTTTAACTGGGCTACGCGTCGGCTACGGCATAGCCAGCCAAGATATAATCAATATTTTGTTATGCGCAAAGATTCCTTGGAATGTGAACAGTGTGGCGCAAGCGGCTGCTTTGGCGGCGCTCAAAGACGGGCAGCACCTGCAGGTGACGCGTGAATTCATCAAAAAAGAAAAAGCATGGCTCTCGAACGAGTTGGCGGAGTTCAAGTCGTTTAAGATTCATCCTTCTGACGCAAACTTCTACTTCATCGACGTACGGAAGTCAGGGTTTACCGCGGCAGAGTTACGCAACAGAGTCCTGGCAAAAGGTATCTTGATCCGTGACTGCACCTCTTTTAAGGGGTTAGACGAATTTTATATCCGCATTGCAGTCAAGGCGCATGAAGAAAACCAGAAGTTGATTGCATCACTAAAGCAAGTTGTGAAGAGAGATTGAGATGTTTTTCTTTGACTTCTTCTGGTTTGTTGATTCCATCTTCATTTTCGCTTTAGCCTTAATCATCGACTTAACGTTTGGTGAATACCCCGACCGGATTCACCCAACTATCGGTATAGGGAAACTGATAACTTACCTCAAAATCAAATCCAAAAACCCCAACCCAAATGTGGAAAAAGCGAACGGCGTCTTGATGGTGCTGCTGATAATGCTAGTTGTTGTGCTCCCAGTTTTTGCGTTGCTTTTCTTTCTTAGGCAGCTGCCTGCGCCACTCGGCGAAATCCTCTACATCGTAGTGGGGGCGATCTTGTTTAAGGCGACTTTCGCAATCAGCAGCATGGGAAAGTATACTAAGCCAATTGCGGCGGCGTTGAAGCTTAACGATGTGGATGGAGCCCGCAAATGGTTGCCCTACATCGTTCGCAGAGACCCCAAAAGCCTCAACGAGCGACAAATCGTTTCCGCAGCGGTGGAATCCATAGCGGAAAGCACTACCGACGGCATAACTTCGCCATTCTTCTTTTACGCGCTTTTCGGTGTTCCTGGAGCGTTTGCCTACCGCGTGATTAACACCTTGGATTCTATGGTTGGCTACAAGACTGCTGAGTACAAAAACATCGGGTGGTTCTCTGCTAAGATGGACACAATAACAAACTATGTTCCTGCACGCTTAACGGCTTACTTGATGGTTGCCGCAGCGGCGCTTTTAGGTGAAGACTGGCGTGAGTCAATGCGGATTCTGCAGCGTGATAAACATAAAACTGTAAGCCCCAACGCAGGTTACACCATCTCAGCTATGGCGGGAGCGCTCAATATTCAACTTGAAAAGCAGGGACACTACACGTTGGGCGACGACCACGGCATATCGGCTGACCACATTCCAAAAGCGCTGCGTGTTATGACGTTGACGGCGGTGCTTTTCGGATTGGTTGTTGTATTCCCGATTGTAGCTATTCGCGTTTACATCTTTGACCTCTAAAGTCACCTGCTTTGCCCACTACCCCCCTTATGAATATGAAAAGTTGCTTCAGGTTAGCGTTATAAGCCGTTTAGTCAACTGTCACCTTTTGCCTTTGCAGCTCTAACTTTGGCTCAGTAACCCATCTGAGTAGCACAACTTTTAAGCGTTTGCTCACCACTTAGAAACTTGTTACTGCATCTCTACAGTAACAAAATGTTAAATATGATTGTATGACACCGTCATACGAGAGGGTGATACCGTTGAAGACAAACATCATAGCCACTTTATCGTTAGTGTTAATTGGAATTATCTTTTTAGCTGGAGGTGTAGCCACTTCACTAGGTGGTGCTTCATCTACGGCAACTTGCGAAGCCTGCGGAATGATAGTTGAAAAAGACGACATTTCAGCGCTAAAGATTGTTCTCCAAGATGGCTCTGAGCACTGGGGTTGTTGCCCTATCTGCGCCGAAGTAGTTGGCCTCTACTATGTTAACACGGAGATACACGCAAAATGCTTCGTAAGTGGAACTCCCATAAAAATCATCATCGAAAACGGGAACTTTAGTTCGGCTACAACCACACCCGCAACAAGTGAAGTCATGGTTGTTGTCGGTGGTTCCTGCGCAAAAAACAAAATCGTTGCAAGCCAGACGTACGCTGAACAAGTGAAAAACACTTATGACTGGGCATCTAACGCGTCGATAAAAACTGTTCCACAATCGTTTGTCGCTGCAAGCACAAAACTTTCAGATGTCACCCCGTCTGCCGAAACCCCATCGATACCTGCTGTCAATTACATAATGATGGGGATAGGCGCCACACTTCTTGCTGCTGCTCCTATATCGTTTAAACTCTTAAACAAAGGCAAAAACAACCTATAGCCTGGGTTTCTTAACAGCCGTAAGTTCCTCAAACGAATAATGGTAAAAAATGCGTGCGGTATGAGATGATTAAAAAAGTAATTTTCACGGTTTTAGCGTTTGCACTCTTAGCAGGATTGCTAAGTTACTGGTCTGCGAACAATAATGCTGACAGCGGCTTTGGCGACGACAATGTTCCTGCTTTAAGCCTAAAAATGATCGCGTTAAACGTAGAAAACAAAACAGTTATTCTACAAGATGAAGATAGCTACTCAATAACAAACGCTCCGCCCTCGCTGATTTCACCGCTAGTGGTATCGGGATTAGGCTTAACTCTAGTTGCGTCTGTCCCAATAGCTTTGAAGATACTTAACTATCACTCAAAAAAACAATTGAAACAAAATAAAAATAATTTGAAAGGGGAAGATTCGACATATCAAAATTAAAAACTCTATTACTGCTAACTTTAGCATTATTCATCCTCATAATGGTCCACCTTGCAGCTAACGAAGTGGTCTGGGCAAACAACACCCAGCCAACCATGCAAATAACCCAAGCAATTGGCTATAACGGCTTGTCTTTATCTTCAGAATGCCTCTCCTCTAGAAATCCGATTCTGGAATTAACCTGCCTCAACGATGTTCCAGGCGGTTACTGTATGCACTGGGCATGCGGCATGGTTCAACCCACCGCCATTGAGCAACCCTTCCATCTTGAGGTGATTCGCCGATGACTAGCCCGCCACTTTCAAGCAAAAAACACCTAAACTTCTTTAACTATGCCTTAAAAAGCATAACAACATACAAAGTCAGAACCACCGCAATTGTTTGTTCATTGCTTGTTGCGGTTATGATTTTGGGTGCGATGACCTTTCTTGCCGACGGCTTAAACCGCGAAGCGTCCGTATCAGCTGCTTTTGCACCCGACATCACGGTTCAGGGTATGGATGCTGGCCGTGTATCCGCAGTTGATTCGGCTTCACTGTCGATGATTAGCCAAATCCCACAAGTTGAAAAAGTGGTGCCGAGAACTTGGGGGTATGTTGAGTACAGCAGTAAAATCTACACTGTTATGGGGATAGCATCAACAAACATGCCTATCCCAAGCGACATAGGACTTGTCATGTCCTCAGGAGACTTTTTGTCCATAAATCAACCTCAAAACGCAATCATCGGGAAATCCATTGCTGAAACACTTGACATAAACATATATGATACACTGGTGCTTGAAGCAGACAGCGGTTTAGCTAACTACTCCTTTTCAGTAACTGGAATATTTGAAACCAACGTCAACCTCTACACGTCTGACCTTATTCTTGTTAACATTAAAGATGCCCAAACCTTCTTCAACAGCAGCTCCATGGGATACACTGACATCTGCGTCTATGTAGAAGATTCAATACAGATACCCACCGTGGCACAGGAAATATCCAACAGAAACCCTATGCTTAGGGTTCTTACACGCGAAGCCATCATAGAATCAACCCAATCCACTTATGGAGTCCGCTCTGGCTACCTCTCTATAATATGGTATGTTTTGCTGTTTTCAGTTATCTTGGTGGCTTGGAACCAAGCAACAACTGCGGGCGCCGAGATGAGAAAAGAGGTGGGAATATTGAAAACGCTGGGGTTCAGCACAACCGACATTTTAGAGATTCGCTTCCTTGAAACCCTAATTTTAGGTTTCGTCGCAGCTACGGCGGGAATTTTCCTGGCGATAACTTACGATGTTTACCTTGGAGCCCCTTTCATCAAAGACTTTTTATTAGGTTGGTCAGCGATTTACCCGGGCTTTGCTTTGCCCATTAACATAAGCGTGAGTAATGTTTTGATTCTCTACGCCGTCGCTATGTTCCCGCTTTTCATCGGCAGTCTAATTCCTGCATGGAGGTCAGCCGTAACTGAACCAGACATCGCCATCAGAGGTAACTAACATGAAAATACGTGCAGTAAACCTAACTAAAACCTACTTCAAAGGGTCACCCCACGAAGTTTCAGCGCTAAGAAATGCATCTATTGACATTGCTGAACGCGACTTCTGCCTAATGACAGGTCCCTCTGGCAGCGGAAAAACAACTTTGCTATGCCTATTGGGGCTCCTAACCAAACCAACACAGGGCAAAGTCTACATTGACGATGAAGAAGTCTCAAGTTATTCAGATGCGTGGCAAACAAAAATCAGAAAAAACAAAATCGGCTTCATTTTCCAACAATACAACCTTCTGCCACAGTTCACAGCTTGGGAAAACGTTGCCCTCCCCAACCTATGCCGGGAAACTACGGCTGCCGAGAGGAAACAACAAGCCCTCCAAATCATGACTGATCTCGGGTTGAAAGAGCGGGTAGACTTCAAAGTTGCAAGTCTATCAGGGGGAGAACAGCAAAGAGTCGCCGTCGCAAGAGCCCTAATCACCGATCCGGAAATAATTTTTGCGGATGAACCCACAGCTGCGGTCGATGAGGAAACAGCCACAGCGATCATCGGCATCTTTAAAGACTTAAAGCAGAAGGGCAAAACCATCATAGTCTCAACGCATGACAAATCCCTAATTAAAGAAGGAACCATGCACTTAACTATTAATCATGGAGAAATCCAGGCGCCAATAAGGAGCTAAACATAGTTGATTATGACTTTCGGTTCAGCCATGGAGCTGTTGCTTTCCATAAGCGCATTGGTCTTAACAATCGGCGTTTTATTCCCTGTCACAAGAATTTATCGGCAATGGAACACCAGTACAGAGGCGGAACGACCGGAACTTGAAAAAACTTTCTATCTGGCGTTTGCTGCGGTTATTATCATTTTAGGAATACGCCTCTTTTTAGTGCCGATGTATTTCTGGACAATGCAAGGTTTCGTTCCCATGATACCCGGAGCCATGTGCCTGTGGGGCGTATTTGATTCAGTACCTGAAGTTACTTGGGGCTCTTTACTCCTCAAATTCGTGTTGCCCGTGGTATTCATCGGTTGGCTGCTGCTATCATTCATCAACGGCAAATGCAAAACCCACCCCTTAATGCAAAACATGATGGCGTTCTTCATAGCAATCGTACCACTAGTTTTAATCGACTCTGCTATTGACATTTATGTTTTCAGCAAGATAACCCCATTACAGGTGAGTTGCTGCTCAGACGCCATAGACGTCTGGAATAGACCCGTTCCCGGTGTAATCTCTGGCATTTCAGGGCAAACCCTGATAGTGGTCGCTTTCCTGTCTCTGGCAGCGTTCTACACTCTGTTTCTGTTTTTGGCATTAAAACGCAGAATCGGTCATGCGTTGACTCTGGTATTATCGATACCTCTAGCCGCAGTGTTAGTCCTAACCATAACCGAGACCTTTACGCCTTGGCTGCTTAATCTACCTTTTCACCATTGCCCCTTCTGCCTATTCTTCGAGCATCCACTTTCGATCCTTTTCACGGGGCTGCTCTGGTTTGGGCTAGCAACACCTTGGTTACTTCTGATAACTAATCGGTTAGGCAGGGAAAACACTGAATCCAAAAACGTTGAAACGCAAACCAAAAAGTCAATGCTAACTTATGCAGGCTTCTCGATGGTCATAGCGTTGGCACTTATCGCTGTCGATTTAATGATGGTGTTCACGTAAACCAAATTACGTTCTCCATCCGCTTCAATTCTTTCTACATTGCAGCAATAAAAAGATAAATTCTTAAATGCAAAGAAACACAATAGCCTTTAATCCTGTATCGGGGGATTATGACATAGTCGCATTTAACACCATCGAGCAAAACGCGTTGACTCTGTCCAGCTTTGGGCTAACAGTGAAGCAAGCGAAAGTGTATTTGGCGTTGGTTTCTTTGGGAACCGCCCCTGTCGGGGAAATATCTCAACTTTCCAAAGTTCGACGAGAAGAAGTCTACAGAATTTTGCCTAAACTTGAAAAAATGGGTTTGGTAGAAAAAACACTGACCACGCCTGTCAAACTTAAAGCCACCTCCGTGGATAACGCGTTATCAATCCTAATTAGGGAAGAAGAGGAAAAAGCAAAAAACCGCCTCATAGAATTAAAAAATAAAAAAGATGAATTTCTGCATAGTTATCGGAAAGGTTCAAAAGACGATCGGTTAAGCAGCGGGGAACAGTTCTCGATAATTACTGAAAAGGCAGTTGCCCTCGGAAAAATAGAAGCATTGATAGAAAATGCCAAGACAGAAATCGAATATTGCGTTTCACGGGAGAAACTAGCTCAATTTACCAGATTCTTTTCCGAAACCTTAAAGGAAGCTGTTGATCGAGGCGTCAAAATCCGCATCATCACAACTCCTCCAAAAGACGAAGACGAAATACCCCGCATCTTTAACAAAGCAGCAATTTCAGGAAAAGCAGCGACCATTCGGTATTTGAATAATCTTCCAAATCATTTCTTAACCATCGACAAAAGCGAAGTCATAGTTGCCACTAGCACTTCAGGTTACTTGGCTGATAACTCTCTTTTATGGTCAAATAACGTTCCACATGTCATGGGCTACAAGAGGTTATTTGAGGAACTTTGGAACTCAACTGTTGAATCGGCGTCGTTAAGCAACGAATCTGAAGACCAAAAACTTCTTACTTTTGTAAGTCAGCTAAAGCCTTCAACCCACCTAATTCTTTTATACGAGACAAGCGGAGCCAAACTCAAAGTCCTATTCACATATGCCAAGCAGGCATTAGAGAACAACGAAGCATTCGTTTACGTTTGTTCAGAAGCAAGCGTCGAAGAAATCAAAGCAGCTATGACTCAATTTAATATAGACGTCAAAAAATATGAAAAAACACGAGCCCTCAAAGTGCTTGATTACACGCAACACTACATCATTGATGGAAAATTCGACGCTAACAACACTCAGAGTTTATGGACACGTTACCACAAAGAAGCCTTAGCTAACGGATTCAAAGGGTTAAAAGTCACCGGTGAAACATCTTGCTTCTTTAAGCATAACCTAGTCAAAGAACTTGTAGAATACGAAAAAAGTCTTCATGGTAAGCTTGACCTTCCGATAGTTGCCATCTGCGCTTACAAAGCCGACCAAGCGATGAAGCAAGAAAACCAAGTAAACCTCTACAAAGAACTCGTTAAAGCACACGGTTCAGTCCAGTTCACCTGGGTCGACCAAAAACTTGGAAGGATAGCAATAAGCTAAGTTTTTTCTTTTCCAAGTGCTTAAATGTGAGTCACGTAATATCTGTCATCAGCATTTGAGGGTATCTTAATTTCTTGACGCTCACCGTAGTTCTTAGGCGCTATGAAGACTGCGTTGCCCCGCCGCAAATGTTCTACAACCGCGTAAAAATCAATAACTGCACTTTCGACAACTTCAACCGAATCCTCTTCGTCATTATGAATAAACATAACCTCTAGAACTTGGGCTTCATAAGCCTCTTTTCGGGTTGATCTTGATTCATTGCTAGATTTTATGTTCTTTTGTTTTGACCCTATGGCTTTCTGCATTTCTAGGTCCACCTTCACATCACCTCTTATGGTTTGAACTTGTTTTAAATTCGTGTGACTGTAGGTATCACACAACAGGAGGTCTTACTGAATCCGATTTAGAGGCTTTTTTGGATTGCTGGATTGCGTTTTGTTTTGAAAAATTAGGGTTCTTAGGTAAGATTGATAAGGCAGAACATCGAGCATAAAGCAGGGAACTTGGTGGCAGCAAACGATTTACCTTTCAATCCAGAGGCGTTAGAATATTTAATAGATGCTATAATAATTGTTGACAATAAACAAAGAATCACATACTTAAACAGCGCAGCTACCAAGTTATATGACCTCCCAAAAGAGAAAGCTTTAGGTCAAAAAATATCTGAAATTTTCACCGTCGAGTGGTCTGCACCGCAGGACCAGGAAACTTTCACTTCTTCGATTGAACAGAAGAAATATTGGTCAGGCCAAAACTACCATATAAAAACCAACGGACATAAATTTGCCGCTGCTTCATCAGTGCGAGCGTTCGAAAAAGCCGGCAATAAATTCTCAATATTCACCATCCAGATGTTGAATTCCACCCCTGAGGGCGGGCCCCAATTTAGCGATAAAGATCCTTTCGGTCAGTCATTAGATTCTTCTGTACCTAGGGTGAACTTAGATAAACAGGAACTTACAAACTTAATTGACATACAAGCATTGCAGTCAATGATGGACGACTTATACGCAGTGTCAAAGATTGGTTTTGCCCTGATTGATCTTCGAGGAAACGTTTTAGCAGCAAATGGTTGGCAAGATATCTGTAAAAAATTTCACAGAGTTAACCCCCAAAGCCTGTGGAATTGTTTAGAAAGCGATTTGATCTTGACGCAGGGTGTCTCGCAGGGAGAGTTTCGAACTTACAAATGTAAAAATAACCTGTGGGACATAGTCACTCCAGTTTTCATCGGGAACAAGCATGTCGGTAACCTTTTTTCAGGTCAATTCTTCTTCGATGATGAGGTTGTCGATAAGGACCTTTTTGCCAAACAAGCTGAGAGGTTTGGTATGGATAAAGACGCTTATCTTGCCGCTCTAGATAAGGTTCCACGTTGGAATCGTGAAAAAGTCAAGAATCTCATGAAGTTCTACGTAAAATTGGCTCAGATGATCTCTAAGCTGAGCTACGGTAATCTTAAGCTTTCCAAAACGTTATTTGACCAAAAAAATATTGAAAAAGAGCTACGGGAAAGGCATCATGACTTGAAACATGCACAAAGCGTGGCTAATGCAGGAAGCTGGCGTTTAGATGTAAATAATAATCAACTCATTTGGTCTGAGGAGACTTACAGAATATTTGGTATCCCAGTTGGAACACCCATGACTTATGAAGTCTTCCTTGCCTCAGTCTATCCTGAAGACAGAGAAATGGTTGATAACTCTTGGAAAGCTGCCTTACGCGGCGAAAAATACGATATCAAACATCGGATTGTCGTCGGGGAAGCCATATTATGGGTGCATGAAAAAGCCGAGTTAGAATTCGATAAAGACGGTTCCTTAGTCTGCGGTTTTGGCACAGTTCAAGACATAACTAGTAGCAAGATAGACCAGCAGAAACTAGAAAAACTGAATCGCGCCCTGAGAGCCATCAGCAATAGCAACCAAGCCATAATGAGAGCAAATGACGAAACAGCTTTTCTGCGCCAGGAATGCAGAATAATCGTGGAGGACTGTGGATATGACCTTGTTTGGATTGGTTTTGCTCAAGATGACGCGGAGAAATCTGTTAAACCGATGGCTTATGCGGGTTTTGATCATGGCTATATAGATTCCTTAAAAATAACTTGGGCTAATTCTGAGCGGGGGAAAGGCCCCACGGGAACCGCCATCAGAACTGGAAAAATCCAGACATGCAATGATATGGGCTGTGACCCTAACTTTGCTCCCTGGCGTAAACAAGCGTTAGAACGCGGCTACGCTTCCTCAATTGTTTTGCCCCTGTTTTTAGGCGATAAGGTTTTGGGTGCAATCAACATTTATTCTCGCGAAGCTAACGCTTTTTCACAAGAAGAAGCCGCTTTACTTTCTGAATTAACGAATGATATATCTCACGGGTTAACGCTTCTCCGTGTTCGCGACGACAATAAAAAAGCTCAAGAAATGGTAAAAATAAATCTGCAACGATTTTATGAAACCCTTTCCTCGCTAAATGGTAGCATATTGCTGGTTTCAACTGAGGGTCTAGTCGAGTTCACAAACCAATCGTTTAGTAAGTACTTTAGTTTGAAAGAGTCCCCATCAGAGCTTAAAGGGCTAACTTTCGAAGATATACTGGAAGAAATAAAAGATAGCTACCTCAACCCTGATCTCGAAATAAGCAGAATAAACGAAATCATCTCCGCTGGCAAACCTGTGATAGGCGAAGTAATCCCTATGCGGGATAACAGAACTTGTCTTCGGGATTTTATCCCTCTGCAACGGGAAACTGACGGTCAATCGTTTAGTTACTTGTTCCATTATATGGATATAACTCCTCAGAAGAAGGCTGAAGAAGCGCTATACAAAGCTCGCATTGAAATGGAACGAACTTTCGATTCTCTGCCCGATTTAATCGCAATCATAGATCACAAAAACAGAATACTGCGTGTCAACAAGTCTATGGCTGATAAGCTCGGGATTAGACCTGAACAATGCTTTGGGCTTCACTGCTATGAGTCTGTGCATGGAACCAAAGAAGCCCACACTTCTTGCCCGCTTTCCAAAACTTTGAAGGATGGAAAAGTTCACACCGCTGAAGTCTATGAAGAACGATTAGGCGGCAAAGTGCTAGTGACCACTTCTCCTCTACGAAATGAAAAAGGCGAAATATTTGGGGCACTCCATGTGGTACATCTGGTAAAATAAATCCTTTTATATATAATTTTTCCAAAAAAACTTGTTTGAAATTTGTTACTGTATGCCTGCAGTCACAACATTTCAAATATTTTTACCGCTAATTGGGGTTAACAAGCAGA
>Ga0105103_10002029_pt1 | contig 10695 bp, 10 predicted proteins | sample PPLLaktember2015_2_FD_79107 | JGI IMG/M metagenome (GOLD analysis project Ga0105103, IMG submission 79107) | Freshwater sediment microbial communities from Prairie Pothole Lake near Jamestown, North Dakota, USA - PPLs Lake P7 Core (6) Depth... | ecosystem: Environmental > Aquatic > Freshwater >...
ACTTTTAAACACATTTTTCTCTTTTGCTGATAGTGTTTTTCTCTGATAAAATCCCTATCATTATAACTTGTAAAATACATAAAATTATGGAAGAATTATTAAGTAAGATCTCACATTGTGTTGAATTTGGTAAAGTAAATAAAACTGCTCCTTTCCCACCCGACATGAAAGGTCAGGATGGCGCCGATGAGTTAACAAAACAAGCTATTGAAGCTGGTATAAAAGCTGAAATCATCCTTAACCAGGCATTGGTAAGCGCCATGGAAAAAGTAGGACAAAAATTTGCAGAAAAAAAGATATTTATACCACAAATGTTAATGTCAGCAAAAGCTATGAATGCGGCTATCGAGCACCTTAAACCTTTTTTTACCAGTGGTGAAATAGCTCGTAAAGGTAAATTTATTTTAGCTACAGTCCAGGGTGATTTGCACGACATAGGTAAAAACCTTGTAAAAATGGCGATTGAGGGTTCCGGTTGGGAAGTTATCGACCTGGGGGTAGATGTTAAAACTGATAAAATAATCGAAGCTATGCAATTAAACCCTGATGCCAAATTGGGGCTTTCAGCTCTTCTTACTACAACTATGGGAAATATGCAGAATACGGTAAGTGCTATTAAAGCTAAATTTCCCGAAAGACAGGTTTTAATTGGGGGAGCACCTGTTACCGAAGATTTCAGGGCTAAAATTGGCGCCGATTTTTATTCTCCCGACCCACAAGGGGCTGTAAGATATTTGAATGAATTAGTATAATTTGAATAATTCAAATATATGCAATCAATTGCCGAAGTTATAAGATCAGGAAAAGTATTGGTATCGGATGGTGCCTGGGGGACTTTTCTACAAAATAAAGGCCTGAAAGCAGGCGAATGCCCTGAAATATGGAATATTACCCATCACAACGATGTTTTTGATATTGCAAAAAGTTATATCGATGCAGGCGCTGATATGATAGAAACTAATAGTTTCGGAGGAAGCTCATTTAAGCTTGGTCTATTTGGTTTTGCAAACAGAGTAACCGAAATAAATAAAACTGCTGCAGAAATATCAAGAAAAGCAGCTGGAGCAGACAAATATGTTTTGGGATCAATTGGCCCAACCGGAAAATTATTGATGACTGGTGAAGTAACAGCCGAAGAGCTTTATAATGCATTTAAAGATCAGGCTGTTGCCCTAGAAGAAGGTGGCGCTGATGCATTAGTCATTGAAACAATGACCGATATTGAAGAAGCTAAAATTGCTATTCAAGCCTGCAAAGAAAATACAAAATGTGAAGTTATCTGTACCATGACTTACGATAAATCGGGCGAAAATAGTTATCATACAATGATGGGAATTAGCCCTACACAAATGGTTGATGAACTTATTGGGTCGGGAGTATCGATCATAGGCGCAAATTGTGGCAACGGAATGAAAAATATGGTTGATATTGTAAAGGAATTTCGCGCTGTCAATAAGGATATACCTATACTAATCCATGCTAACGCCGGGGCACCAATTTATAAGGACGGTGAAACTTGCTTTCCTGAATCTCCTGAAGAAATGGCCGGTTTTGTTGAACAACTTATTTCTGCAGGCGCTAATATTATCGGTGGATGTTGTGGTACAACACCTGAACACATAAAGAGAATTGTAGAGAAAGTCAAGAAATTTAAATAGTAAAGGGTCACAAGATATCCCTTTTGTTTATAACAAGCTTCCTATTAACTTGCCCTATTCATAAATTCTGAGTTTAATCTGTGCTAAAGCAAGTTAACCCGATTTAGTTACACTTTGTTTTTGCAAAAAAAAATAGTGTAACTTAATCGTAACTAACATAATAAATGAAATTTATGAATTAATCTGGTTAAATGTTTGAACAGGAACTTTTTATATCTCTTCCAATAAAATCAGCAGATCTCGACATTAAGGAAGAGTCGATATATAAACTTTTAGGATATTCTCAAAAAGCTGAAGAAGAGTTTATTTCTGATACGATTCAAAAATGTATTCAAAAAAGCAGGCAGTTAATCATGCCTATTGGAGGATACATAATAAAAAAAATTGAAGCATTAGATTTAAAAACAGGCATTCTTACACTTCCAGATAATATTGATTTGCATATCAACCGAATAATTGCAGCACAGCTAAAAGAAGCTGCCTGGTTAGCATTATTTATTGGCACTATAGGAAATAAAGTTGAAAAACTTTCCGAATCATTATTTCAAGAAGGTGATCCGTTGGAAGGATATCTTATGAACCTCACCGGATCGGAGGCTGCAGAATCAGTAGCTCATATAGTTCACGAAAAAATTTATGAATCAGTATTGCAACATGGATTATCAGTAACAAACAGATTTAGTCCGGGTTATTGCGACTGGAACGTTGCCGAGCAATTTAAAATGTTCAATTTCTTTCCTTATGAAAAATGCGAAGTCACCTTGACCGAATCTGCACTTATGAACCCAGTAAAATCGGTTAGTGGTATAATTGGAATTGGTGAACATATTACCCGCAAAGCCTATCCATGCAATAAATGTTCGAAAGAGAATTGCATATATAAAAATTCACAATAGTGATCCGGTATCCTCTCTAATTGAAAGATTACGAAGTTTAGGAGCTACTTTAGTTGCCACTGCTGCAACCAACAATGTCATGCAACCACCAAAAATTACCGAGGGTACTAAACCCATTAACCTTGCAGTCACCCCCGATTCAAAAGCACCCAATTCGTTCGATGAGCCTACAAAAATGCTATTTACAGCCGCCACCCTGCCCCGCATTTCATTTGGGGTATATATTTGAAGGATTGTACCTCGTATAACAACACTGACATTATCAAATAACCCGCTAAAAAAAAGCAGTGCAGCCGATAAATAGAAATCTCTTGACAGGGCAAAGCCTATCATACATAATCCAAACCCAGCAACAGATGATAAAAGCAACCGCCCCGATTTGCCAACAGGTGGGTGGAACATAAGGATAACGGACATAATTATGGCCCCAGTTGCAGGACAAGCACGAAGAATGCCTAAACCTTGAGGACCTACTTTAAGTATATCGGAAGCAAAAACAGGGAGCATAGCTACTGCACCACCAAATAAAACTGCAAACATATCGAGTGAAAAAGCACCGAGCAATATCTGGTTTTTAAATACGTAATTTATACCCTCTTTAATGCGTATAAAAACACCCGATAATTCCTCTTTACATATTACCAACTTATTTATACTTCGGGTTTTTTTCATCATAAAAATCCCTATCAAATAAAAAAGAAACACTGTTGAATAGGCAGCTACAATCCCAATGAACCCATAGATAAGTCCTCCAAATGCAGGCCCAAGGACAGCAGCTATATGCCAAACAACACTGTTCCATGTAGCCGCATTAGGCAATAACTTTCGTGAAACAATCTGACCAAGATATGCTACATGGGCTGGCATTAAAATACCCCTAACAAAACCAGTAATGAACACAGTAATATAAATAGGGACAGTACCAAAAAGAGTATAAAAATTAAAAGATCCTATACTATAAGCAACCAATATTCCTGACCCTAGTAATAACAGTATAGTTGTATACATTATAATCTTTTTCCTGTCGTAGATATCAACAAAGTGACCGGCAAAAAGAGCGATACCCACTTGAGGTATAACCTCTGTAAGACCAATCATCCCAAGCGAAAGAACATCTTTTGTTAAATCGTATAACTGCCAACCTACAATTACCGATTGCATTAAGGTAGCAGCTGTCATGAAAAACCGATAACCCAGATAAAACCGAAAATTATCATTTTTGACAACCGAAAATGCTTCTTTTGAAAAAATGTTCCTGAAAACTTTCATAAGTGCGCAAAAATAAGGAAAAAAGGAAAGCAGGTTATAACAATACAACCTAAAGAGGAAAAAATCTTTCTATAATTTTTTCATTTTTTTACAAAATATTGCAATGGATATTAAAAATTTATTTATTTTCGCGCCCGGAGAGATGGCAGAGCGGTCGAATGCGGCGGTCTTGAAAACCGTTGTACTGCAAGGTACCGGGGGTTCGAATCCCTCTCTCTCCGCCAAAAGAAATTATCCTTCGGCAAAGCCGGGGGATTTTGTTTTTCATAGAAGACCAAACACAGTTTGAGGCTTCTGTGGAAAATAAAAAAAGTCGTTCAGTTTGCTTCAGGTAGTTAAAATAGAGAGCCCAAAACCGGCGTCTAATTCTGAAATCTTATTTTTTTCAAATTTTCTTCTTCTTTTGCTCGATTGTATTAACACCCACTACATAAGCATACATAGCTGAAGGATAAAAGTTTAATTCAATATCCTTATATTTTTTAACTCCTTCCTTGTCAATACTGGTAATAAGGGCAGATTGAAGATTGTTCTTTTCACAAAACTGGATCAGACTTTTCAGTTCATCTGGTTTCTCAAAGAAACGGTTACTCCATTTGACCTCAATTGCCCACAATGGTTTGAGTGTTTTATCATCTAAGCCAACCATGTCAACCTCTCCTTGATATTTTCCTGAACTCCAACGGGCATACCAAGGTGTAAACCAATCTCTGTGCAACCATTGTGCATAAATGGCAGTTTCTACCATATTACCTATAGCTTCATCAGTTGCCTGTAAAGGAGAAAAAAGTGCACTCCTTAAACTTGGATTGGTCAGGAATATTTTATAAAAAGTAGCCCTTTGAAACCGTTTTGCTGTATCATCTATGCGATGGACAACCTTAATAAGAAATGCAGCTTCAAGATATTCCAGATATTTTTTTAATAAATTCTTTTCAACACCGCTACTGTTTGATAATGTGTTCAGAGAAACTTCATTTCCACTATAATAACAAAGTGTGGTAAAAAAGGCATTCAGTTCCTGAACATCCTGTATTCCATACAAGCTTGGTAAATCACGAAGTAATACTTTATCAACTATATCACTTTTTATATATCTGCTTGGATTAGCCTGAATTTTCTCAGAAAATATAACTTCAGGATAACCGCCAAAATTTATATAATCAATAAAATGATTATTGATTTCTTTAATGTTAATGGTAGTATAAAAATCATTCAGATTTCCCTTCCATGTTGTCATTGAGGGTTTAATCAGATGGCTATATCCTTTTAAATGAATGTATTCATGAAAAGTTAATGGGGGTAACATAAACTCCGTAAACCTACCAGCACCGCTTTCATTGCTCTTAAATTTAAGTGCAGCAGCAGCAGAACCAGAAACAATAAATTTTGTATGGGGATAACTGTCTACAAGCACTTTCAAATGTACTTCCCAATCCTTTAAATATTGAATCTCATCAAAGAAAACATACCAACCTTTTGGACTTTCGCTATTTACTGCATTTCGGGCAAGAGTAAATAACTGTTCCAAACCCATGTGCAAGTATATAGGATTATCTATTCCTATATAACATACTTTATGCCTGTTAACACCATCTTGCAACAATTTCTCTATACTGTGGTGCATCAGTACAGTTTTGCCAACCCTTCTTGGCCCCATTAATACGACTGCACGTTTAATGTCTAATTCTTCTACAAGTGGATAAAACAAGTCGAAATACAACCTGCGCTGCATCTGGTTGTAATCATCATCAATACTTCCAGTTACCCACCAAGGATTTTCGAACTTTAAACGGTCAAGAATCAATTCCTGGCTTATGGGTTTTAATTTTAGTGTTTTCGACATAATTGAACAAATTTATAAATTTAGCATAGATTAATCTATATTATTTTAACTTAATTGCCGAAATAATATATTTTTTGTCTATTTTTTATCTTAAAATATAAATTTTGAGTTTAATGTCTGTGAATAATATAGATTAAGTATGATAAGATTAGTTAAAATAAAATTGGAGCCAGTATCCAGATGTTTATTATTTCAGCTATTTTAATAGCTCGCAATAAAAATTTAAAGTTGCTATTTTCAGCCTGCACATTAGGAATAAAGTATCTTATGTAAGATCCAAAACTGAAGAAAAAATTTCTGCATATATATTGCACTCATTATCGAATCATTTTTCATATTTTTACTATGGAGAGCTGCCAGAGCGGTCGAATGGGGCAGTCTCGAAAACTGTTGTACCCTTTGGGGTACCGGGGGTTCGAATCCCCCGCTCTCCGCCAATTGAAGATTCAATTCAATAAAATCAGGATAGTTTAACAACATATACTTTTTATTGAGATTACATGATTGATTTATTATTGATTGCATTTCTCGAAGGTTTTGTGCTTGATCGCAGAAAAGAATTAATTGATCGCATTATTGAAAACCGGACCCGATATATAACAGTTGTACTCGAAGATATTTATCAATCGCAAAATGCCAGCGCAGTATTACGTACATGCGATTGTTTTGGCATTCAGGACGTACATATTATCGAAAACAGGAACAAATACGAACTCAATCCCGATGTTACCAAGGGGTGCGATAAATGGCTAAATCTTATAAAATATAAGGGTCCTGAAAACAATTCATTAAAAGCTTTACAATCGTTAAAAAAGCTTGGATATCGCATTATAGCAACTACTCCTAATCACGGATCAGTGCATCTTGAAGATTTTAACCTTAAAAAGGGCAAAACTGCTTTCTTTTTTGGAAATGAACATAATGGCCTTTCTGAAGATATCATAAGCAATGCCGATGAAAATATTAAGATCCCGATGTATGGGTTTACTGAAAGCTTTAATATTTCTGTTTCAGCTGCAGTTATTTTGCATCACTTATCTAATAAATTAAGAAATTCAAACATTAATTGGCAATTACAAGAGGATGAAAAATTAGAGTTGAAACTAAATTGGCTAAAAAAATCAATAAAAAATGCCGGGATGTTAGTAAAAAGATACCAAACTGAACACAATATTACATAAACTTACTTTTTTTCATCATATTTGTATAAATTAACCATTGTTATTTTTTTTATATATTTGATCATTTAATTGATGAGTGTAATTTGCCAATTGACGAAAAATCTAAAACCATGAATTGTATTATAATTGATGATGATCAAATGTCTCGCAGGGTAATTGAAGAATTCGTTGCTCGTACCGACCAGCTTAATCTGCTGAATTCGTACGAAAATGCCGTAGATGCAATTAATGCCTTCAATACCGGGGAAGATGTCGATTTGATCTTTTTAGACATTGAAATGCCTGAAATGAGCGGTATCGATTTTCTTGAGACATTGCAAAATCCACCCCAAATTATCATTGTTTCATCGAAAGAGAAATACGCACTCGACGCATTTAATTACGATGTTACAGATTACCTACTAAAACCGGTTAATTATAGCCGCTTCTTTAAAGCTGTTAATAAAGCCGGGGTCAGGTTTAAAACTAAAGTCGACCCAAGGGAAGACGAAATTTTTATCAAGAAGAATTCAGCTTTGGTAAGGTTGAAATATAAAGATATTCTTTGGATTGAAGCTTTGGAAAATTATGTAATCTTCAATACTTTCGAAGAAAAATTCACCATCCACTTTACAATGAAAGCTATTGAGCAAAAATTGCCACAAACAATTTTTACCAGGGTACACCGCTCATTTATTGTTAATATCAGCTCAATAAAAGTGATTGAAGATAATGGGATCGTCATCAAAACAAAAGATGGTATGAAAACTGTCCCTATCGGAAAATCATTTAAAGATAAGCTGATGGGTGATATTAACCTGATTATCAAATAATTTATACTTCTTTCTTTTTTACTATTGATGAATATTAGACCAAAACGTACAATCGGAGCTCTAATTCTGGTTATTGTGGCGTTATATAATATTGTTGCTCAACCCAACAACAGGATCCCTCAATTTGAAAAAGAAATTAATAACTTATTTGCACAAATATCAAAGCTTTCGGCCGTTGACAGAGATTCGGCTGCCGAAAGGCTCCTTAATCTTATAGATACAAGCCTTCAACTCAATGGTTCATTTGATTATCCTTTCGATTCGATAAAAAAAATCGGAAAAATCTATTCTCCCGACCACCAGCTAAGAATTTACTCATGGAATATCCCTGTTGGGGTTGACCAGAATTTATACTATGCCATCATCCATTATCTTTCAAAGCAGGATAATAAGTATAAAACATTGAAAATGAGCGGTACCGGGAAACAATACGACTCATTGACTGTCGAAAACTGGCCCGGGGCACTCTATTACGAAATTGCCGAAACTAAACATGCCGGAGAAAAATACTATACCTTGTTGGGATTTGATTTCGGCAATCTTCTTACTAATAAAAAGGTTATTGATGTAGTTACTATCGATAAGTTTGATGAGTTTAGGTTTTGTCGCTCAATAATAAAATACGATGGGAAAATGACCGACCGTATTGTATTTGAATTCTCAGAAAAGGTAAATATGATGCTGAAGTATAATCAAAAACTTGATATGATTGTTTTTGACCATTTATCACCTGAAAAACCCTCATTAGAAGGTAATTTTCAATATTATGGCCCTGATTTTTCATACGATGGGTTGAAATTCGATAAAGGTATTTGGGTCCATCAAAAGAATATTGTCATTACTAACTGAAATATTTTCAGTTATCTCCTTATTTTTATTCTAACTTATGACTAATTGACAGCCTTAATTCCATGGCATATACTTTGAAAGGAAGCAAACACATTACATGTTTAATCTAAAACTATACAATTATGCAAACAGGAAAGATTGGAGTAACCACTGAAAATATTTTTCCAATTATCAAAAAGTTTCTTTACTCAGATCACGAAATATTCCTACGAGAAATTGTATCAAATGCCGTTGATGCTACCCAAAAATTAAAGACACTTGCCAGTAAAGGGGATTTTAAAGGCGAACTTGGAGACCTGACTGTCAGGATTAGCTTAGATGCAAAAAAAGGTACCCTGACAGTTTCAGACAACGGAATTGGTATGACACAGGAAGAAGTTGAGAAATATATCAACCAGATTGCACTTTCGAGCGCTGAAGACTTTTTGGAAAAATATAAGGACCAGGCAAATAACATTATCGGCCATTTTGGTTTAGGTTTTTACAGCTCGTTCATGGTTTCGGAGAAAGTTGAAATAGTTACCAAATCATTTGCCGACAATGACAAAGCTATAAAATGGAGCTGCGACGGTACTCCCGATTATAACATAGAAGAAACTAAAAGAGAGAGAAGGGGTACTGACGTTATTCTATACATTGACAAGGAATCAAAAGAGTTTTTAGAAGAAAACAAAATAAACGGGCTGCTGAAAAAATATTGCAAATTCCTTCCTGTTGAAATCGCATTTGGTAAAGAAAAAGAATGGAAAGACGGCAAGGAAGTTGAACTTGATAAAGATAAAATAATCAATGACCCAAATCCACTTTGGGCCAGAAAACCTGTCGACTTGAAAGATGAGGACTATAACAAATTTTATCGCGACCTTTATCCTTTCTCTGAAGATCCGTTGTTCCACATCCATCTGAATGTTGATTATCCTTTTAACCTTACTGGAATATTGTATTTTCCTAAGATTAAAAACAATATAGAAGTTCAGAAAAATAAAATTCAACTTTATTGCAACCAGGTATTTGTTACCGATTCGGTTGAAGGTATTGTACCCGAGTTCCTGACACTGATGCATGGTGTTATCGATTCGCCCGATATTCCTCTTAATGTTTCGCGCAGCTACTTGCAAAGCGATTCGAACGTTAAGAAAATTTCAAGCCATATCACAAAAAAAGTGGCCGACAGGCTTGCTGATATCTTTAAAACCGATCGCGATCAATACGAGAAAAAATGGGACCACCTTAAACTCTTTATTGAGTATGGGATGTTAACGGATGAGAAATTCTATGAAAAAGCTGAAAAATTTGCCCTGTTTAAAGATACCGATGGTAAATACTTCACTTTCGATGAATATCAGAAACTGATTAAAGAAAACCAAACTGATAAAAACAAAACCCTGATTTATCTTTATACCAATAACGTTGAAGAACAATTTAGCTTTATCGATTCAGCAAAAGCCAAAGGTTATGATGTATTGGTAATGGATGGACAACTCGATACACACTTCATCAATCATATTGAACAGAAATTCAAAGATTCGCGGTTTACCCGTGTCGATGCTGACGTGGTTGATAAACTTATTGAAAAAGAACAATCGAAAGAAAGTAAACTAACTGCACCGCAGCAAAACTATTTAACCCCCGTTTTCAAAGGACAGTTGCCCGACAAAGCCAACTATATTGTCACTTTCGAAGCAATGGGCGAAAACGATAATGCACTACTTATTACCCAATCGGAATTTATGCGCCGCATGAAAGAAATGTCGGCCATGGGTGGTGGGATGAACTTTTATGGGGAACTGCCAGATAGTTATAATTTGGTAGTTAACGGTAATCATCCGCTAGTTTTGCGAATAAATACAGAGCTCGAAGAAAAGCTTTCAACCGAACTTTCTAAACTCGAAACAAAAATTAAACCTCTTGCCAATAACAGGGATGAACTTGAAAAGGCTACTAAAGACAAAAAAGAAGAGGAAATTAAACAGGAAGATAAAGACAGGATTGAAGAACTAAAAAAGAAGATTACTGACCTTGAAAGCAAAAAAGAAAAAGTTCTTAAAAATTATGGCAGTGAAAACAAACTTGTCCGCCAGCTCATTGACCTTGCCTTATTGGCAAACGGAATGTTAAAAGGTGAAGACCTGTCGCGTTTTGTTAAAAGAAGTATTGAATTGATGTAATTTACATAACAATACC
>Ga0105103_10002030_pt1 | contig 10694 bp, 7 predicted proteins | sample PPLLaktember2015_2_FD_79107 | JGI IMG/M metagenome (GOLD analysis project Ga0105103, IMG submission 79107) | Freshwater sediment microbial communities from Prairie Pothole Lake near Jamestown, North Dakota, USA - PPLs Lake P7 Core (6) Depth... | ecosystem: Environmental > Aquatic > Freshwater >...
AGAGAAGGCTCCTTCAGGTTACGGGCAAAGCGGCGCAATTCACCTCCGCCCTGGATCTGAACCGGGCGGCAAAGAAAGCCCCCTCCGACCTGGGTCTGATCCATCTCATCACCATGACCCCGAACATGGATCTGCTCTATGTCCAGTCTGCTGACGGCTGGGTGGAGGAGTTCATAGATCAGCATCAGAGCGAGATGTATGAAGAGGACAACTATGACTACCTTCTACGCGAGGCCAAGACTGCAGCCATGCTCACGGACTGGATCGGCGAGGTTCAAGAGAATCAGATCGCCAGCCGCTACCGCATAGGTCCGGGAGACATCCGCCGCTCGGCTGAGACGGCAGAGTGGCTGATGCATTCTCTGGCAGAGCTGTCCAAACACCTTGATCTGGGCATAACCTTCAAGGCCGAGCAGTTGGCAGAGCGCATCCACTATGGCGCCGGCCAGGATCTGCTGGCCCTCTTGAACCTGAAGGGCATAGGCCGGGTCCGGGCCAGGAAGCTCCACCTGCACGGCATAACCAGCCTGGAGAAACTTAGAGTTGCCGATCAGGCTGAGGTCTCCCGTCTTCTCGGCCCCAAGATCGCAGAGAAAATATTCCATCAGCTAAGTGAGGAGGAGATGTTGCCTTGAAGTGGCTGAGCAATATTTTGAAAGGAAATCGGGCCCAGGCAGAGCATCTCCGCCTGAAGCTGGGGCAGATCGATCCCTGGCTGGAGCAGCATGAAGATCTCCCTGGCTTTGCCGGGAGGCTTGATGGGATCTACAGCCAAATGGAGAAGGCAGCAGCGGATCTATCCCGGGACGTCTCCGATCTCAATTCCGCCCAGCCGGACGCCAGCACGCCCCCAAAGCTGCTGCGGGCCGGCCTGGCGGCACGCGGTGAGGTGGCCAAGCAGCTTTCATCTCTCTCTGAAAAGCTGGAGCCGCCCCGGAAAAGAGATCAGGAGGTTGCATTCCAGCATCATTGGGCTGCTCTCAAGGGCCTGGAGAGGACGGCCACCACCTTCGCCCGAGCCCAGAGATATGTGGCCTCCATCTTTCCCAAGAATATAGAGCGCATCAACTCCGATCTAACTGAGATCAGCCGCCTGCTTGTGGATCTGGAGCAGGAGATAGGCAAGAAGAGAAAGCTGTCCGAGGAGGGCTGGTACATCCGTGATCTTTCAGGCAGGCTGCAAGAGGAGCTGCCCCGCCTGAAGGATCTGGAGGCCAGAGTCTTGCAGGATGAGGCCAGGCAAAAGGATCTGAAATCCCTTCTCTCTTCCCTGGAAGAGGAGGCGAGCAGGCACGCCAGGAGCGATGAGGGAAGGCGGGCTGAGGAGCTGAAAAGATCCCTGGAGAGGGCATTGGAAGAGAAGCGCCGGGCGGAGGAGGAGCTGGCCGATCTGGTCTCTCCTCTCTCTAAAGCTCTCTCCAGAATGGCCAAGCAGGGATCAAGCTCCAGAATCAGCCTGCAGCATGACGGCGTCTTCCAGCAGCTCTTGAGGTCTCCGGAGACGGTCCGTGATGATGAGATCTCCGGATCATTGCTGGAGCTAAAAAGTCACCTCTCCCATCTGGGACTTAAGGATAGAAAGAAAGAGAAGACCCTGGATCATATAGAGACCCTGATAGAGGGCAGGCTCTTGCAGGCGGCAAAGGCCGAGCTGGCTGCTCTGGACAGAGTGATAACGGTGAGCCGCGAGTCAATAGCGGAATGCAGCCGGGAGGATCTGCGGATCAGGGAAGAGATGTCCCAGGCTAAAAAGAGCCTGAAGATCCTGGAAACTGGCCTGGAGAGTGAGAAGAAGGAGCTTGCTGCCGGCCAGGAGAAGGCGACTGCAAATGAAAAGGAACTGATGGAGCGTCTGGCCAGGATGGCAGGCAGTCCGGTGGAGCTGGATCTCTCCCGGGAAGGATGAATGAAGGTCAACCTGGGAGGGATTGTCCCCCTCTCCACCGTGGACTGGCCGGGTCGGGCGGCCATGGTGGTCTTCATGCAGGGCTGCCCTCTGCGCTGTCCCCACTGCCAGAATCGCCGGCTTCAGACCGGGGAGAGATATGTCTCTTTTCATAATATCACCTCTCGCATTGCATCCGAGGTCAAAGGCCTGCCCGGCCCGCGCCGTTCAGCTCTGTTTTCGGAAGGGCTCTACCTGGCATCATCTTCCTGCCACGCTCCCATGCAGATCAAACTGGATGAGGCAGAAGAGAGGGCGACCAGCAAGCCCTTTGTGGATGCGCTGGTTTTATCCGGCGGAGAGCCACTGCTCCAGCCGGAGGCGTGCAGACATCTCTTCCGCCTGGGAAAAAGCCTGAACCTGGCCACCGGCCTGGAGACCTCGGGCATATTTCCCCATCACCTGGAGATGCTTCTGGAAGAGGGGCTGGTGGATAGGATCTTTCTGGACATCAAAGCCGCTCTTGAGGAGCCGGATTATGAGGCGGCCACTGGAAGTGGCCACAGCGCCTCCGCCGTGCGCAAGAGCCTTGAAATCTGCTTTAAATCCGGAGCTGTATTTGAGGCCAGGACCACAGTGTTTCCCAATTTCCCTTCCACCGCCCAACTGGAGAAGATCGCAGTAGCCCTCTGCCGTCTAAAGGCCGCATACCCCTCCAGTCGCCTGGAGGGCTTGACCCTTCAGCAGGGTCATCCCAGCGAGGATGAGAGCCCGTTTCAGGCAGCGACAGTTGAGGAGATGCAGCATATGGCAGCATCCTGCTGCGCCGCCAGCCGGGGCATGATTGCGGTTCGGGTTCATGCTCTGCCCGAGGTGGTATGGAAAAGCTAGATAACCGAATGAGCTGAAAGAGGGCCGCCAGGAGAACTTGCAATGAAGATCATCGGCTTGGTAGGGCTGCCGGGCTCGGGCAAAGGAGAGGCTTCCCGGATCGCAAAGCAGCAGGGCCTGACCGTCTTGGTCATGGGGGATGTCATTCGCCAGGAGGCAGACCGGTTGGGCCTGGATGCCACAGACGGCAATTTGGGCCGCATCGGTAGTGCCCTTCGGGCAGCGGAGGGCCCTGAGGCCGTGGCCAGGAGAGTCCTGGAGCGGGCAGTGGCCAGCGGAGAGGATACTGTAGTGGTGGACGGCCTGCGCTCTCGAGAGGAGGCGGACTATTTCGCTACCCATGCCCAGCAGTTCCACCTGGTGGAGATCTGCGCTCCGGCGGAAGAGCGCCTGAGATGGCTACAGGCGAGAGGCCGCCCAGACGACCCCGGCCGGAGCCGGGCGGGGACCGGGAGAGATCCGGACCAAGATGAGAAGATCATATCCTCCTGCGCCGAGCCTGATGGCCTTGCCGCCGCAGCATTGGAGCACAGGGAGTGCCGGGAGATGGGATGGGGAATGAGCCAGGCCATAGAAGCCGCCAGCCTTAAGCTGATAAATGACGGCAGCCTGGAAGAGTTCAGGGAAAACTTCCGCAGGCTTCTGGATATCTTGGCCCAGGACTGCAATGATCAATGAGTTGCAGCCGTACTAGAGCCCTTTTAGATACCTCTCCAGCCTATTCAGCCCCTCTGCGATCTTATCCATGGAGTTGGCATAAGAGAACCGCAGATACCCTTCTCCGTTCTTGCCGAAGTCCACTCCCGGAGTCACTCCTACATGAGCCTTTTCCAGTATATCGAAGGCCAGGTGGCAGGAGTCGCCGGAGAATTTTCTGGCATTGGCAAAGACATAAAACGCCCCCGTCGGCTCCACGGCGACGGACAGGCCCAGCTCTTTGAGGCGTTTGATCATGAACTTGCGCCTGCGGTTGTATATGCTCTTCATCTCCTTCACCTCATCTCCGCTCTCCTCCAGGGCAGCAATCCCAGCCCTCTGGGCCAGAGAGCCGGCGCAGATGAAGAAGTTCTGCTGCATCTTCTGAATGGGACGGATGAACTCCAAAGGAGCTATGAGGTAGCCCAGGCGGTAGCCGGTCATGGCATATAGCTTGGAAAAGCCGTTCAGGACAAAGGCCCTGTCTGAGAACTCCAGGATGGAGTGCTCTTGACCCTCATAAACCAGGCCGTGATAGATCTCGTCGGATATTATGTAAGGAGAGAGGCCGGAGACATCCTTCATATCTGCGGCAGAGATCAGGCATCCGGTGGGATTGGAGGGGGAATTGATGAGCATGGCCTTGGTCTTTTGACTGATCCTCTCCTGGATGGCCTTTACCGTTAACTGGAATCCGTCCTGCTCAAATACCGGCACCCTGGCCGGGACTGCGCCCAGAAAGTTGATGAAATTGGGGTAGCAGGCATATCCCGGATCAGAGATTATGACCTCATCGCCGCTCTCCAGCAGCGCGGCAAAGGCCAGCATCATGGCCGGAGAGGTGCCTGATGTCACCACCACCTGCTCCGGCCTGACATCAACGCCATAGGCATCCAGATAATGCCTGCAGATGGCCTCTCGCAGATCCAGGTCGCCCATGCTGTGGGTGTAATGGGTAGCTCCCTCTTCCAGGGCCCTGATGGTAGCTTTCTTTACCGCGGTGGGAACATCGAAGTCCGGCTCGCCTACCTCAAGATGAATGATGTCCACGCCCTGCCGCTCCATCACCCGCGCCCGCTCCAGGACCTCCATGACCATGAAGGGGGCCATCTCCTCAGCTCTCCTGGCGATCATATTGTTTTTCCCAACTGTCATTATCGGTCCATTCTTATTGGTCTGATTTTGTTCCTATGGTCTGATGCCTGATATCAGGTACCCCTCGGCTCAGGCGGTTATCAAGTTAACGCGATCTTCTCCACAGCCTATGAGGATGCAATAATGAGGTAATTGCACCCGGCTTTCAACCGGCATTCTAATAGGGCATGCTCTGGAATATGTTCTCCTGATGCAAATATGAGAATAATAGCACTTTCCGATACCCATCTAAACGATGGAGTGGTCCCTCTTCCGCTGCAAGCGCTTCTAAAGAATGCGGATATCATCCTCCATGCCGGAGACTTCGTCTCCGCCAGCGCCTATGCCGCCCTATCCCAATTGGGCCGGATGGAAGCAGTTCGCGGCAACTCGGACTGCAGTGAGCTCAAGAGGATTCTCCCGGAGAGGGCTGTGCTGGAGGTGGAGGGGATCAGGATCGGCCTGGTCCATATGGCCTCTCATGGCCCCGATCTGGTAGGCGCAGAGATGATGGCCCGGGAGATGGAGGTCGAGGTTCTGGTATTCGGGCATATCCACCGCCCTCTCATAGAGAAGGGCAGGAGTCTTCTCATCTGCCCGGGAAGCACAACTCTTCCCAGGATGTCTGCTCCTTCCCTTGCCCTCCTGGAGATTGAGGCGGGTGAGGTGCGGGGAAGCATCATTCCCCTGGGCAGCCCCTCCTGCAATTATCTCAAGTTCGCAGGAAGTTTGGCTGAAGAGGGCAAATAATCCGATCAGGTTTCAAATGGGAATGGACCTGGCCCTTGAGAGCTGCAGTTATGCGGGAGCCAATTTCCGGAACAGATCTGTCCCAGCTTAGAGGATAGTAGACTGCATGCCGGCCAAGATCCTCCACCACTATCCTATTTTCACCAGAAGCGCTCCGGACCAATCCGAAATCGAGCCCTTGTCGTCCAGTGCTGCTGCCTTTATCTGATAGACGCCCGGTTGAATCCATTTATGAGATACTGCACTCTCCTCTCCCGAGCTCAAATACCCCAGGCCGGTCCAGGAGGTGGTCCCATCTCCCCAGTCAAAGACATATTTCACAGCATCTCCATCGGGATCTTTTGCCGATGTGGCATATTTATGGGAGATCAGGCTTTGCCCGGCGGCAGGTCCTGATGGCATGGCCGGCTGCTCCGGCGGATCATTGGCTTTTATGGCCACCAGAAAAGGCCCGGACCACTGGGATGGCGCACCCTTCTCGTCCATTGAGCCCACACGCACCAGGTACTCACCGGGGCGGCTCCAGATATGCGATGCATTCTGCAAAGATCCGGAGCGGACAGGGTCCGTTTCAATTGTTGTTCCGTCTCCCCAATCCAGGACATGCATCACTCTGTCTCCGTCCGGATCCCTGGTCATGGTAAAATAGCTATACCCATTACCGGTGAAGCCGGACCTGACTCCATATAGATCTCTGGGCGGATCAGGCGGCTCATTTGGATCTATGTTGATGCTCCTCTGCTCCGACCAGTCTCCTCCCATCCGGTCCAAGGCAATGGCCCTGATCTGGTAGGCTCCGGGACCGGTCCAGGTATGGTTTAAGCTGGCATTGATGCCCGGGCCGATAAGATCAATGGTGTCTGTTGTTCCGTCCCCCCAATCAAAGGTGTAATTCAGAAAATCGCCGTCCTGGTCGATGGCCGAGGTCTGAAAATGGTATGGCACCATTGCATAGCCATAGCCCGGCCCGGAAAGCTGATCCGGCCGGCTGGGCAGGGTGTTTACGACTATGCTTATGCTCGCAGACCAGGGCGAGGAGGCGTTCGTACTGTCTTCAACTCTTGCCCTGATCTCATAGCTTCCCGCTTTCTCCCAGGAATGATGCATGCTCTCCACCCGTCCTGACTTTGTCCAGTTTGTTTTGGAGACTGAGCCGTCACCCCAGTCGAAGGTGTACTGCACCTGATCCCCATCAGGGTCTTCACCCGACGTGGAGAATCGGGCATTTATTCCCGGCCGGGCCAGGCTCTGGCCAGCAGGGATGGCAGGCCGGTTGGGAGGAGAATTGACTGTGATCCGCAGAGGGAGCGACCAGGGCGACGAGGCATTTGCACCGTCTTCAACTCTTGCTCTGATCTCATAGCTTGCCGCTTTTTGCCAGGAATGCTCCATGCTCTCAGCCCGCCCTGACTCTGTCCAGTCTGTTCTGGAGACTGAGCCGTCCCCCCAGTCGAAGATGTATCGCACCAGATCCCCATCAGGGTCTTCACCCGACGTGGAGAATTGGGCTTTTATTCCCGGCCGGGCCAGGCTCTGGCCAGAGGGGATGGCAGGCTGGTTGGGAGGAGAATTGACGACCACCACCAGAGGGGGCGACCAGGGCGATGAGCTATTGTTATCCATAGCCATAACCCTCACCTGATATGTCCCTGCCCGGCTCCAGATGTGATCGGCTGCGGCCATGGTTCCGGATCCAAAAGGCCCCCATCGGGAATGATTTCCATCATCCCAGTAAAAGATGTAGCTCAGAGGATCTCCATCAGGATCTATTGCCCATGAAGAATAATGGCAGGCGACGGCTGGTGGGCTGGATATAGGCCCTGCCGCAATGGAGGGCTGCTGCGGCGGACGATTACTGAGGAGAGGACTGACAACAGGTCCGGCCTGATTCTGCTGGCTGGCCGAAGTGATATCCAGAACAGAATCATCTCCGTCCAGGTCCCCTTCCCCGCATTGGGCGGGGATCAGACTGGAAATTAGAAGCAATGTTATCAATATTTTCCAATCAGTCAGGCAGAACAAATCCAGTTGCACATATCTTCTGAAGATCAAAGTATTATTTGAATTTTTCTACAGATATGGAGTATTAAAATAACCACGATTTAAATAATATCTGATCGAAGGATATATCTCCAAAGAGCCCTCAAATCCATGAGGCTTGGAGCTGACAGAATCATGCAAGGCATCAAAGACAAGTTTCCCCATTTGCCGGAGAAAATATCCGGTCTGAGAGATCTGGCCTATAACCTCTGGTGGAGCTGGCATCCCGAAGGCCGGGAGCTATTCAAGCTCCTGAACCGTCAGGGCTGGTTCCTGAGCAACCACAATCCGGTTAAGATGCTCAACCGCATGGATGGCAGAGTGCTGGAGGCGGCTGCATCCAATCCCCACTTTATGAGGCACTACCACTCCGTTATGGCCCGCTTTGAGAACTATCTCAATCCCCGAGCCGGCTGGTTTTGCCAGAGCATGGCCGCACCGGAGACGTGCAGAATAGCCTACTTCTCTGCCGAGTACGGCCTGCATCATGCCCTGCCGTTTTACGCCGGAGGCCTGGGATTTCTGGCCGGGGACTTTCTCAAAGAGTGCAGCGATCTGGGCATACCTTTGGTTGCAGTGGGATTCATGTATCCTCAGGGCTACCTGCGACAGATGATCTCATCCGATGGCTGGCAGGTGGGGGACTGTGAGATGATCGACCGGGAGAATGCTCCCATCCGAAAGATGATTGGTGCGGATGGTAATCCCATCAGCGTCAAAGTCTCGGTAATGGACCAGCCCATTTATCTGGAGGTCTGGGAGGTCCTGGTGGGAAAGATAAGGCTCTTTCTCATAGATACATCCAGCGAGATCAATAGCCCCTGGGACAGGGTGATATCCGACCGGCTTTACACCGGAGACCTGGAGCAGCGCTTGCGCCAGGAGATTGTCCTGGGCATAGGCGGAGTCAGGCTGCTGCGCCATCTGGGCTTGGATTATTCGGTCATTCATCTCAATGAGGGCCATCCTGCCTTCGCCATTTTAGAGAGGATCAGGGAGAAGGTGGTGGGAGGCATGAGCCACCTGGAGGCCTCCGAGCTTGTCCGCCAGACCACAGTCTTCACCACTCACACCCCTGTTCCAGCCGGGCATGATGTATTTTCCTATCAGCTTATGGACAAGTACTTCGGCTCCTACCTGCCCGCTCTGGATCTCTCCCGAGACGAGCTGTTCCGTCTGGGGATGAGCCCGGCCAGGCCGGAGGGCTTCAATATGACCGCCTTTGCCCTGCGGGGCAGTGCTTACCGTAATGCTGTAAGCGCCAAGCATGGAGAGGTCAGCCGGGAAATGTGGAAGGAGCTTTGGCCAGAGCTCTCCACGAATCAAATTCCCATTGAGCACATCACCAACGGGGTGCATGTTCCCTCCTGGATTGACCGCAGGCTGGGAGACGAAATATTCAACCGCTACCTGGGTCGGACCTGGCTGGAGGAGCATGACTCTCCTGCCATCTGGGAGCTGGTGGACGAGATTCCTGACCGGATTTTATGGGAGCATCACCGTTTCATGAAGGAGATGCTAATAGCCAAGATGAGGGAGAGGGCGCGGCAGAAGTGGAGGCGGGAGGGCTCAGATCCCAATAATGTCATGGCCTCGGGGGTGTTGCTGGACCCGGCGGTACTGACCCTGGGCTTTGCCAGGCGCTTTGCCTCCTATAAGCGGCCTGCTCTGCTGCTCCAGGATATGGCAAGGCTGTCCAGGATTGTGAGCGATCGCTGGAGGCCGGTGCAGATAGTCTTTGCCGGCAAGGCCCATCAGGATGATCAGCAGTCCAAGCAGATCCTGCAGCAGGTCTTCAATGCAGCCAAGGATCAGTCTTTTGGAGGGAGGATCGCCTTTGTGGAGGATTACGATGAGCTGCTGGCCCAGTACCTGGTACACGGCGTGGATGTCTGGGTCAACAATCCGCTGCCGCCCATGGAAGCCAGCGGCACCAGTGGCATGAAGGCCACGCTAAATGGCGTGCCCCAGCTATCGATAATGGATGGATGGTGGATCGAGGGCTACAACAGCAAGAACGGCTGGGCGGTGCAGGGTGCAGACGGCCCGGAAAGGGATGCAATAGATGCGGCAGCGATTTATGATCTCCTGGAAAAGGATATAGTTCCACTATACTATGATGTGGACGAAGATGGAATCTCGCATGGCTGGACGGCGGTGATGAAAGAGGCCATAAAGATGACCGGACCGAATTTCTCCACCCGTCGTATGGCCAAGGAGTATGCACGGAGATTTTATCTTCCAGCGCAGGAGACTGCCTTAAAGGGCGCAACCGGAAGGTCGGGAGACGATCATAGGGTGGACTTATTCGGGATGATTTGAATAGGATATCATATTTATCTTCTATTATTTTATTAGAAGGGCGGGAAGATAAAATGGCATATGCATATTCGATAACTAGAAATATCCTAGATACCACTAGGAATTAGGAGGAGAAGATGTTCGAAAAGGTTCTAGTCCCAACGGATTTTTCCAAGCATGCAAAGAAGGTCATCGAATGCGTCGGTGAGATACCAGGCATAAAACAGGTTGTCCTTTTGAGTGTGATTTCCAGAAGCGCAATCACCAGAGTATGGGACCCGGTGGCCGAACTCAAAGAGGTTGAGGCACGGCTGATGGAAGAGAAGAAGTTGATAGCTGCACCGGGAATTGAGGTCAAAGTCCGTGCGGTCTCTGTTCTGGAAGGAGAGATCGGCAATGCCGTGCAGAGGGTGGCTGAGGAGGAGAAGGCATCGTTGGTGGCCATGGGGGCCAGGGGAAAGAGCCGTATACAGAGCGTTCTCCTGGGAAGCGTCTCTCGCCATGCACTGCGCTTCGGAGATACCCATCTTCTGATCATGAGATACAAGATCCTCGATAGCGGCGAGATGGAGAAGCATTGTGCGAGGGTCTTCTCTAAAGTGCTATTCCCCACTGATTTCTCACAGCCAGCAGAGGTTGCACTATCATTCTTGAAGAACATTCAGGGGATTGGTGAGCTGGTATTGCTCAATGTCGTCTCCACCGGCGAAACCGATGAAGAGATAGAAGCCAATGTGGCTATAGCCACGAAAAAGACGGAGGAGATCGCCGGGGAGCTGAATAAGGGCGGGATGAAGGTAACACCCAAGGTCGTGATCGGCCATCCTGTGGAGATGATCCGGACGGTGGCTGATGAAGAGGATGTATCCCTCATCGCCATGAGTTCCCAGGGAGCAGTAGCCATAAAGAAGGGAAGGATCGGAAGCACGGCTTATGATGTGGCCAACTCTGCCGACAAGCCGGTGCTCATTCTGAGGAGATCGAAGATCGCAATGTA
>Ga0105103_10002031_pt1 | contig 10691 bp, 7 predicted proteins | sample PPLLaktember2015_2_FD_79107 | JGI IMG/M metagenome (GOLD analysis project Ga0105103, IMG submission 79107) | Freshwater sediment microbial communities from Prairie Pothole Lake near Jamestown, North Dakota, USA - PPLs Lake P7 Core (6) Depth... | ecosystem: Environmental > Aquatic > Freshwater >...
GACTACGTCTGGCGCCGAGCGGTGGTGGCGGAAGTGGCCAAGGGCGACGTGCCGCCGGCCAACCCCTTCTACATCGACGATCCGCTCCACTACTACTGGCTGCCGCACCTCGCCACCGCGGTCACCTACCGCAACACGATGGCGGATCTCGACGACCTGCTGCTGGTCAATTCCGTCATCGTCGACGTGGCGTTCGTGGCATTTCTCTTCGGTCTCGCCCGCTGGTTCGCGTCCAGCCCGTGGGCCGCGGCGCTTGGCGTGGCCGGCGTCATTCTGTGCTCCAGTTATGAAGGCCTCTACGCCGTCTGGGACTACTGGTCACACGGCATCTCGCTCACGGTGCTTCGCGATGTGAACATCGATGCCGTCACCCGCTGGGATCTCCACGGGATGCCGATCGACGGCCTCCAGCGCGTGTTGTTCTATCAGCCCCACCACGCGACCGGCTACGCCATCGGATTCCTCGGCGTGCTGGCGGTGGCAGGGCGAGCCAGGCGATTCGACCCCGCCGCCATGGCCATCGGGGGCATGCTGTTGGGACTGAGCACCCTCATCAGCTCGTTTGCGGGGTTGATGCTGACGACCGTCGCGGCACTGTGGGAGGCGTGCTCGGTGCTGCGGTCGCGCGAATGGTGGCGTGCCACGGTCCACGCCTCGGCTGCGTCACTGCCGTTGATGCTGTCGGCGGCGCTCGTCACGGGCCTGCACTACGTGGACACCGGCGGCAGCATCATCAAGGTCGGAGCCAATCCCGTTGCGTTTCACAGCGTGGTGAAGGCCACCGTGCTCAGCTTCGGGCCGGTCCTACTCATTACTGCGATCGCGGCCTGGGCGTTCTGGCGAGCCAGAGACAGCCGGGCGTGGCTCGTCGCGGCGTTCTGGTTCTCGTGCGCGTTCTTCTATTTCTTCGTTGATATCCGCGACCATCAGGACGTGTACGTCGGCTGGCGGGTCGGACATCTCTGGTTCATCACGTCCGCGGCGCTCGGCGCGGTGGCCTATCAGAGCCTGGCGGCGCTGTCTTCGAGCTGGCGTACGGCTGCCATCGCCGTGGTGGCGATTGGCGTACTCGCGGCGTTGCCCACGACCCTGATCGACATCTACAACACGCAGGACATCTACAACGAGAGCCAGGCTGCCGGCTTCAAATGGACACTGCTGCTGTCTCCTGACGAGCGGGCGGCATTTGCCTGGATCAAGGCGAACACCCCGCCCAGTGCCGTCTTTCAGACGGATCCGCTGGCGCGCGGTGTCGAGGGATGGGCGAACCTGCCGGCCTTTGCGGAGCGGCGACTGGGAGTGGGGCTTCCCATCTCCATGGTCCCTCTCCGCAAGTACGAGCGGGGATCCCAGCAGGCCGCGTGGCTGTTCGAAACGCGCAGCGCAGAGAGCGCTCACACGCTTGCCGCGAGGAACGGCATCCAGTATCTGTTCCTCGGAGCTCCAGAACGGACGCGGCACCCTGAAGCCCAGCGTCGCTTCGACGCGTCCCCGGAATTCTTCGAGCCGGTGTTCAGGAACACCGAAGTGACGATCTACCGCGTGAAGTAGCGGACCCCCGATCTGTCCACGCCGCGGTCTGCCGTCTTCCGCCTTCGCCAGGCTGCGGCTGAGAAGGCCTTTTCACTTGCCGGATACCGGACACCGGACACCGGAAGTGTTGCCGTCTGCCGTTCACTTCGGCCTCCACTCCGGCACGCGGTCGTTGCCCTTCCCCACTGTCAGCTTGGTGATGGCGCCAGGCCGCGCGGCGTCGGTGATGGCGAGGTCCCAGTCTTCGCCCTCGTGGTGTTCGGGGCTCACCGAGAACGCGAGGAAGCGGCCGTCGGGCGAGTAGGCCGGGTAGTACGACCACAGCTGCCTGTCGGCGATGACCGTGCGGCGACCAGTCTCCTTCACGGCTTCCAGCCGCGACGGTTCGGAATCGAGATGCACGTAGGCCATCTCCTGGCTGTCGGGCGCGAATGCCGGCCGGCAGGCGCCTCCGGCGGTGCCCACCGAGCGCCGCTCGCCGGTCTTCAGGTCCAGCAGCTCGATTTGGAAATCGATGAGCAGTTGCGCCGCGAAGGCCAGGTAGCGCCCGTCGGGTGACGCGGCCGGCATGATCGCGCGCGAGAAGCCGGACGTCATGCGCTCCACCCGCTTGTCGTTCAGCCACACGCGGAAGATCTCACCGCGCCCGTTCCGCTCGCTGGTGAAGAACAGGCTCTGCCCATCCGCCGCCCAGGTCGGGTCCTGATCGGCGGCCGCATGATCGGTGAGCCTGACGATGTTGCTGCCGTCGGCGTGCATGACGTAGATGTCGATGTTGCGCCCGTCCGCGCGGTTCGAGGCAAACGCGATGCGCGACCCATCGGGCGACCAGCTCGGATCCTCGTCCATCCAGGCGCCTGCCGTGCCGACCCGCCGCACGGCCTTGCTCGCCAGGTCGATGATGAAGATGCGCGTGGGACCTTCGCGGTCCGACTGGAAGACGATCTCGCCCGACGGTGCGGCGCCCTGGGCGAACGCTACTTGCGGGTGAACGCCATCAAGTGCCAGCCCAAGGGCCGCACCCACGATCGCGGCAGCGCATTGAAGGTTCCAACGAAACACGTATTGAACGCCCATCCCTTCCAGCCGCCGTGCAACCTCGACTTCACCGGAAAGCGCTCCGGGACGATGCGCACGTCCTTGAAGGGCGTGAGCAGCGCGCGGAACTCTCCGATGGAGAACTTGCGCAGGCACGGGGCGTCCTCGTGTTCGAGGGCGACTTTCATGACCTTCGACAGCGCGTTCAACCACGACACGCGGTTGTAGACCATGAAGATGCCCGTGCCGCCCGGCTTCAGCACGCGATGACATTCGCGGATGAGCTGCGCCGGATCGGCCGTGTACTGTATGACGCCGTGGCCGTAGACATGGTCGAAGGTGGCGTCGGCATACGGCAGCGCTTCGGCATTCGCCACCCGCAGCTCGACGGGCGTCAGGCCATGCAGTTCGAAGTTCTTTCGCGCCATGTCGATGGCCGTCTGCGACAGGTCCACGCCGGTGACGAGGGCGCCGCCACGGGCGAATCGCACGAGGTCGGTCCCGATCCCGCAACCCACCTCGAGCAGCGTCTCGCCGCGGAAGCCAGCGAAGTCCACCAGCTGCGGCAGGTAGCGCAGCTTGTCGAAGCGGTACTCGTCCAGATCGTCGAAGAAGGCCAGGGATCCGACCGGCTTGTCGGTCATCTCCAGGTCATGAATGCGGGTGTTCCAGTACTGCTGAATCTGGTCGATCATCAATCCTCAGCTGCATCGTACAATGAAGAGCTGATGGTGCGCGACCTCCGGCGACTGGCGGACACCCGCTTCGACGTGCTGGTCATCGGCGCCGGTGTCTACGGCGCGGCCATCGCGTGGGACGCTGTCGATCGTGGGCTGTCGGTCGCCCTCGTCGATCGCGGGGACTTCGGCGGCGGCACCTCCTTCAACAGCCTGAAGACCCTCCACGGTGGGCTGCGATCGCTGCAGGCGCTCAACCTCGAGCAGATGCGCCGGTTCATCCGTGAGCGCCGCGCTCTTGCGCGCATCGTTCCCCACCTCGTGCGGCCGCTGCCGTTCCTCATTCCCACGACGCGAAGCCCCAAGCGCAGCCGTTCGGTCATGCGCATCGCGCTGACGATCAACGATCTGGTCGCGCACGATCGCAATGAGGGCCTTTCCGATCGAGCGCTGCACCTGCCATCGGGCGACATCGTTTCGCGCGACGAGGCGCTGCGCATCAATCCGTTCGTCGCCGCGGAAGGTGTCACCGGCGGCGCGGTGTGGCACGACTACCAGATGACCAACGCCGATCGCGTGACGTTCTCGTTCGCGCTGTCGGCGGCCGCGGCCGGCGCGACGGTGGCCAACTACGTCGCGGCGCAATCGTTCCTCCTCGAGAACGGGCGCGTGATCGGCGCGCGGCTGAAGGACTCGCGCACGGATGCGGCATTCGACGTCCGCGCCGCCGTCGTGGTGAATGCCGCTGGCGCGTGGGCGCCGGAGCTGGCGAGCACGCTGCCGGGGGGGGCGACGTCGGTGCCTGCGCCGCGCCTCTCGCGGGCCATGAACGTGGTCCTCGCGTCCCAGGCCCCGACCCACGCCTGCGGCGGCGTGGTGGACGGGCGCTTTCTCTTCCTGGTGCCGTGGCGCGGCGTGTCCATCCTCGGCACGAGTCACGACGTGCACGAAGGCCCGGCAGACTCGCTGGGCGTGTCGCACCGCCATCTCGAGCAGTTCCTGCAGGAGGGGCGCGCGGCATTCCCCAACGCGCAGCTGACGCGAGCCGATGTGCGGCTCGTGCACCGGGGGCTGCTGCCGATGGTCTCCGGGCACAACGGGCACGTACAGCTGCTGCGCGAGAGCGCGGTGGTGGACCACGCGGCGCACGGAGCGCCGGGGCTCATCTCCATTCACGGCGTGCGCTACACCACGGCGAGACACACCGCGCAGGACGCGGTGGACGCGGCCTTTCGAGTCCTCGGTCATGCGACGCCGCCTCGGTGCCGGACCGAACAGGCGCCGCTCTTTGGCGGTGGGATGCAGAGCGTCTCGGGCCTGCTGAAAGAATTGACCGCGCACCGCGGCGGCTCGGATGTCCCACCGACGATGCTCTCGCGTCTGGTGACGACGTATGGCACCGAGTACGGGCGCGTCCTGCAGATCGCGCGCGAGACGCCGGCCCTGGGTGCGCCGCTCGGGCGCGCGTGCGCGGTGACGGCCGCGGAGATCGTCTACGCCGCACGGCACGAGATGGCGCTCACGCTCGCGGACGCGTTGATCCGCCGCACCGAGGCCGGCTCCGCGGGGCATCCTGGCGGCGACGCCGTCGAGGCCGCCGCCGCGCTGATGGCGGCCGAGCACGGCTGGGACGAACAGCGGCGGCGCGATGAGATCGCCGCCGCCGACGCGTTCTACAGGCTGACGGAGTAGGCGTCGGCAGCGGCGCCGCTGCGCGGCGTAGGGACAGACAAGGCGCGCCTTCGCCGCGTAGGGTAGAACGGCCCGCCTGGCGGCGGGTGGGCGCGCCTACGGCGCGTAGGGACATACTCGGGCGCGGCTTTCGCCGCGTAGGCAGGAACGGGCTGGCTCCCTACCGCGCGAAGCGCGGCCCTACGGCGCGTAGCGCCGCCCCCAGTTCCTACCGAGCCGAAGGCGAGGCCGTCTCCGCCCTACCGGGCGAAGCCCGGCCCTTACGGCGCGAAGCGCCGCCTCTCTCCCTATCTGTCCTTCAGATGTTCTTCCGCCCAGCGCTCCAGCACCATCAGCGGGAACAGCGTGTGGGCATGGTTCTCCCGCCCGGCGATGTGCGTCTCCATCAGTCGCGCCACTTCGGCGGGATCGAAGAGCCCGCGCGCGCGGATGCGATCGGGCGCCAGCAGCGTGCGCATCAGCGGCTGTAACTCGCGGCGCAGCCAGTTCTTGATCGGGATGCTGAAGCCTTCCTTGCGACGGCCCAGGATCCGGTCCGGCAGAATCCCCTGCATCGCCTGCTTGAGCACCCACTTGCGCTCGCCGTCACGGATCTTCAGGTGGGCCGGCATCGAGAACGCCAGCTCCATGACGTCGACATCGAGGAACGGCGCGCGTGTCTCGAGCGAGGTGGCCATCGCCATGCGGTCCACCTTCACGAGAATGTCGTCCGCCAGGTACAGGCTCAGGTCCGCATACAGCTGACGGTTCAGCACATCGTCCTGCGAGAAGCGGCCGAGGGCGTCGCGCACCGGCGCGTAGACGTCGTGGGCGCGCAGACGGTCGCGCAAGCCGCCGGCATAGAGACGCGCCTTGGCCTCGGCGTTCAGGAAGACCATCCAGCGATAGTGCCCGAGGTCGTGCGGGGCGCCGGCCGCACCGGCGGTGAAGCGCTTCACCTTGTTGACGAGGCCCTTCTTCTTCTCGCTGGGCGGCAGCGTCGCCGCCACCGCCGCGAGCGCCGGCATCACGGCCTGACCCAGCCCGCCCAGCCTCGCCGCCAGCGCCTGCGCCTCGTAGGCGTCGTAGCCGCCGAACAGCTCGTCGCCGCCGTCGCCCGAGAGCGCCACGGTGACGTGCTCGCGCGCGAGCGACGACACCATGTAGGTCGGGAACATCGAGACATCGGCAAACGGCTCGTCGAGGTGCACCACGAGCTTCTCGAACAGCGGGATGAGGTCCGGCGTCACCGTGCGCTCACGGTGATTCGTGCCGAACGCCGACGCCACCTCGCGCGCGAACGCCAGCTCGTTGTAGCTGCCGTCGTCGAAGCCCATGCTGAAGGTGTTGATCGGGACCCGCGACGCCTGGCTCATGAACGCGACGAGCGTGCTCGAGTCGATGCCGCCGGAGAGGAACGCGCCGATCGGCACGTCGCCCATCATCTGGCTGACCACGGCGTGCCGGAGGCGATCGCGCAGCGCCTCGATGGCGTCGGTATCCGTCCACGATCGGAGCTCGACCGACGAGGCATCCCAGTAACGCGTGACGTCCACGCGTCCATCCCGATAGGTCATGAAGCTGCCTGGAGGCAGCTTGTGCACGCCCTTCAGGATCGTTCTCGGGGCGAGGATGTACTCGTAGGTGAGGAACTGATCCAGCGCCTCGGGATCCAGCTCGCGCGACACGTCGGGACCGACGAGCAACGCCTTCACCTCCGAGGCCAGACGCAGCCCCTGCGGCGTGTTGGTCCAGTAGAGCGGCTTCTCGCCTGCGCGGTCGCGTGCGGCTACCAGGGTGCGGCTGCGGCCGTCCCAGATGGCGGTGGCGAACATGCCGCGCAGGCGCCGGAACACATCGGTGCCCCACTGCTCGTAGCCGTGAACCAGCACCTCGACGTCGACGTTCGACTTGAAGCGGTGCCCGAGGCTCTCGAGCTCGCGGCGAACCTCGAGGAAGTTGTAGATCTCACCGTTGGCGACGACCTGGATGGTGGCGGTCTCATTGGTCACCGGCTGCTGACCGCCGGCCAGGTCGACAATGGCCAACCGCCGCATCGCCAGGCCCACGCCGTTCAGCGTGATGCTGCCCTCCTCGTCCGGGCCCCGGTGGACCAGCGTGCGCACCATGCGCTGCAGGTCCGCGTCGAGGACAGGGCGACTCAGGTCCGATTCAACGATGCCGACAATGCCGCACATGAGAGTTCAAAGTTCAAGAGTTCAAAGTTCAAAAGGCGCGCCTTCGGCGCGTGGGTTTCAAGGCGCCGCTTCGCGGCGTAGGCGGCGCTATCGCGCCGTGGGCCGACATCACAGCCGACACCACAATCGGGCTCACGTTGGCGACTCGTCTGCCGGCTGGTTGCCGTCTGCCTTCCCGCGGTCTGCCGTCTGCCGTCTGCCGTCTGCCGTGTCTCGACGATCCCTCTGCACCTTCGCAGGTATCCCGATCGCGATCGCGAATTCCGGGATCTCGCCGACCACGACGGCGCCGGCGCCGATGATGGCGTCGCGGCCGATGGTCGACCCGTCGGTGACGACCACGTGCGTGCCGAGCCACACACCATCGCCCACGTCGATGCCACGGGCGGTGCGACCCTGCTCGAGCACGGGAATGTCCACGCGATCGTAGAGATGGTCGCCGCCGACCAGATAGGTGTAGGCCGCCATCAGGATGCTCTTCCCCACCCGCACGCGCGAGGCCGAGAAGATCTCGCAGTTGAACCCGATGTTGGCGTGATCCTCGATGACGATGTCGCCGTTCTTGCAGCTGAGGATCGTGTTGCGCCCGATGAACACGCCGTGGCCAATGAACAGGCCGCGGTTGTCGGTGCCCTTCGCATCGAGGCAGCACTGGTCGTCCACGACGACGTTGTCGCCGATGTGAATCTTGTGCGGGTGGCGCAGCGTGACGTTCACGCCAAAGACGACGTTGCGGCCCACCTTCCCGAGCACCAGCGGAAACAGCTTCGAGCGCAGGAACAGGCCAAGGGCGCCCGGCACCCAGCTGGCGACCAGCATCACCAGCTCGTATTTGATCAGCGGCCACAGCCCGGGCTGCCCGACGACCAGCTCGCGGTACTTGTCCACCTTGGAGCGTTTCTCGTTGAACAGCTCCTGCTGGATGACCGTGATCCGCGGATCGTGCTCCCGAGGCGCGCCCGGTGGCATCAGCCGTCGACCGTCGCGAGCTCCGCGGTTTGACGGACCTCGCGGATGACGTAGGTGGCCTTGTTCTGCGACTCGTAGTAGGTGCGCGTCAGCAGCTCGGCCAGCAGGCCGAACGTGACCAGCTGCACGCCGATGAAGAGCATCATCATCCCGAGCAGCAGCAGCGGACGATCGCCGATCGCCTGGCGTTCGAACAGCCGGACGTAACCCAGCCAGCCGGTGATGAGGGCGCCTACGGCGAACGCCCCGAGGCCCAGCAGCCCGAAGATCTGCAGCGGCTTCGTGGAGTAGTTCAGCAGGAACTTGACCGTCGCGAGGTCGAGCACCACGCGCACGGTGCGCGAGAGGCCGTACTTCGACGTGCCCGCTTCGCGCGCGCGATGGTTCACCACCACCTCGTCGATCGACACGCCGTACTGGCTGGCGATGGCGGGCAGGAAGCGGTGCATCTCGCCGTAGAGACGCAGCGGCTTGATCACCTCGGCGCGAAACACCTTCAGCGAGCAGCCATAGTCGTGCAGTTCGACGCCCGTGGCCCACGAGATGAGCTTGTTGGCCAGGATCGACGGCACGCGCCGGGTGACGAACGTATCCTTCCGGTCTTTCCGCCAGCCGCAGACGATGTCGTGGCCCTGCTCGATGCGGGCGACCATCTGCGGTATGTCGCGGGGATCGTTCTGGAGGTCGCCGTCGGAGAGCACCACCAGCCGCCCACGCGCGTAGGCGATGCCGGCGGAAAAGGCCGCGGTCTGGCCGAAGTTGCGACGAAAGCGGATGACGCGCAGCCGTGGATCGCGGGCCTGGAAGGCCGCGAGCTGCGCGAACGTGTCGTCCTTGCTCCCGTCGTCTACGATGAGGAGTTCGTAGCTGCGCCCGTATTCTCCAAGCACGGCTGTGAGTTCTTCATACAGACGCGCGATGTTGGGCGACTCGTTGTAGACCGGGATGACGATCGAAAGCTCGGGAGTCATCGAGCGAGACAATCAGGTCATTATATATCCTCCCCGTGCCCCGATTCGATGTCCTTTCGCGTTGGGTGGGCGCCATCGCCTGCCTGCTGGGTCTGACCGCGGCGGCCGTGTACGCCCGCGCCGGCCTGTGTCTGAGCCACTACGACGCCAAGGCGCACCTCGTGGTGTCGCGGCGCGTCCTCGACAGCATCACCCCTGGATGGGAGCAAATTGGGGCCGTGTGGCTGCCGCTGCCCCACGTCCTGAACATGGTGCCGATCCAGATCGATGCGGCGTATCGCACCGGCGGGTTCGCCGTCCTGGTGTCGGTCCTCGCCCTCGGCTTCGGCGCCGCGGCCATCGCCGCGATGGTGATGCGCCTGACTGGCTCGCGCACCGGCGCCGTGCTGGGCGCGCTGCTCTTCGCGACCAACCCCAACGTCCTCTACCTGCACGCCACCCCGATGACCGAGCCGCTGCTCTTCGGCACCGCGCTCGTCTGTGCGTGGCTGCTCACGGACTGGGCGACCGGCACGAGCCTGGTGGTGCCGCGGCACGTCGGGTGGTGGATGGTGGCCGCGTGCCTCACGCGCTACGAGGCGTGGCCGGTGGTGGGTGCGCTGGTGCCCCTGGCCCTCGTGGCGCGCTGGCGTCGTGGCACGCCGCTTCGGGATCTCGTGCCCGTCGCGTGGCACATGGCGCGCTATCCGGTCGGGGCCGCCGTCTTCTTCCTGTTCCTCAGCCGCGCGACCGTCGGTGAGTGGTTCGTCAGCGGCGGGTTCTACGTCCCCGACGCGACCCTGCAGGGACAACCGGCGGTGGTCTGGGAGAAGATCCTCGAGGGGACGCGCGAGCTGAGTGGCGTGTGGCTGGTCAGGCTGGCCCTGGCCTCGATCGCCGCTCTGACGCTGACGGCGATCGTCTGGCGGCAGGGTGCCGCGCTGCTGGTGCCGCTGGGGATGTTCGCGGCGGTCGCCCTCCCGTTCTCGGCGTTTCTCTCCGGCCACCCGTTCCGCATCCGCTACGAGATCCCCATCGTCGTCGCTGCCGCCCTCTCCATTGGCGTCGCCACTGGACTGCTGCGGCGAGCCGCGCCGATTGCCGCGCTCGTCATCCTGGTCCTCGTCGGCCGAGACGCGCGGCCCTTCGACGCCGATGCGCCCATGGTCCGCGAGGCGCAACTCGATTCCGCCAATGGCTTCGGCCGGCAGGCAGTGACCTCGTGCCTGGCACGCGACTACCGCGGGGAAACCATCTTCGCGAGCATGGGGTCGCTCGCGCACTACATGCAGGAACTCTCGCAGATCGGTCTCGGCATCTCCGACTTCCTGCACGAAGGCAACCACCCGATGTGGGACTACGCGGTGGTCGTCGGCGGCGCGCCGTTCGCGGGCTGGATGCTGGTCGAGGAGTTCGCTGAGGGCGGCGACGTCCTGGCCCAGCAGATCCGCGAGAACCCCGCGTTCACGGATGGTTACGAACGCGTCTGCGAGGGGGGGAATGTCGCGCTCTACAGGCGGCGCGAGAAGGCCGCGCCTGCGGCGCGGTAGGACAGAATCAGGCCGCGCCTGCGGCGCGGTAGGGGCCGCGCTTCGCGCGGTGGGAACGAACCGAGGCGGCGCCTGCGGCGCCGTAGGACAGAGACAGGGCCGCGC
>Ga0105103_10002034_pt1 | contig 10686 bp, 8 predicted proteins | sample PPLLaktember2015_2_FD_79107 | JGI IMG/M metagenome (GOLD analysis project Ga0105103, IMG submission 79107) | Freshwater sediment microbial communities from Prairie Pothole Lake near Jamestown, North Dakota, USA - PPLs Lake P7 Core (6) Depth... | ecosystem: Environmental > Aquatic > Freshwater >...
GAAGCAGGGCACCGACGCGGCACTCGCGATGGCGATGGGCCACGTGATCCTCAAGGAATTCCACGTCGACCGGCCGTCGTCGTACTTCATCGACTACTGCCGCCGCTACACCGACATGCCGATGCTGGTGAAGCTCGTCAAGCGCGGCGATCGCTTCGTGGCGGACCGCTACCTGCGGACCTCGGAGCTCGCAGACCCGCTTGGGCAGGACAACAACCCCGAGTGGAAGACCGTGGCGGTCGACGAGCCCACCGGCAAGCTGGTCGCGCCGCAGGGGTCGATCGGCTTCCGCTGGGGGCAGAAGGAGGGCGGCGACCTCGGCAAGTGGAACCTCGAGCCCCGCGACGGGCGCGGCGAGGACGTGAAGCTCGCGCTGTCGCTCGCCGGGCACCGCGACGAGCTGGTCGCCGTGGCGTTCCCCTACTTCGGGGGGATCACTGCGCCGCGCTTCAACGAGAACGACCAGGGCACGGACATCCTGCAGCGCAACGTCCCCGCGAAGCGCGTGCGCCTCGCCGACGGCGAGGCGCTGGTCGCCACGGTGTACGACCTCGTGCTCGCCAACTACGGCGTCGACCGCGGACTGGGAGGCAACGCGGCCACGTCCTTCGACGACGACGTCCCCTACACGCCGAAGTGGCAGGAAAAGGTCACCGGCGTCAAGGCGGCCGACGTGATCACCGTCGCGCGCCAGTTCGCCGACAACGCCGACAAGACGCACGGCAAGTCGATGGTGATCATCGGCGCGGCGATGAATCACTGGTTCCACAGCGACATGAACTACCGTGGCGTCATCAACCTGCTGATGATGTGCGGCTGCATCGGCCAGTCGGGCGGCGGCTGGGCGCACTACGTCGGCCAGGAGAAGCTCCGCCCGCAGACCGGCTGGACGGCACTCGCGTTCGCGCTCGACTGGCATCGCCCGCCACGGCAGCAGAACTCGACGTCGTTCTTCTACGCGCACACCGACCAGTGGCGCTACGAGAAGCTGGACGTCAGGGAGATCCTGTCGCCGCTCGCCGACCCGAACGAGTACACCGGCAGCCTGATCGACTTCAACGTGCGCGCCGAGCGCATGGGCTGGCTGCCGTCGGCCCCGGCGCTGCAGACCAACCCGATCGAGGCCGTCCGCATCGCCGAGAAGGCGGGCATCGACCCGAAGGAGTGGGCGGTCCGCGCGCTGAAGGACGGCACGCTCAGGATGTCCTGCGAGGACCCCGACAACCCGGCGAACTTCCCGCGCAACCTGTTCGTCTGGCGCAGCAACCTGCTCGGCAGCTCCGGCAAGGGCCACGAGTACTTCCTCAAGCACCTGCTCGGTACGACGCACGGCGTGCAGGGCAAGGACCTCGGCGAGGAGGGCGGCCGCAAGCCCGAGCAAGTCGTCTGGCACGACGATGCCCCGAAGGGCAAGCTCGACCTGCTGGTGACGCTCGACTTCCGCATGTCGACCACGTGCCTGTACTCCGACATCGTGCTGCCGACGGCCACCTGGTACGAGAAGAACGACCTCAACACTTCCGACATGCACCCGTTCATCCATCCGTTGTCGCAGGCGGTGGATCCGGCGTGGGAAGCGCGCTCCGACTGGGACATCTACAAGGGCATCGCGAAGAAGTTTTCCGAGGTCTGCGTCGGCCACCTGGGCAAGGAAAAGGACCTGGTGCTGACCCCGCTGATGCACGACTCGCCGGCCGAGCTCGCGCAGGCGATTGACGTGCGCGAGTGGAAGGCCGGGCAGGTCGAGCTCATCCCGGGCAAGACCGCGCCGGCGATGACCGTGGTCGAGCGCGACTATCCCGCCACGTACGCCAAGTTCACCTCGCTGGGGCCGCTGATGGCCAAGGCCGGCAACGGCGGCAAGGGCATCGGCTGGAACACCGAGCACGAGGTGCAGAAGCTCGCCGAGCTCAACTACACGGTGCGCGAGGACGGGCCGGCGAAGGGCCAGCCAAAGATCGAGACCGACATCGACGCCGCCGAGGTGATCCTGATGCTCGCGCCCGAGACCAACGGCGAAGTGGCGGTCAAGGCGTGGCAGGCGCTGTCGAAGATCACCGGCCGCGAACACGCGCACCTCGCGCACCCGAAGGAGGACGAGAAGATCCGCTTCCGCGACGTGCAGGCGCAGCCGCGCAAGATCATCAGCTCGCCGACCTGGTCGGGCATCGAGAGCGAGAACGTGTCGTACACCGCCGGCTGGACCAACGTGCACGAGCTGATCCCGTGGCGCACGCTCACCGGCCGCCAGCAGTTCTACCAGGACCACAAGTGGATGCTGGGCTTCGGCGAGGGCCTGTGCGTGTACCGCCCGCCGGTCGACCTGAAGACCATCGAGCCGATCCAGGGCGTCAAGCCCAACGGCAACGCGGAGGTGGTGCTCAACTTCATCACGCCGCACCAGAAGTGGGGCATCCACTCGACCTACACCGACAACCTGCTGATGCTCACGCTGTCGCGCGGCGGGCCGATCATCTGGATCTCCGAGGACGACGCGAAGAGCGTCGGCATCGAGGACAACGACTGGATCGAGGCCTACAACATCAACGGCGCGATCGCGGCCCGGGCGGTGGTGTCGCAGCGGGTGAACCCGGGCATGTGCCTCATGTACCACGCGCAGGAGAAGATCGTGAACACGCCCGGATCCGAGATCACCGGCACGCGCGGCGGCATCCACAACTCGGTCACCCGCATCGTGCTGAAGCCCACGCACATGATCGGCGGCTACGCGCAGCAGGCGTACGGCTTCAACTACTACGGCACGATCGGCACCAACCGCGACGAGTTCGTCATCATCCGCAAGATGAAGAACGTGGACTGGATGGACACGCCAGCCCCGGCGTCGGCCGCGGTCTGACGCGGACACGGAACAGGCAAGGAGACCCAAGATGAAGATCCGCGCTCAGATCGGCATGGTGCTGAATCTCGACAAGTGCATCGGCTGCCACACCTGCTCGGTGACCTGCAAGAACGTGTGGACCAACCGCGAGGGCATGGAGTACGCCTGGTTCAACAACGTCGAGACCAAGCCCGGCATCGGCTACCCGAAGGAGTGGGAGAACCAGGACCGCTGGAACGGCGGGTGGGTGAGGAAGGGCGGCGGCATCGAGCCGCGTCAGGGTGGCAAGTGGTCGATCCTGATGAAGATTTTCGCCAACCCCAACCTGCCGGAGATCGACGACTACTACGAGCCGTTCACGTTCGACTACGAGCACCTCCACACCGCGCCGCTGATGAAGGCCGCACCGGTCGCCCGGCCGCGCTCGCTCATCACCGGGCAGCGCATGGAGAAGATCGAGTGGGGCCCGAACTGGGAGGAGATCCTCGGCGGCGAATTCGCCAAGCGCTCGAAGGACGCCAACTTCGAGGGCGTGCAGAAGGACATCTACGGCCAGTTCGAGAACACGTTCATGATGTACCTGCCGAGGCTGTGCGAGCACTGCCTCAACCCGACCTGCGTGGCCTCGTGCCCGTCGGGCTCGATCTACAAGCGGGAGGAGGACGGCATCGTCCTCATCGACCAGGACAAGTGCCGCGGCTGGCGCATGTGCGTGTCGGGCTGCCCGTACAAGAAGATCTACTACAACTGGTCGACCGGCAAGGCCGAGAAGTGCATCTTCTGCTACCCGCGCATCGAGGCGGGGCAGCCGACGGTGTGCTCGGAGACCTGTGTCGGCCGCATCCGTTACCTCGGCGTGCTGCTCTACGACGCCGACCGCATCGAGAAGGCCGCGGCGGTCGACGATCCGAAAGAGCTCTACCCGGCGCAGCTGTCGATCTTCCTCGACCCCAACGACCCGGCGGTGATCGCGCAGGCGCGTGCCGACGGCGTGCCGCAGGCGTGGCTGGATGCCGCGAAGGCGTCGCCGGTCTACAAGATGGCGGTCGAGTGGAAGGTGGCGCTGCCGTTGCATCCTGAGTACCGCACGCTGCCGATGGTCTGGTACGTGCCGCCGCTCTCGCCGATCCAGGCCGCGGCCAACGCGGGCGAGATCGGCGCGTTCGGCTCGCTGCCGGACGTGCGCAGCCTGCGCATTCCGCTGCGCTACCTCGCCAACCTGCTGACCGCGGGCGACGAGCACGCGGTGGCGGTGGCGCTCGAGCGGATGCTGGCGATGCGCGCCTACATGCGCGACCGCCACGTCGAGCGGCGCGAGAACCCCGAGGTGCTGAAGCAGGTCGGGCTCACGGTGGCGGAAGTCGAGGACATGTACCGCTACATGGCGATCGCCAACTACGAGGACCGCTTCGTCATCCCGACGACGCACCGCGAGTACGCCGAGAACGCCTACGAGCTCCGCGGCGGCTGCGGCTTCTCGTTCGGCAACGGGTGCTCGGACGGCTCGTCGGAGACCAGCCTCTTCGGTGGCGGCAAGCGCAAGACGATCCCGATCAAGGAGGTCGTGTGAAGGAGACGACGATGACGATCACGTTCAAGGCCCTTGCCGCGCTCCTCGCCTACCCGAGTGACGACCTCGTCGCGGCGCTGCCGGAAATTGTCGAGATTCTCGAGGATGACCGGCGCCTGCCGCGCCGCGTGCGCGCCGACCTCGCAGCGCTGGTCGACGAGCTCCGCTCGATGGACCCGCTCGATGCCCAAGAGCGCTACGTCGCGACGTTCGACCGCGGGCGGGCCGCCTGCCTGCACCTCTTCGAGCACGTGCATGGCGAGTCGCGCGACCGCGGCCAGGCGATGGTGGATCTCAAGTCGATGTACGAGCGCGCGGGCCTGGTACTCGCGGGCCACGAGCTGCCTGACTACCTGCCGGCACTGCTAGAGTTCCTGAGCCTGCAGCCGTTCGAGGTCGCCGAGGCGATGCTCGGCGACTGTGCGCACGTCGTGCGCAAGGTCGGCGACGCCCTCGCCTCGCGCGGCTCGTCCTACGCGGCGGTGTTCGCCGCGACCCTGGCAGTCGTCGACCTGCCGGGACTCACCGGCAAGGCCGACGCCGTCGACGAGAAGCCGATGGACGAGGAGTGGGCCGAGGCGCCGGTGGTGTTCGGCCCGGCCGCCGGTGCCGCGTGTGGCGCGCCAATGCCCGCCCAATCCATCATCCAGTTCGTTCCGCGCGCGGGCGAAGCCCGCTGATCGCCCGAGGATCCACACCATGGACTCGTACCTCAACACCTTCCTGTTCGGGATCTATCCCTACATCGCGCTCACCGTGTTTCTGGTCGGCAGCCTGGTCCGCTTCGACCGCGAGCAGTACACGTGGAAGAGCGACAGCTCGCAGCTCTTGCGCCGTGGGCAGCTACGCGTCGGCTCGAACCTGTTCCACCTCGGCATCCTCGGCATCTTCGGCGGCCACTTCGTCGGGCTGCTGACGCCGATGGGCATCTGGCACGCGCTTGGCGTCGAGGCCTCGCAAAAGCAGCTGATCGCGATCGTCGCCGGCGGCATCTTCGGCGTGATGATGCTGATCGGGCTGGTGGTGCTGATGCACCGGCGGATGAGCGAGCCGCGCATACGCGCCACGACCAAGGGCTCGGACTGGCTCGTGCTGTGGCTGCTGCTGATCCAGTTGGTGCTGGGGCTCGCCTCGCTGCCGGTGTCGGCCGGCCACATGGACGGCGGCCAGATGGTGAAGCTGATGACCTGGGCGCAGCACATCCTCACGTTCCGTGGCGATGCCGCGTCGTTCGTCGTCGACGCCGCGCCGGTGTTCAAGCTGCACCTGCTGCTCGGCATGACGATCTTCCTGGTCTTCCCGTTCACGCGCCTCGTGCACGTGTGGAGCGGCTTCGCGGCGATCGGCTATGTGACCCGCGCCTACCAGGTCGTGCGGGGCCGCTAGGAACCGCGATGGAGACCGTGACCATGGAACTGCGTGTCAATGGCGTCGTCGTGCCGGAGGAGGCGATCCGCCGCGAGGCGGCGGAGTTCGCGGGCGCGCCCGAACCGGAGGCCGCGGCGCGGCGCGCGCTGGCGGTCCGCGAGCTGTTGCTGCAGCGCGCCGGCGAGCTCCGGTGGCTGGAAGACGGCGCCCCGCGCGAGCGCGTCACGTTCGCGAGCCGCGCCGAAGAGGACGCGCTGATCGCGCGGGTTCTCGACACCGAGGTCGTCACACCGCAACCGGGTGAGGACGAGTGCCGGTGCGTGTACGACCAGAACCCCGAGCGGTACGCTTCCGGCGAGCTGGTCGAGGCCTCGCACATCCTGTTCGCGGTGACGCCCGGCGTGCCGGTCGCGGCGCTGCGCACGGAAGCCGAGCGAGTGCTCGCCGAGCTCGTCAAGTCGCCAGAGCGGCTCGGCGAGCGCGCGAAGGAAATCTCCAACTGCCCGTCGGGGCAGCAGGGCGGCAACCTGGGCCAGTTCGGCCGCGGCCAGATGGTGCCCGAGTTCGACGCAGCGGTGTTCGGCAACGACCGCGTCGGCGTGCTGCCGCAGCTCGTCGCGACGCGCTACGGCTTCCACATCATCGGCGTCGACCATCGCGTGGCGGGGCGCACGCTGCCGTTCGAAACGGTGCGCGAGCGCATCGCGAGGGAGCTCTCCGCGAACGTCGAGGCGCGAGCGCTGCGTCAGTACGTGGAGGTACTGGCCGGGCGGGCCGAAGTGCACGGCGCGGATCTCGCGGCTGCCGCAACGCCGCTGGTGCAGTAGCGCGAGCCGCGGCGTCGACACACACGTTCGCGAAGTCCGGCCTGACCGCGGTCACCTGGACGACCGTCGGGGTGCCGCGCATGCCGGCGCCTTCCGTGGCCGATCTTCGCCGGCGCGGGGCATAATCTTCGTCGCCATGGAAGACCTGCTGAAACGCCTGTCCCGGTTCGAGAAGCGCTTCTTTCCCCGCTACCGCGACGAGTACCGGCGGCTCGTCGCCGAGGGGCAGCGTCCGCGCACGCTGTTCATCGGCTGCTCGGACTCCCGCATCGTCCCGTACGTGCTGACCGGCACCGGCCCCGGCGACCTGTTCGTGGTCCGCAACGTCGGCAACCTGGTGCCGCCGTACCACGCGACGCCTGGCGATCACAGCACGGCCGCCGCGGTCGAGTTCGCCGTCGACAAGCTCGAGGTGCACGACATCGTCATCTGCGGCCACAGCCACTGCGGGGCGGTGCGGGCGCTCTACGACGATCCGAGCGAGACGATGCCCAACCTCAACCGCTGGCTCGACTTCGCGCGCGATGCGACGCTGCCGGTCACGGTCACCGAGGAGGCGCTGCGCCGCACCGAGCAACGCTCGATCGTCCTCCAGCTGGAGCGCCTGCTCGGCTACCCGATGGTCGCGCGCGGCGTGGAGCGGGGCACGCTGTTCCTGCACGGCTGGCATTACGTGATCGAGGACGGGCGGATCCTCGTCTTCGACGTCGAGCGTGGCGACTTCGTGCCGACCGACGTCGCATTGGCCGACCAGCAGCCGGCCGCCGATCCCGCTCCGTACCAGCTGCAGTGACTGCAAATCCGCGACAGTGGACGCGGATGCGTCCGGCGTGAGCCCCCGCCGGCGGCGGATCCTGCAAGCATCGGCTGCTCGGCCTTTCGGCCGGGGGACGTGGCCCACCGGGTGTCGGCTTCTCGGCCGGGGGGATCTGTGGAACAATCGCTGCAACTTGTTCGTTTCGGGAGCAGCGCGATGCTGGATCGCGACGGGTATCGCCCGAACGTCGCCATCGTCATCGTCAACGCGAAGAACCAGGTCTTTTGGGGCAAGAGGATCCGCGAACACTCATGGCAGTTTCCGCAAGGTGGCATCGATTCCGGTGAGACGCCCGAACGGGCCATGTACCGGGAGTTGCGTGAGGAGGTCGGGCTCGTCCCCGACCACGTGAGAATCCTCGGCCGGACCAGGGACTGGTTGCGCTACGACGTGCCGCAGCGCTGGATCAAGCGCGAGTGGCGAGGCAGCTACAAGGGCCAGAAGCAGATCTGGTACCTCGTTCGGCTCATGGGCCGCGACAGCGACATGAATCTGCGGGCCTCCGAGAAGCCCGAGTTCGACGCATGGCGCTGGCACGACTACTGGGTGCCGCTCGACGGCGTCATCGACTTCAAGCGCGAGGTCTACCGGCTCGCGCTGCTCGAGCTCGAGCGCTTCCTGTACGAGCGGCCACAGGCGCGCCGCGGGCGACTTTTCGGCGCGGCGCGTCCGGTGGCGCCACCGTCGTACGCGGTGCCGTTCGCTCGCGGCGACTGACCACCACCGCGGCTACATCGGCGGCGCCAGGCCCCCGCGCGATGCGCTGATGCCGATCAGCGCGCCGAGCACCATGCCGCAGAGCACGACGACGAACGTGAACACCACCGCCTTCTCGGGCGCGCACTTCTTCAGCACCGGCGCGCCGAGATAGAACGTGTACCAGGCGTAGATCGATGCGGCGAGGATCAGCAGGCCCCCCGCCGCCCCCAGGACGTGCAGGACGCCGGCGACGAATGCCGCGGTGTAGCTGAACGCCGAGAGCTTGAGCGCGGCGACGTAGTCCTTCTGCCCGCCGAACCAGGGCGCCAGGAAGTCGGCGATCAGCGCGATGATCGCCGTCATCGCCAGCATGATCACGTACTGCGTGATCGCGAAGCCCACGCTGCCGAAGCCGAGCAGCATCGCGAGCGGGCCGATCGCCCCGAGGATCATCACCCAGCCGGTGTAGATGCCCTGCGTCGTCATCGGCTCGGCGGCGATCTTCGGCCACTCGGCCTTCGGCGTGAGCAGGATGCCCTTCAGGCGTTCGACCAGGTTCATGATGCCCCTTCCGTGGCTGTCGACGGCGGAAGTGTAGCCGCCGCGGCTCCCCGAAAGTAGGGTCAGACTCGACTTTCGACAGAAAGTCGAGTCTGACCCTACTTTCGCGTAAGAGTCCAGTCGGACCGCGGGTTCTAGAGCAGGACCAGATTGTCGCGGTGGATGAGCGCGGGCTCGTCGACGTAGCCCAGCACCGCCTCGATCTCGGAGGAGGGCCGGCGCATGATCCGCGCCGACTCGGAGGCGTCGTAGTTGACCAGCCCGCGCGCGACCTCGCGACCTTCCGGGTCGTAGCAGCCGACCACCTCGCCGCGCTGGAACGCACCCTCGACGGCCACGACACCGATCGGCAGCAGGCTCTTGCCTTCGCGCGCGAGCGCGCGCACCGCACCCGCGTCGAGGGTCAGCCGCCCGGCGAGCTGCACGTGGTCGGCGAGCCACTGCTTGCGCGCGGCGAGCGTCTGCGTCTCGGCGACGAGCTCGGTCCCGATCACCTCGCCAGCGGCAAGGCGCGTCAGCACGTCGGGCTCGCGCCCGCTCGCGATCACCGTCGCGGCCCCGCTTCGCGCCGCGCGCTTCGCAGCGAGCACCTTGGTCAGCATGCCACCGCGCCCGATCGCGCTGCCGGCGCCGCCGGCCATGGCCTCAAGCAACGGGTCGCCCGCGCGCGCGTGCCGCACGATCGTCGCCTCCGGATCGCGCCGCGGATCGGCCGTGTAGAGGCCCTGCTGGTCGGTGAGGAGCACCAGCACGTCGGCCTCGATCAGGTTGGTGACGAGCGCGCCCAGCGTGTCGTTGTCACCGACGCGGATCTCGTCGGTCGTCACGGTGTCGTTCTCGTTGATGATCGGGATCACGGACAGCGCGAGCAGCGTGCGCAGCGTCGAGCGGGCGTTGAGGTAGCGGCGCCGGTCGGCGAGGTCCTCGTGGGTGAGCAGCACCTGCGCGGTCTTCAGCCCGAATTTTCCGAACGCCGCCTCATAGGCCTGCACCAGGCCCATCTGGCCGACGGCGGCCGCCGCCTGCAGCTCGTGAATCGCCTTGGGCCGCACGGCCCAGCCGAGACGCTGCATGCCTTCGGCGATCGCGCCCGACGAGACCAGCACGATCTCCTTGCCGCTGCGCGTCAGCTCGGCGATCTCCGCGGCCCAACGCGCGACGGCGGCGTGGTCGAGCCCGCGGCCCTCGTCGGTGACGAGGCTCGAGCCGACCTTGACGACGATGCGGGTCGCCGCAGCGAGGATCGAGCTCACTCGTCGTTGCCGGTGGTCTTGGCAGCGCGGCGGCGGCGCGCCACGACCGGGGCCGGGGTGAGGACCGCGGGCGCCTCCTCCGGCTCGGCGGTTTCGGCGTGCATCGCGGGATGAGCATCGAGCCAGTCCTGGATCGCGTAGACCAGCTCGCGGCAGCCGGATCCGCTGATCGCTGCGATCGAGAACACCGGCCCCTTCCACCGGAACGCCTTCGCGAACGCCTTCGCGCGCGACGCCCGCTCGTCTTCCGGCAGCAGGTCGAGCTTGTTCAGCACGAGCCAGCGAGGCTTCGCGTGCAGCGCCGCGTCGTACTTCGCAAGCTCCGCGACGATCGCGCGGGCATCCTTCACCGGGTCGGCCTCCGGGTCGAGCGGCGCGACGTCGACGACGTGCAGCAGCAGGCGCGTGCGCTGCAGGTGGCGGAGGAACTGGTGGCCGAGGCCAGCACCTTCTGCCGCGCCCTCGATCAGTCCCGGGATGTCGGCGACGACGAAGCTGCGGTTCTCGTCGGTGCGCACCACGCCCAGGTTGGGCGCGAGCGTGGTGAACGGATAGTCGGCGACCTTGGGCCGCGCGGCGGAGATCGCGCGGATCAGCGTTGACTTGCCGGCGTTGGGCATGCCCAGCAGTCCCACGTCGGCGAGCACGCGCAGTTCGAGGCGGAGCCTGCGCACCTCGCCTTCCTCCCCGGGCGTCGACTGGCGTGGCGCCCGGTTGGTGCTCGACTTGAAGTGCAGGTTGCCGAGGCCGCC
>Ga0105103_10002035_pt1 | contig 10684 bp, 10 predicted proteins | sample PPLLaktember2015_2_FD_79107 | JGI IMG/M metagenome (GOLD analysis project Ga0105103, IMG submission 79107) | Freshwater sediment microbial communities from Prairie Pothole Lake near Jamestown, North Dakota, USA - PPLs Lake P7 Core (6) Depth... | ecosystem: Environmental > Aquatic > Freshwater >...
ACATCATTGAGGCAAGAGCCATCGAACGCTTGCTGTCTGCATTGGGACCAAATGAATGTTCCCCGAATTCTTCCACTATAGTGGGGTGGTTGGGGAGCATCAGACGTGTCCCGTCCACTCCCAGAAGACGAAAGCCTTTCCATTGCCAATATGGTGCCTGTGCATAAAAGGTTTGGTTAACATTGTCCAACATTTCCACGAATGCCTCCGGTTTCAGGTTTTTCCAGGGCTGTGGTTAATGCTCCTTTGGTTACCTGGCGTACTTTAAATTCGCTTTGCATTACTTCTTTGTAAAACGAATCAAGCTCGCGTTGGAGTGATTTTTTCCCACCTCGAATGATAAACACAAGTAAATCGTTGAAAGTTAATTTTCTATCTCTTGTAAATGCCCCCACCCGGCCGGTTTTTGACCGGCTTCTAAATTCTTCATTTTCAATTAGTTTTATTAAGTTTTCATTGGAACACTCACGAAATAAATCATTAATACTGGCCTGAGTTGAGGCTTGAATATCATACCCCCAATATACCTACTATTTACCAAAAAAACTACATTATGTCAATGAACTTTTATGCTTGTATGTTAATATTTGCAGTACTTTTGGCTTAATTAAACGACATTGATATAGGATTTATGAATTTTACGCCTTAAATTAAACTATAGCTGAGATAAATTTTAAATCACTGAAAATGTTTTATTTTTGAGTAAAGAACGAAATATTGAAAACTCAACAAATTGAAAAACTTGCTTTATACCGAAGCATCTGGTTTCCGCTGATATTTATTTTCATTCTGTGGCTTGTAAAAGGACTGGAACTATACTTTGATGCCAGTTTTGCAGATTACGGCTTATTTCCCTTAGAGGTTAAAGGACTTAGGGGTATTATTTTTTCACCGCTTATACATAGCGGGTTTGAACATCTTTTTAATAATACAATTTCTGTATTTTTGCTTATGTGGGGTTTGTTTTATTTTTACAAACCTATTGCATTTAACGTTTTCTTCCTTGTCTACTTCATCCATGGTTTTTGGCTGTGGTTTTTCGGGCGGGGGGCATATCATATTGGTGCCAGTGGTATAGTATATTCGCTTGCATTTTTTCTGTTTGTCAGTGGTATTATCAAAAAGAATTCTCATTTGCTGGCTATATCTTTGTTAGTCGCTTTTGTATATGGAAGCCTTGTATGGGGCATCCTGCCTTTAAAAGAAGAGGTATCGTGGGAAGCACATTTAACCGGAATGATTGCCGGCATAGTTCTTGCATTTTATTATAAAGATTATGGTCCACCATCAAATATGAAACAGTGGAAAGACAAATATTCTGTAAGTATTGACGAGGAAGATGATGATGAACCCTCAGATGAAAATCCATACTGGGATGTTGAAATTGATGATGAGGGTAATGTGAAAAATACTGAAAAATGATTTATTTCTTTAATTATAAGAGTGATTTTAACAGCGCGTTTTTTTATAAAATAAAGTTCATTAACTTTAAATATTCTATTTTTTGCGCACATTTTAACCATACTTATAATATGATGCGGCTAATTACTTATACTATTGTCTTAGTTTTCATACCATCTCTCTTATTTTGTCAAACTCTCGATGAGAGAGAAAAAATAATGATTGCTAAAAATAAAATCCAAAATCGGACTCAATTCGATTATGGATATACCAAGGGAGTTGTTGATAAAACAGGAAAAAAGACTTCGGTTACCCAATTCAATACATCGGGAGATGTTACTGAGAAAAAGATACTTAATGCCAAAGGTCTTGTTAGTGGCACTGAAATATATAGTTATGATACTAAGGGCAATCGTATTCTATACGAACGTGATGGAAGTTCCGGAAAATATAAAAAGGTATCGGTTTATAACGATAAAAATAATGTTATTACTGAAACGGGATTTAATGGTGCAGAAAATTTTAAAAATACCTTCGCATATACTCCTCAGGAAAAGGTTGCATCCATTGTATATACTTTAAATAATAATGTTGAAGAGAAAAGGGTTTATTCTTATACCGGGACTGTTTGCATCATTCAAATTTATGCCGGTGGCCAGACCCTTAATTCAAAATTGAAATTGTCGTATGATGCAAAAGGCAATGTTCTTGAAGAAATACTATTAACAATAGATGAAAAGGTTACGTCTAAGAAAAAGTTCAAATACAATCATACACAGCAAATTATTGAAGAAGAGAAAAATCTGGGTGGAGCATTAAACTACAGGTTATCATATGCATATGATGCCCTGGGAAATCTAATCTCTATTTCGGAAGAAACAACATCGGTTAAAAAGTATGTTAAAAAATCATATAGTTATGATAATAAAGGCAATCTGACTGAATATAAATGGAGAAGGAGTTCTGGTGATGAATTTAATGTAAAAACATATACCTATGATGCAAAAGGTGTTTGCTTAACTGAACATACCTATTATCCAAATACCAAGTACGAACTGCTCACAAAGTATCAGTATGGTTATTAATAAAAGAAAGAGGGGAAATGCTGATTCGTATTCATCCTGAAACACCTTCACAACGTCAGATTATGATGGTTATTGATATTGTTCGTTCGGGAGGTGTTATAATTTATCCAACCGATACTGTATATGGTTTAGGATGTGATATATATAATACAAAAGCTATTGAAAGGGTGGCCAGGATTAAAGGCATTAGCGTTGAAAAATCGAGATTTTCATTTATTTGCCACGATCTTAGTCATTTATCAGACTTTACGCGTCCAATAACCAATCCCACCTTTAAATTAATGCGAAATTACCTTCCGGGACCTTTTACGTTTATACTTGAAGCAAACAACAATGTTCCAAGGATTTTCAAGAGCAAGAAGAAAACAGTTGGTATCCGTATACCGGATAATAATATTCCTCTCGAGATTGTCAGGGGGTTGGGGCATCCGATTTTAACTACGTCCATTCATGATTCTGACGAGATATTGGAATATACAACCGATCCTGAATTAATTCATGAAAATTTTAAGAACATGGTCGATTTGGTTATTGATGGAGGTTATGGTCATAATAAACCTTCAACAATTGTTGATTGTACAGGCGACAAACCAGTAATAATCAGGGAAGGGTTGGGGAAATTTGAAGAATAATTTATTTTCGCCAGAAAGCAGGGGAAATAATCACAATAATAGTTAATAATTCCAGTCTGCCAAGTATCATTAAAAAAGAAAGAAACCATTTACCTGCAACGTTAAATTGTGAATAATTACTAAAAGGCCCAAAATCCCCAATTCCGGGGCCAACATTACCAACGGTTGCTAATACACTTCCTACAGCAGTTTCAAAGTCGTAACCCAGAAATGTTATAGTTATAACACCAAAAACCAATATCAGGATATATATTGAAATAAAGGCCAATACATTCGTTATAACATCCGTCCGTACACTATCTTTATCAATACGCAAAGGAATAATAGCATTTGGATGTATAAGTCTCTTAAGTTCATTTACTCCGTTTTTAAGGAGTACAAGAATTCTGACAACCTTTATACCTCCTCCTGCTGAGTAAGAGCTGGCACCTAGCAACATCATCAAAGCAATGGCCGCAATTGCTGATTGTGGCCAAATTAAAAAATTAGTTGTTACAAAACCAGTGGTACTAATAATTGATGAAACCTGGAATAATGCATCCCTGAATGTTTTTTCATTAAATTGACTTTGCAAAGATGAAAACTGAATAATGCATAAAACAATTGTAAAAAATGTAATGAAAGAAATATATGCCCTGAACTCTTCATCGCCCCATATTTTCTTAAAGTCGAGATGCATTGCATAATATGAAAGCATAAAGCTTGAACCGGCAATAATCATAAAAATAATTAGTACGTACTGAATATATGCTGAATTATAAAAAGCAATATTAGCCTGTTTTGTTGAAAAGCCTCCGGTTGATATTGTAGTAAATGCATGGCATATAGAATCAAAAACAGGCATTCTGCCTATTATTAAAAGGACAGCCAATAACAATGTTATAGAAGCATAAATGACCATTAGCCTTTTAACTGTTACAATCAAACGTGGATGAAGTTTATCGACAGGCTGGCCAGTAATATCAAGCATTTGTAGGTTCATTCCGCCAACGCCAAGTAAAGGCATAACTGAAATAGAAAGAATAATGATACCGATACCTCCCAACCATTGTGTCATACTTCGCCAAAGAAGTATACCATGCGAGAGCATTTCAATATTGCTGATGGTTGTTACCCCTGTTGTTGTGAAACCCGATGCTGATTCAAAAAAAGCATCTGTAAACGACATTGTTTCGATTGTGAAATAGTAAGGTATAGTTCCAAACAACGAACATGTAATCCAGCATAGTGCAACAATCAAATATCCTTCTTTTTTACCAATGCTTTTATCGCAGTTCATAAAAATTGCCCATAGAAAAATACCTAAAAAACCAATTATAAAAGAGGATGAGATAATTAAGGCAGCATCATTTTCTTTATACAAAAAGGAAACAAGTCCGGCAAGAAAAATAACTAAACTTTCAAAAACAAGGATAATTCCCTGGAAATATGATATAACCCTGAAATTAATCATATTATTACTCAGGTAAAGAATTTACTAACTTTCGAAATTGCTGATGGTAAGGCGAATACAACCACTTTATCATCGGGTTTAACAAGCGTTTTACCGTTTGCAATAAAACTTGATTCACCTCGTATTACCCCGCCAATTATCGAATTTTCAGGAAAATTCAATTGATTAAGAGTGGCTTCAGTGATTTTTACATTTGGTTTAACAACATATTCTAAAACTTCTGCTGCAGTACCTGTCAGACATTTTACATTTGAAACGGCTTCGCTTGTTGTGAACCTGAATATACGACTGGCAGCAATCATTTTTTTATTGATAATAGTATCAATCCCCATATTTTCCGCCAAAGCTATGTAGTCCATATTTTCAATTTCTGCAATAGTCTTTCTGACCCCTAACTTTTTTGCTAACAGGCACGAAAGGATATTAATTTCGGCATCACCGGTAACAGCAATAAATGCATCCATCTTATCCAATCCTTCTTCAATCAATAGGTTAATATCTCTTCCATCGCCGTTAATAACCAGCGTGTTATTAAGCACATTCGATAAATAATAGCTTTTTTCCCTGTTTCTTTCAATAAGCTTGATACTATTCTGTGATCCGATTTCTTTCGCAGTTAACATACCTATACGGCTGCCACCAAGTATCATGATATTACGGACTTCATATTTCTTTTTCCCGGTATATTTTTCAAGATTTATTATGCCTTCTGGTGTAGCGACAATATAAACCACATCTCCGGCATTAAAAACAAAATCGCCGGTTGGTATTATTGTATCTCCCTTTCGGGTTATGGCAACAGCCATAAAATCGTGTTGTTCAGTGTCAGTGCTGAGTTCAGTTAGTGAAAGATTTATGAGCCTTGAGTCATCTTCAAGCCTAATAACAAATAAAGATAGTTTACCTCCGGAAAAATCAACTAGTTCAGAGCTGCCTGTTTGATGCAACAAACCAACAATTTCGCGGGAAGCAATTCTTTCGGGATAAATCATATAATCGATCCCCATCTCAACAAAATGCTCTCTGTGTTTACTATATAAATATTCCTGGTTATCGATCCTGGCAATTGTCTTTTTTGCCCCAAGTCGTTTACTAAGTATGGATGCAGTAATGTTAGTATCTTCCAAAGTTGCAACTGCAATGAAAAGATCTGTTTTCTTAATATTGCAATCCATCAGGTCAGTTATTGAGGTAGCAGATCCAGTCCGGGTCATTACATCAAGGTTTGAACCAATGTTCCTTAACTTGTTTTCATCCGGGTCGAGAAGAATAATATCATGGTTTTCCTGGCTTAACATTTTTGCCAGATGCGCACCTACCGCACCTGCCCCGGCAATAATAATTTTCATAAAAAATTCTTTTTGAAAGTATAAATTAAACTATTCTATTTCAAATATAACATATAGAACTCGCGAATTATGACTAAAGTTTAATAATAATGGAAATAAAACTATTTAACATATCTGGAATGCAGTAATTTATGAAGCAGAGAAAGAAGCGCATCATTAATTTTTATTTGGTTACTGTATTTAGACGGATTGCCTCATCAGTTGTCACATCGTGACACGGAATTTTATAAGTTTTGGCCAGTTTCTTAATCTTGGCTTTTGTTGAATTGGGTATTCCCCCTGTAATAATTATAAATTCTGCGCCGGATATGATTTTCTCAGCATATTTCGGGCACCATTGGCTCCTGAAAAATAAATAATATCCGCTTTTGTTATGTTTTTCTATATTTCTATCATATTTAAAATATTTTGGAGTTATTAAAAATTCATTAGATTTAACTTGAATTGAAGTTCCTTGTCTTAAAGTTGATGTTTCAGCTATTTCAGTGTGAATTACCTTATTAGGTTTAATAGTGTCGATATTTATTATTTTCATATTATCGTTAATTCTCTGATGTACCCAAAAGTTATTTAACCGGCGGTTAATAAATTCATAATTGGATAATACTATGGAATCTGCAAGAAATAAGTGTTTGTGGCCTTCAATTATACTTATTCCTATACCTTTCTGCAAATTATAGATTACTATTTCATCTTTTTTATCAGTTAAATACAAACCAATTGTGCTATAGCTAAGCCATACAAAAACAATTATTCCAATAAACAATGTTACATGGCGCTTTTTACCGTAATGATATATGATAAGGCAGGTAATACAAGCAAAAACAAATATGGATGCATCAGCTAAATCGAATTTTATATTATCTATTACTGCACCTGGTATGCTGCTAATGAAATTAATAATATAATTCATGAGCATTACTAAAGTGCTTAAGGCTATTGAAATAAGATTTGCCAGCCATTCAATTGGGATCAGAATAAAAAATACTATTGTCCCGGCCATGATTAACCATACTAATGGAATTACAACGATGTTTGTTAACCAGAAATAACTTGGAAATTGATGGAAATAATATAATGTAAAAGGGATGGTGGTTATTTGTGCTGCTATACTTACAGATAAAAGCTGCCATATTCTATCGGAAATTGTTGATTTAAAAACAATTAAGCTTGAAATTCGGGGTTCAAAATATATTATTCCAACAACAGCAGAATATGATAACTGAAGACCAACCTGGAATAACGCTAGGGGGTTGAAAATCAGGATCAGGAATGCCGATGAACAAATTATATTGTAGCTATTAATTTGTCGTTTAAAGGCATTTCCAAAAGAAAAAAGCGTAAACATAACTGAAGCTCTTATCACTGAGGGAGACAGACCTGTAATAAAAGCATAAAACCAGATAACAATAATAATTATAGCCAATCTGATCAGTATTATTTTTTGATTTTGCTGTTTACGCCATAAAAGAATGGAAAGAAATAAATATAGGATACCAACGTGCAATCCTGAAACAGCAAGCAAATGAATGGCACCTGAATTAATATATGATTGCATGGTTTCATCATCTAACATGCTTCTATCGCCCGCAAACAGTGCAGAAAGAACCGCCAATTCAGCTCCACCCAATGCATATTTTCGAAAACTATTTTCTATTCTTATTTGTACGTTTTTTGCTACTCTTTTAATTAGGTATTTATTACTGGTTCCTGTTATTTTAAGATCTTGTTGCTTAAGGTAAGTCCTATATTTAATGCCCTTGTTTAGAAGGTATTTTGAATAATTAAATTCATAAGGGTTTAGATGGCTTGGTGTTTCAGTTATCCTTGAAGAGAATAAAATAGAATCGCCAATTCCTGGTATGTTTTGTCCGCAACTATCATTATAGTAAATAATTATCTTTTCTGATAATTTTATTTTGGAGCCATTATGATTCAATTGGACCAGGAGGCACTCCATATAATACGATTTTGTTTTCTTTTCCGGATTTGATGCCACTATGCCAATATAATCCGATTTTTCTGATGGTAGGTTGCTGTGTCGAAGAGCTAAACAGGTTAATATGCAACCAAAAAGGTATATTGTAAGTATTAGGCATAAACCGGCAGAAATTTGTGAAGTACTAAAAATTATTGGAATGACAGCAAATAAAATTGCAATGATTAAAATGGAAATGATCAACGGCGCCGACAAAAATAATTCCTTCTCAAAGTAATAACCTGTATAGATTCCAGCCATTAAAGGCAATAACAATCTAAAAAATGGAACATATTTAAAAGTTATTTGTTTATCCATAACATTAACGATTAGCAAAGCAATTATAATAGATTTATTGTTTTGCTGATTAAAATATTGTAATTTAAAATATCTCTATTTCTAACATATTTAAGGTTATTGAAAATTTCAATAACCTAATTTGCGAATTTTGTTTTATAAGCTAATATATTAATTTTCAATAAATAACTTAAAATATTATAAAATGGCAAATCTACAAACCAATTACCTAGGCATTGAGCTTAAGAACCCTGTTATTGTTGGTGCCAGTAATATTGTTAATAATATTGATAATATTAAAAAGATTGAACAGGCCGGGGCAGCTGCGATTGTTTATAAATCGCTGTTTGAAGAACAGATACAGCTTGAAAATGCACAGCTCAATGACAAATTGGAGGAATATAACGAGCGTAATGCTGAAATGGTTAAATTGTTTCCAAATATTAAACATGCAGGCCCTGAAGAACATTTGTTTAACCTTGCACAGGTTAAAAAAGCAATTAATATACCTGTAATTGCAAGTTTGAATGCAATTTTTAAAGAATCGTGGATCGATTATGCTACCCGGATCGAAGAAATAGGCGTTGATGCACTTGAGTTAAACTTCTATTATGTTCCCCGTGATGTTAATTTCGATGGGCATACACTAATTCAGCAGCAGATTGATACTTTTAAAGAAGTGAAGAATAAGGTAAAAATTCCTGTAAGTGTTAAGTTAAGCCCGTTTTATGCCAATCCATTGCATTTTATTTCAAGGCTTGATAGGGAAGGGGTAAACGGATTTGTTCTTTTTAATCGTTTTTTTCAACCCGAAATTGATATGGATAAGGAAGAACATTATACACCATTTAATCTTAGTGTACCCGAAGACAATCGGCTTCCTCTCAGATTTGCCGGTTTATTATATGATAACATAAAGGGTAATATTTGTAGTAATTCAGGGATATATACAGGTTTGGATGTGGCAAAAATGATCCTTGCAGGGGCCGATTGTGTGCAGGTGGTAAGTACTCTTTATAAGAATAAAATTGATTATATAAGCACGATAATTAAAGACCTTGAGGGTTGGATGGACAGGAAAGGATACAAAACACTCGATGAATTCAGGGGCAAACTTTCGAACAGAAAGATTAATGATCCGTTTGTATATAAACGCGCACAGTATATCGACCTATTACTGAAATCCGACGAAATTTTGGTTAAACACCCGCTGAGGTAGAATGCCTGATTTATAATAACAAAACAAAAAGGTGTTTATTTCATAATCTTTGTTTTATATGCTACGTTGGTATTTCCTTTCATAATATCGTTTAATTTGCCTTTCAGCAGTTTGCGTTTTAACGGGTTGACGTGGTCAATTAAAAGGATCCCCTGTAAATGATCGTACTCGTGCTGTATAATCCGGGCTTTTACTCCATCATAAACCTCGTCATGATACTCGAATTTCTCATCATAGTATTGGATCCTGATGGTTCCAAGCCTTTTAACTTCCTCACGAATACTGGGTAAGCTTAGACAACCTTCGATATAACCCCATTTTTCGCCATTTTCTTCAATGATTTTTGCATTTATAAAAGCTTTCTTAAAACCTACTAACGAAGGGTCTTCTTCAGCCAATGCTGTGCCATCGATAACAAATACCCTGATCGCTTTTCCAACCTGCGGAGCTGCCAATCCAACCCCATCCGATATGTACATTGTTTCAAACATATCGTTGATAAATTTATCGAAATCGGGAAAATCATTGTCAATTTCCACCGCCAACTTACGCAATACAGGCGATCCATATAAAACAACCGGGTAAATCATTCTTTCTGTTATTTGATATATTTTATTTCATTTCAAGGTATGATTGTAAAAGTATTGTTGCACTTACCTTATCAATCATAGCTTTGTTTTGTCTTTGTTTTTTCTTAAGTCCTCCATCAATCATAGCCTGAAAAGCCATTTTTGAGGTAAATCGTTCATCAATAAATACGTATTCCTTATCCGGAAAGTTTTTTTTAAACTTTACAATAAAATTATTTACAAATAAAACAGCTTCTGAGTTTGTATTGTTCATCTGTTTTGGATATCCAACAACAATTAATTCAACCTCTTCTTTCCTGAAATAATCTTTTAAAAAGTCAATTAACTGATATGTGGCGACAGTTTCAATACCATTGGCAATAAGTTTCAATGGATCGGTAACAGCAACACCAGTGCGTTTACTGCCTATGTCAAGAGCCATTATCCTTCCCATTTTATGAATTAATTGGGTTAATAGATTAAGAAAACTTATGCGATTATACTAATATCGTATTAATCTGACAAAAAAAGGGATGGAAAATTCCACCCCTTTTATATTTGGTAAGTTAGAATTACTTACTAAAATCCATGGCTGCCAATCGTTTATAACTGTTGAAACGCCATTTGGCATTTTCTTCTGCAGCAACAAACAATTCGGTAGCTTCTTTCGGGAATGCCTTTTTAAGTGAAGTATAACGTAC
>Ga0105103_10002036_pt1 | contig 10682 bp, 11 predicted proteins | sample PPLLaktember2015_2_FD_79107 | JGI IMG/M metagenome (GOLD analysis project Ga0105103, IMG submission 79107) | Freshwater sediment microbial communities from Prairie Pothole Lake near Jamestown, North Dakota, USA - PPLs Lake P7 Core (6) Depth... | ecosystem: Environmental > Aquatic > Freshwater >...
GATTGTTCGGGATCGCGATGCTCGAACCCGGCGTGGTGACGGAACTGCAAAAGAGTTCTCTGCCAACGGGCAGTACTATGGCGGTGATCCCCGTACAGCCACTTTTTTTCAATAAAATCATATTCTGCGAGGATTCCGCTATCCTTCATGACCGTTATCCGGATCCCTGTTTCATCCAGCAGTACCGGGGGATAGTGCTGACAGGTTTTACACGTTTTGCACCCGTGAGGAATCTCTGGAGCAACCCGGGTTTTTTCTCCTGCATCGCTTCCTTACTGGTTGTTTCGTTCACCCGGCCGGCAAGCCAGGTAACGATCGCAGATGCCTGATCAGAATCCAGGCGGTTTGCTATCGTGACATGGAACCATTTCTGATCCGGGTCACTGTCCCAGGCATTCTGGCTGGTCGTGAGAGGAGAGAGGATCTGCGCAATATCGCGGGTAAGCTGCCGGAGCGGCTCAGACGCCCGTACCGGAAACGCGATTACACTGCCGTGCATACCGTCCCGTTTCTCCCAGCCGTCAATAAGGAACGGGACGGGTTCATAACGGGCAGCAATATTCCCGATTGCATCAAGGATCTGCTGGTCGCTGACACCCGTGTTCATGGTCAGCGGGCCAAACAGGGTGACGTGGGGGTGCAGTTCAAGAAAATCCAGAATCCCGAATATTTGCGCAATTTCCTTACCAATTTTCCTGATACGCCATTTTGTCCGGGAGAGGCGAATCTCAATAAGGTACGTTTGGTCCATGCGTGGAAAGGGGTATTGTTATTTCCTGTTGGTGCTGCAAGGTTAAATTCATGGGGGATATCCTGACCGGTTGTAAGAAAGGCTGAAGGATTCTGCCAATTCCTGAAGATATCGGGCACCTGCGGGTCTTTTAAAGCGGACACGAGCGGGATATATCTTTAAAACAAGGTGTCAACAAACAGTATCACTAGGAGGTTTTGCATGTCATATACCCGTCATAGGTCTTCGGATGGGTTTACCGGTCTTGAAGCTGCCATCGTCCTCATCGCGTTCATCGTGGTAGCCTCAGTATTTGCCTATGTTATCCTTGGCGCCGGCTTCTTCACCACCCAGAAAGCCCAGGAAACCGTGTACAAGAGTGTCGAACAGGCCTCAACCAATGTCCAGCTCGTGGGAAATGTGTATGGGATACAATCGGATGGATCAACGGGGATCAACGAGATACGGTTCTCCATCCAGCTGACCGCAGGCTCCCCTTCAGTAGACCTTTCCCGGATGCAGGTTGTATTCTCCACTCCTGCAACAACACCCGTTACCCTCACCCGCGGAACGGTCGCGGATCGCTCGACCTTTACAACAAAAGAGAGCGGAACAACGAGTGTCACCGCATTGAGGGAAAATGAGCAGGTGGAAATTGATTTCAACGTGGAACCTGTCCAGGCAAATACGAGAATGAGTATTGAAGTACGGCCGGTTGTCGGGGCTGTGATCCCGTTTTCAAAAACAACGCCGGCCACGCTTCTCCACACCAACCTGCTTCACTAATCCTTTTTTCATGTCTTCCCGCGCCAGGAAGGGCTGCTTTTGCCATACCCTCTATTCACAGGGAGGTAATCCCGGGATTTTCACCGGTGAAATCATCGGTATCAGTATGTCGTGTAGAGCGATCCTCGAACCCGTGACAGAAGATACGGGTGAGACGGTACTGATGAATCCGGGTTATGCGAAATCTGGGATTGTCAAAACCCCGGTCTCTGAGTTCCTTTGACAAATCAACCGAAAATTATGATCACCGTATGCTTTGGAGCCGTGCCGGTCATTCAGAGAACCAAAGAACACTCATCTTTTCCATCAACCGGATACGATTACCGCTCCTTTTTACCTTTACAGCCGTCTATTTGCGACAGAAGGCGAATGTAAAAGAGGAGATCCATGGTTGAGACAGTCGGACTTGCAGTAGATCCGATGAGAAACAAACGATCTGTTTTTTGACTCCCGGTCTTTGTTTGGTTATCCGAATCTTCCACGAATAAATACCTCGTTATCGCCATATAAATGCTGGCGAGGCACCGGTGCTTTGCGTCCAGGGTCATGATCCCGAAAGGGACCTGATGAAAGCCGAAAACCCGGGGAAAACCGGGTCTTCCACAAACGATGAACGATTCTTTAATTTGCTCCCTTGCCCCCTTCGTGAAATGAAAGAAATTAATTGCAGAGCCCGGATTTTATATTTGCAAGAAAAACAATATTGAGTGGATAGCAAAAGACCTGGTCCGGCTACCAAGATAAGAATTAATTTCTCTGGAGAAATCATTTGATAGTAACTATAACGCTCTTTTTGGCTCCGCCCCCGCCGCGAGGGCATCCCCGGTTGCGATAGTGCCGTATTACCTGTACACAATCGTGCAGATATGTTCCGTTACGATAATTAAAGAGACATCGCAATGCGCCCCCGCCCCCGATGGGGGCAGGGCTGGCGCAAGGGGGTTATCATCACTATGAAAAGAGGTTTTCTACTGAGGAGAATTAATCGGTTCCCTGGTGAATATCTAGAGGTGCAAAGGGTACAAGACATCATTCAAAAACCCGTCAAGGCGGTATTATTTGACATGGACAATACGCTGTTCGACCTTGTCGGGGCACAGATAACCGCCTGCCAGGAGGTCACGCGATCCCTGGGAATTCCTGAAGAAAATCTGCTCTTCCCGTATTTTCTCCGGCCGCTCCATGGATTTGAATCCCACGAGAATATTCTTGATTTTATGCTGGACCACCGGATACCCGTACCCGGGTCCTACGACCGGGCGCGGCGCATCTACGAAGAGGAAAAGATTCGCCACATCACACCCTACCCGGGGGTTGTCGAAACCCTTGTACGGATCCGGGACCAGGGATTTCCGATGGGAATCGTCACCGATGCACATTCCCGCGATGCGGTCATGCGCCTTGAGAAAGCAGGCCTGCTGCCTTTTTTTTGCTGCATGGTCACGTACGACCTTGTGCGGGTAAAAAAACCCGCACCCGATCCCTTCATCACCGCCCTTGACATGCTCCAGTCCATGGCAGATGAAGTGCTGCTGGTGGGAGACAGCCCGCGGCGAGATATCGAGCCCGGGAGAACTCTCGGTATCCGGACGGTCTATGCACGGTACGGCGACCGCTTTTCTGATGACCGTTCATCGGTTCAGGCAGATTATACCATCGATACTCTGGCGGAATTACCGGAAATACTCTCCCGTCTCTCGGGAACGAACGTCTAGGCATACCTGCTCACCCTCCATTCTGCCGGAGCCGCCGGGGGAATAATTCACGATGTTTCAGGACATATCTGACGACATTTTCCCTATGGGTGGGCTGACCACAACTTAAAAAGGCATGCGATAAAATAATAAAATATATGTTTGTTCCGCAAAGGGTCCCGCAAAGGATCTTTTTTACCAAAGGCGTTGGCGTTCATAAAGATCGCCTGGCATCCTTTGAACTTGCGCTCCGAAAGGCGGGTGTTGAGAAATGTAATCTGGTCTATGTTTCCAGCATTTTCCCCCCCAACTGCAAACAGATATCAAAAAAAGAAGGGCTGAGTTGTCTCCAGCCCGGTGGGATCACCTATTGCGTCATGGCACGCAACGAGACTAATGAACCCAACCGGCTGGTCTCTGCTGCAATAGGTCTCGCCATGCCCAGCGTTCCTGAAGAATACGGGTACCTTTCCGAGCACCATGCATTCGGTGAGACAGAGAAGAAGACCGGGGAATATGCAGAAGACCTGGCTGCGACCATGCTTGCGACAACGCTAGGTATCGAATTCGACGTGAATGCCGCATGGTCTGATCGCGAACAGATCTACAAGGCAAGCGGGAAGATCATCAAGACAAAGAATACCTGCCAGTCTGCCGAAGGTGACAAGAACGGCCTCTGGACAACCGTGATCGCGGTTGCGGTTTTCCTCTGATTTTTTCGCTCTCATTCATTTTTCCTTCATGAAAAGAGCAGGAATATTAACTCTGTAGAAACTGGCATGAACGAAGGGTTCGCACCCGAACCATGAAAATCGCAGATATAAGGGCTCCCCGGTTCAGGGCTCCTCCGGGGCACGGCGGGGCAGTTCCGTATTTTCCAAAATGCTCCCGGTTGTTGATCCGCCGTGGGGGCGTCCCTTCGGGGCGGCGGCATCCATCGCAAAAAAGGGGTAGGGAGGTTTCCACACTCATCATAGATCCGGAAGAGATCCATTTAATATGGAAATGGGGTTACTTTTATCCTGTGTACCTGTGGCCGCAGGCATAATATCTGTTTTCATAGGAAAACCTTTTTTTTTTGAAGCCCCCTCTTGCACCACCAGTCCTCCATCGGGGGACGGGGCGTGTTGGGATACAACGATTCAGATTTGCCGGAAATTGTGAGATTTCTCGTACAGGTAATACGTCCATATCCCATGATGGGGGATGCCTCAGCGGCGGGGCGAAGCCCCCGGAGCTTTAAATCATTCTCAATTATTTCAACGGGGCAATTTTTTTTTTAATTCTGATCCCGCGCCAGCATCACAATCGTCTCCGCCAGTTCCCGGACCGCTGCCGTTGCCGGGCTTTGCGGTGGAATAAGCGATACCGGTGTTGCCAGAAGGTCCGCCTGCTCGATGGCCGTATCCTCGGGAATAACCGCTATCGGCCGCTCAGTACCGGTATCCACCGGGGCAGTGCCGCTCCGGAAGCGGTTGAACACAACCTGAATCTTCTCCGGTTCAAGACCCAGCTGCGTAGCAATTTCCCGGATGCGGACGATGGTACGGAGACCCCGCGCCCCGGGATCACTGACAATGAGGAGGAGGTCCGGCCTGCCGATGGTCCCCCGTGCGATATGTTCCATGCCCGCCTCGCTGTCAATGATAATGAACTGGTAATCGCGTTCGAGTTCACCCATGCATTCTGAAAGAAGATCGTTGGCAAAACAGTAGCACCCGCTCCCTTCCGGCCGGCCCATCGCGATCAGGTCGAATCCTTCGGATTCCACCAGTGCCTGACGGAAACGGTAGCGCACGTAATCATGCCGGTTCATGCCCGGCGGGATAGTGCGGGTGAACGCCTCCTCCCGCATGCATCCCAAGGTCTCGCGTACCGTGATACCAAGGGCTTCATGCAGGTTCGCATTCGGGTCGGCATCGACCGCGAGAACCGGCGTTTTACCCAGCGCGATGAACGAGCGGACGAGGAGCGAGCTGATCGTTGTTTTTCCGGTACCGCCTTTACCGGAAAGGGCGATCGTAAACGGCTTTCCTTGCATCATCACACCAGACCGTTTGCAATTCTGATGCGGCGGGAGATCTCTCTTGCTGCGCTCATGATCGCAAGCGATCCGTCCCGGTCGGCAAACCTGATGCCACAGCTTGGGGTAATCAGGGACTGCGCATCGAACAGTTTCACCGGCATACGGGTACAGAGCTGGGTCCGGACAGCTAGATATTTATCGTAGAGTGAATCGGGTGTCTCCGTCACGAATAGTTTGGTATCCGATGGGACAATGCCCCATGCCACGATACCGCCCCGTTCCATGTAGGATACAATAGCATCGGAATAGAGCAGGAACTCCTTACCGGTTGCGTAGGCATCGATCGAGACAACCGCCGGGTCCAGACCCAGGATAAATTCCCAGTCGGTATTCGAGCAGCAGTGGATGCCAAGGCCCCCTTGAACCATTGCTGCTATGTCATCCCATCCTGTCCGGACGGTCTCCTTGTCGACCGGAACAACCGAGGATCCCAGCGAAGCGAGGTATGGTTCGTTGAGCACGACCAGCGTATCGGATACGCCGGTATGCTTTCTCATCTCCTGTTCGCACCAGCGGGCTTTGAGGGCAATCATCTTCGAGAGCACATCGGCAAGCTGGGAATCGTAATAGATCGGCCGCTTGTTTCCATCCACCACCTGCATGCCAAACGTCACCGGCCCGGTGACCTGGCATTTGAGAACCTGTGCATTGGATAGATTCCGGGTCATCATCTCAATGAAGGCCGAGGCATACTCCTTATGAAGGCCGTAATCCGCAAAATTGCCCTCCACGTAGTCCATGTACACCTTTTCCATAGCTCCGGTCTGGTCATGTACGCTGTCAAAAAGAAGACGGTCTTCCCGTATCACCCGGCCCGGGAGCTGTTCGGAGTCGTTGAAGACAATACCTTCGAGCAGGCTCCGGTTCGGCAGTGTCGGGATATAGGGGAATTCCGGAAAAAGGCTCAGGACATCGTCGCATGCCTGTTTCGGATCGGTATGGGGTAATCCTCCTATACCGGTGGCCAGTGAATGTGGGGGGGGGATCATCTTTGCCATGCCTGTCACCCTTTCCTTATCCGGCAGGTTTCAAGCATTTCCTGGACCATCGGGAACAGGGTCAGGTCGGTGTGGGGAAGGAAGGTGCTTGAGGTGTACTCGTCCATGAATGAGGACTCGGCGTTCAGCTCGATGTAGGCGATTTTGTATGCTATTCCGTCAAGGGACTTACGGGCTCTCCGGTTGACAAGCGCGATATTTGCCCCGGCAACAGCTCCGTTGCCGATATTTCTGATGTGGTCGGGATCGACCTCCGGTATCAGACCGATAATGGTGGCATTTTTCTTGTCAAGGTAGTTACCGAATGCCCCGGCAAAGTAGATGGTGGAGATCTCCTTGTGGGTAACGCCGGCCTGTTTCATAAGCGTCACACAGGCTGCATGGACGGATGCCTTGCTCATGATCAGGTTCTTGATGTCGTTTTCCGTGATGACGATATCCTTGCCAATCCCGGTCTCCTTTGCCCATGCAATGACAAATTCCGGGAAGTGAGATGTTTTCCGGATCCGTGGATTGTCGATACCGGTGTTGATCCGGCCGGTACGGTCGATGATACAGGCGTTGAGCAGTTCGGCCAGCAGGTCAATCAGGCCGGAACCACAGATCCCCCTGGGTTTGATACCATGTATCGTGGAGTAGAGGGGATTGAGGGTCTCGGGATCGATGGTAATCTTCTCGATGGCCCCGGGATTTGCCCGCATGCCGAAGAGCACTTCACCGCCTTCCAGCGCCGGCCCGGCTGCACCCGCACAGGAAAACATCCATTCCTTATTGCCCAGCACGACCTCGAAATTCGTACCGATGTCGATCAGAAGCGAGATCTCCTCGCGCTCCGCCATGCCGCATGAAAGGATATCAGCTATGATATCCCCTCCTATGAAGTCGCTGACGGCCGGAAATACGAAGAGCCCGCCGTTCGGGTTACAGGTGATACCGATCCTTCCCGCTGCAACCGAGAGGGCCCTGCGCACAACCGGAACATATGGTTCAGCAATCATGTACGCCGGATCGATGCCGAGCAGCATGTGGGTCATGACTGTATTACCGGCAACCACCACTTCGTAGATGTCCTCCCGGTCAATGCCGCCCGTATTGGATGCGGAGGTGAGTGCCTGGTTGATGCTCTCCGCTGCCAGGGCCTGTAACCGTTCAAGTCCGTTTTTCCGGGCGTAGTTCACGCGGGCCAGGATGTCCTCACCGCAACTGATCTGCTTATTGTAATTTGACGCAACGCTGACCGTTTTTCCGGATATGAGATCCCAGAGATAGACGACAATCGTTGTCGACCCGAGATCCACTGCAGCACCGTATACCCTTTTTGAAGTATCATTCTCCTGGAGATCAATGAGACGGTATCCGCCGGGGACGAGGGCAATGGTGCCGGTAACTTTCCATTCGCTGTGACGCAGGATTGCGGGAATTTCACGGAGCACCTCGAGGGGGGCATACATCATCTCCGCGACCGGGCCTCCACTTTTCTGGATACCCCAGAGCAGCCGTGACAGGTCCGGGGAGGGATCCGAAAGTGTCGGGGGCTGGAGTTCCACGTAGTATTTTTTCACCGAGGGTCGGAGCTCGATAGGATTGTCCTGCCCGTTAACAAGGATCTTCTGTTCCTGGATGAGCGTACTTTCAGGTATGACAACATGGAGATCCCCCTGGACGAAGGTCTCGCAGGCAAGGCAGGCCCTCTTTGCCAGTTCCTCCCCGGTGAAAAACCTCCCGTATTTCTGGATATCAAACTCGGTCCTGCCGGACTGGATGAATACGACACATTTGCCGCATTTGCCCTGCCCCCCGCAGACCACGTTTATATTCAGCCCGGCCCGCTGGGCTGCATCGAGAATGGTTGTTCCCCGCTCCACCTCGATCTTCCGGTAGCTGGGAAGGAAAGTTACGGTGCGCATAGCCATGGTACCTTACTCCATTGATTGGGAAATAAGAATGAAATATCCTGCGGTTCCGAATGGTTAATCCGGACCGTGAGGAAGAGAACGATGAGGATATCAGGCCCGAAGCAGGAGAAGACCCCTGGTCTTCGACGGAATTCATCAGCGTTCTTCGACCCGGAAGAGATCATCGCACCCTGAAGGTCAGCATTTGCCTCCTGTATCGTTGTCGGGGTTCTGATGAATCCTGCCAGTCCGTGGGGGATGAATCAGGCTAAAAAAAAGATTTTATCCGCATCCGCCGGTTGCACTGGCAGCGGTCTGGGAGGATAATATGGTACTGCATTCTGCCGGTGGGGTCTCAAAACTGTTACAGATTGCCTGTTTGTAGGCTTCCGGTGTGCGGGACCCCGAATACAGGACACCGTTGATGAACAGCATCGGGGACGCCGATGCCCCGTCTTTTGCGGATGCGGTCTCATCACTCCGGAGCAGTTCAAGTCCTTCTGTACCTCCGGCACAGGAATCGATCTTCTCACTGTCTATCGAGAGTGCTGCGGTCGTGTTCTTACGGCACGACTCCAGAAGAGCGGTATTCTGCCATGAGGGATAACAATCGTTATTGAACGTGTTCAGATATGCCCAGTATTTTTCCGGATAATACTTGTTAATGCAGAGCTGCTGGAGATCTTCGTTTGCCTCAGCAGGACCGTGAAGGGAGTCTACCGAACCAGCCGTAGTGCCGGTTATGGTGGCAATGTACCGTATGCGGATATCGGTTTTTGTCCTGAGCAGCTCAAATACCGGGCCCATAACCGTCTCTGCCTGCGTTCCGTAGGGGCAGAATGACATGACATACAGGTCAACGGCAGGCCGTGCCGATGTTACCGGGGCCACAGCTGCCTGAGTTACCTGCGGAGCCTGCTGGCTGCCCCCGGATGCATCCATGGTGATCGCATTGGTAAAAAGCAGGGTGCAGTCTTTTGAAGTATACAGGGTAATCTCCTTCAGCTGGTACAGGCTTTTTATCTCATATAGTCCGCCTTTGTCGGCAATGGAAGTGAGTTCAACCGTGGTCCCTGCTGTCACCAGGTTGTTGTTGATGTAGGAAATTGTCCTCTCCCCGCATACGGATGGTGGTACAACCGTTCCCTGTCCGGCCTGCTGCATGCCCATGGCAAGAAAGGCAATGAGTATGATGCAGATACCTGCAATCAGGGCAATAATGCCTTTATTGAAAAAAAGAGAGATTTTCTTGTCAGTTTTCGTGTCCGGAGTCATATACATCCCTGCATAATATCAAAAAGACGTGCATAAAAAAAGATCGGTTTGGTATCACGGACAAAAAGGGTATATTTACGCCAGTTTCTTCCATTCTTCCTGCAGGAAATCTCCGATTTCAGCGGCGTCCCGGGGCCCCACAAGGACTTTCCAGCCGGTGGCTTCTTCAATCCTGCCGGAAAGCGGTGACGCATAGCCCGGGATGATCAGGTTCCGGTGCGCAACTTCATTTTCGACATTATATTTTTTAAGGGAGTCCCTGACAAGGGTCTCACTCAGTTTTCCTGCGGCAACTGCCGTCAGGACGGAGAGCCCTTCCGTGTCTACGATTAGCATGAAACAGGGGAACCGGCTTGACTCAAGATATCCCTGGAGCGTGAAGAACGTGAGCGAGAAGTTCACGGTCATCAGGACGGGGGCATCCTTCCCGGGACTGCCGACACGGTACAGGCCGGGATTCATCTGGATTGGCTTCTGGGGATCAGTATAAATATTCTGGCGGAGCGTCAGGGAAGCTTTCGCGGGACCCGGTGCAAGCGGGGATGTGACAATGATCGATGCGTATTTCACGATTCCCAGCACCAGCGCGGCGTCCTGCAGCCCGGTTGAAGCAGCGTTGAGGTACACGGGATACCCGAGCTCCGGAACCGAACGCGTGACTGCGAGCTGCCGTATCCGGGTTGAGCGGGTGACGAACGTACCGAGATCCTCCGGGGCCGGGTCAAGCACCAGGTCCTGCACCCCTTCGTCTGTGCAGTCTTTCACCAGCCGGACAAGCCCTTCGAGGGTTGCAGCGCGGATGACCAGGGGGCAGCCGTGTTGCCGGGCAAGCGCACTCATCTCCTTATAATTTTCGCCGGTTGCTGCATGGAGGAGCGGGCGGTAGGAGCCGCAGTGAACAAGAGCTGCCGCGAAAGCAGCTGGATCCTTTGCAATAAGTACCGGGGGCAGGTGTGCCTGCTGCAGCTCAACGGCCGCAACTGCCGCTGCAAAGGTTTCTGCAGACCCGCTGGTATTTTCGATGGCAATGCCATTGAAACGAAGATCCGAACCTACCCGGGTGAAGGTCTCGTCACGCACCCGCTTTGTGACTGCTGCGATCTCAGCAGGCCCCTGCGTATCGCTGACCAGAAAGACGATGCCCGGTGCATGGTAAAAGGTCTTCTCGTGGCGGTACAGGACGGTCTCTTCCCCGATCCTGAACGAGCGTTCGCCAAC
>Ga0105103_10002037_pt1 | contig 10679 bp, 11 predicted proteins | sample PPLLaktember2015_2_FD_79107 | JGI IMG/M metagenome (GOLD analysis project Ga0105103, IMG submission 79107) | Freshwater sediment microbial communities from Prairie Pothole Lake near Jamestown, North Dakota, USA - PPLs Lake P7 Core (6) Depth... | ecosystem: Environmental > Aquatic > Freshwater >...
ACGAGGATCGCCAATCTCACTTCGTTCCGAGGAGTCGTGGAGCAGCATCGGGAGAAGCTGGCGATCGATACGTATTTGATGCGCGGTCTGTCGGATCATGCCGACTTTATGTTGCGGGTGCACGGAACGGAATTAAAGGATACCCAGCAGTTTCTGGTGGACCTGCAGAACAGCGCCTTTGGCCGGTATCTCACCGGTGTGGTGCTGCTCAATGGCCTCACGAAGAAGCCCAATTATGTCCCGGGCTTTCCCGAGCAGCTGAAGAACGATCTCAAAGGCTCGAGCGAATCGGGGCCCTATGTCATGGTGCTTCCGATCCGTAAAGACACGGAGTGGTGGTCACTCCCGCAGGAAAAGCGCGCGGCGATGATGCAGGAACACACCGAAGCGGCATTGCCGTATCAGAAGACGGTAAAGCGGAAGCTCTATCATTCGACGGGGCTCGATGACTTCGATTTCATCACTTATTTTGAGACAGCCAAGCCGGAAGAGTTTCATTCCCTGATCCTGGCCTTGAATAAGGTGAAGGAAGCCAGGCACAACCGGCGCATGGGCAATCCGACGCTGGTGGGCACGGTGCGGTCGCTGGATCAGTTGATTGAAGTGTTGGCGCAATAGGGTGTGAAGAGCGAGGGGATTTTATGACGACAGGAACGCTGCTCTACGAAGGCAAGGCCAAGAAGATTTTCACCGCCGAGCGGGCCGACGAAGTCGTGCACTACTTCAAGGATGACGCGACCGCGTTCAATGCGCAGAAGCGCGGCACGATCGTCGACAAGGGCATCATCAATAATAAGGTCTCGGAGCGGTTGTTCACGCTGCTCGATGCGGAAGGCATCCGCACCCACTTTGTGAAGCGGCTCAGCGATCGGGAAATGCTCACGAAGAAGGTGACCATTGTTCCGGTGGAAGTCGTGGTACGGAATATCATTGCCGGGAGTCTGGCCAAGCGCCTGGGGCTGAAGGAAGGGAGTCCCATTCAGCCGGCCATCGTGGAGTTCTATTACAAGGACGATGCCCTCGGCGATCCGCTCGTGAACGACGATCATTTGCGCTTGATGAATATTGCTACGCCTGCTCTGCTCAAGGACCTCCGGGATCTGGGACACAAGATCAACGCGGTGCTGAAGCCATTCTTCGCTGAACGGAAGATGCAGCTTGTGGACTTCAAGCTGGAGTTCGGCGTATTTCACAATAAGCTGGTTTTGGCCGATGAGATTTCTCCTGACACCTGCCGCCTCTGGGATATGACGACCGGCGATTCGATGGACAAGGACCGGTTCCGGAAAGACCTGGGGAAGATCGAAGAGGCGTATCAGGAAGTGCTGAAGCGGGTGTGCGGATAGGAGGCGGGCTTGCCGTTCCTCTTGCTCGCGCCCCGCGCACGCAAGACTCAATTAGAGGCGGATTGCGGCAGGTGCTCGGTGCATGCGCGCAGGGAGGAACGGCAAGCCCGCCTCCCAGTGGTGGAGAGGGAATAAGGTGTGAGACGCTTCGTGATGTTTGTTCGTGATAACGGTCCCATTATTTCGTTAGGGATCGGGACGACGTGCATTGTCGCCTTCGCGATATTGACGGAGACGACGCTGCATCGTTTGGGGTTTGCGGCTCTTGCACTGTTGGGTGTGGGGTTGATTGCGGGGATCACCTGGGCGAAGCGGCATTTGACGGAGTTGTCGAAGCCGCCGGATACAGGGGCGTGAAGAAGGATTCGGTCAGGAGCGCTGTTTTTGCTCGCTGCCCGCGCACCGGGGATCAATTGTAAGGGGACCAATGGAAGGTGCTCGGTCAATGCGCGCAATAGGCAGCGCCCGTCACCGCTCCTTTGGGAAAGAGGAAGAGAAGAAGAGAGGGATGGTATGAAGGCTAAGATTCATGTGACGTTGAAGCAGGGGATTCTGGATCCGCAGGGGAAGGCGATCGAGCATGCGCTCGATTCGCTCGGGTTCAAGAATGCGGCGAATGTGCGGGTGGGCAAGTACATGGAAGTGGACGTACAGGAAACGGATAAGGCCAAAGCCGACGCGCAGGTGAAGCAGATGTGCGAAAAGCTGCTGGCGAATACGATTATCGAGGAATACCGTTTCGAGTTGGCCGGCTAAGGCGGATAAGATGGCGCCGGAGTTTCCCTGATTCGAAGATGCGTGAGGTCGCAGGGATGTCGGCGATACCATTATGAATATGGCCTATCGGTGGGACCTGCGGCTATTTGTTTGATGTTGACAAGGCTTGCTTCTGTCGGAGCAGTGATCGCGGTAAGCGTGTGCATTCCTGGTCGTAGTTCAATGTGCTGAATGTCGAAGCAACAATGAACGGAGGCCATCATGGATCTGAAGGAGTTGCAGAGCAATTGGAACACGTTCGGCAGGAAGGATCCGCTGTGGGCGATCATGACATGGCCAGACAAGAAGGGGAATCAGTGGCAGCTGCGCGAGTTTTTTGAACTCGGCGAAAAAGAGATCAAAGGCGTGTTGGATCATCTCAAGCTGTTGGGAGTGTCTGTTCAGGGGGGGCGTGCGCTTGATTTTGGTTGCGGTGTCGGAAGGCTTACGCAGGCATTGGCCCAGCATTTTGACGAAGCGATTGGCGTGGATATCGCTCCATCGATGATCAATCTGGCGAATCAGTACAATCGGCACGGTTCCCGATGCAGGTATTGTCTGAACGAGGTAGACAATCTCGGGTTGTTTCCGAGCGAGAAGTTTGACTTTATCTACACCAACATCGTGTTGCAACACATGGTCTCTGTCTATTCCAAGTCGTATATCCGCGAGTTCGTGAGGGTGCTGAAACCACGCGGTGTGTTGGTGTTTCAACTGCCAAGCGAAAGGACGGAGACTGGAAAGCTCAGGACTCAGGATTCTCTTCCAGCAGAGACGCTTTCTTCGTCCGATACGTCCATGGGCCTGAAGCAGACAGTGAAGCAGTATCTTCCGGCTTCGCTCCTCAACTGGTACGTGAACCTCCGTTATCCCAAGGAGCCGGTCATGGAAATGCATTGTGTCGAGAGGCGCGAAGTCGAGCAGCTTCTGGCTGAATCTGGCGCTCAAGTCCTCCATGTCGTGGAAGATAACTCTTCAGGTCCTGGCTTCCGCAGCTTTCGGTATACCGTTACCAAATCGATTATTGGCGAACGCCATCATTGAAAAATATCGGTATGAACTCACGACGTAAAACATGAAAGGTTAAACGTGAGACGAAAAGGTTTCAGATCATGAATGTTGGAGTCATAGTTTTCCCGGGCAGTAATTGCGATCACGATTGTCAGCACGTGTTTCAGGATGTGCTGGGGCAATCGGTGCAGATGATCTGGCACAAGGAAACGTCACTCAAGGGGATCGATGCGGTGATTCTTCCGGGCGGGTTTTCCTATGGCGACTATCTCCGCACGGGCGCGATTGCGCGATTCTCGCCCGTGATGGGCGCCGTGAAGGCGTTCGCCAAGGACGGCGGGGCGGTGATCGGAATCTGCAACGGGTTTCAGATTCTGCTGGAGGCCGGTCTGTTGCCCGGAGCGATGCTCCGGAATAAGTCGCTCCACTTTATCTGCAAGGATGTGTATGTGAAGGTCGAGAATGCGGCCACGGCGTTTACGGAGGCCTGCGAGTCAGGCCAGGTATTGAAGATTCCCGTCGCCCATGCGGACGGCAATTATTACACCGATCCGGTCACGCTGGCGGCGATGCAGGCCAATGCCCAGATTGTGTTGCGCTATTGTACGCCGGAGGGGAAGGTCACGCCTGAAGCAAATCCCAACGGGTCGCTGGACAATATTGCCGGGATCATCAATCCGGAAGGCAACGTGCTGGGCATGATGCCGCATCCGGAGCGTTGCGCGGAAGAGATATTGGGGAATCAGGACGGGAAGCTGATTTTTCAGTCGCTGCTCAAGGCGATGAAGGTGAAAGTCTAAGCAATGGTCGCGAAGAACCAGCAGTAAGTCTGACGGGTTGATTGCCAATAGAGGAACGGGTCGATGTCGCTTGTTATTACCAAAGAACTGATCGCTCAGCATAATCTGACGGACGACGAGTTTAAAAAGATCGTCGAGATTCTCGGTCGGGAGCCGAATCTGACTGAGTTGGGTATGTTTTCCGTCATGTGGTCGGAACATTGCTCCTACAAGTCGTCACGCGTGCATTTGAAGAAGCTGCCCACGACGGGGCCGCGCGTCATCCAAGGCCCCGGTGAGAATGCCGGCGTGGTGGATATCGGCGACGGGCTTTGCGTGGTCTTCAAGATGGAGTCGCACAACCATCCGTCGTTCATCGAGCCCTATCAGGGCGCGGCGACGGGGGTGGGCGGGATTCTGCGCGATGTGTTTACGATGGGGGCAAGGCCGATTGCCTTGCTGGATTCGCTGCGCTTCGGCGGGCTGGATACGGCGAAGAACCGCCACATTGTAAAAGGTGTCGTGGCGGGAATCGCCGGTTACGGCAATTGCATGGGCGTGCCGACGGTGGGCGGCGAAGTCGTGTTCAACGATATTTATTCGCTCAATCCGCTGGTGAATGCGTTCTGCCTCGGTGTCGCGCAGAAGGACAAGATTTTCCTCGGGACCGCGGCTGGTGTCGGCAATCCGGTGATCTACTTTGGTTCGAAGACGGGGCGCGACGGGATCCATGGCGCGACGATGGCCTCCGACTCCTTCGATGACCAATCGGAAAAGAAGCGGCCGACGGTGCAAGTAGGCGACCCGTTCCAGGAAAAGCTGTTGCTGGAAGCCTGTCTCGAACTCATGGCGGGTGATCTCCTGGTCGGTATTCAGGACATGGGCGCGGCCGGACTGACGAGTTCGTCCTGCGAAATGGCTTCGCGGGCCGGGAACGGGATCGATCTCGATCTGACGCACGTGCCGCGCCGCGAGCCGGGCATGACGCCCTATGAACTCATGCTGTCCGAGTCTCAGGAGCGCATGCTGATGGTGGCCAAGGCCGGCAAGGAAGAGGAGTGCATCAGGATCTGCAAGAAGTGGGATCTGGATGTGGCGGTGGTCGGGAAGGTCACGGGCAGCGGCATTCTGCGTGTGCTCGATCAGGGCAAAGTGGTCGCGGAGATTCCGGCGAAGTCGCTGGCCGATGACGGACCTCGCTATGAGCGCCCCTTTTCGCCGCCCGGCTATCAGGACATGCTTACGAATTTGAATTACGATGCCCTGCCCGATGTGAAAGATGCGAATGCGGCTTTGCTGGCGCTGTTGGAGTCGCCGACGATCGCGAGCAAGCGATGGGTGTACGAACAGTATGACCACATGGTCCGGACGAACACGATGGTGCGCCCCGGGTCGGATGCCGCGGTCGTGCGCATTAAGGGTACGAACAAAGCGGTGGCGATGACGGTGGATTGCAACAGCCGGTACTGTCTGCTCAATCCCTATGAAGGCGCGCGGCTGGCGGTGGCGGAAGCTTCGCGGAATCTCGCCTGTTCCGGCGCCGAGCCGATCGGGCTGACGGACTGTTTGAATTTCGGCAACCCCGAACGGCCGGACATCATGTGGCAGTTTGTGATGGCGATCGAGGGAATGAAGGATGCCTGTGAGCATTTCAAGATTCCGATCGTGAGCGGCAACGTCAGCTTCTACAACGAGACCAACGGACTCTCGATCTATCCCACGCCGATGCTGGGCATGGTGGGGCTCATCGAGTCCGCCGACAAGACCATGACGCAATGGTTCCGGGAGGACGGCGACGACATCATTCTGCTCGGGGCGACACGTGAAGATTTAGGCGGGTCGGAATATCTGAAAGTTCAACATTCGCGGGAACAGGGCTCCCCGCCGTACTTGAACCTGGAGACGGAGCAGGCGGTGCAGCACTGCGTGCTGCAGTTGATCCGGACCGGGCTCATCCAGTCCGCCCACGATTGTTCCGATGGAGGATTTGCCGTCGCGCTGGCCGAATGCTGTATGTCCGGGCCGGATCAGCCGCACGGCGCTGTGGTACGATTAACGCCTGGCCGCCAGAGGAACGATTCAATGCTGTTCGGTGAAAGCCAGTCACGGATTGTCGTGTCGGCCAAACCGGCGCAACGGCAGGCCATTCTTGATCAGGCGCAGCAGATGGGGGTTCCCGCGACGGTGGTCGGAGTCGTGGGGGGCGCGTCGCTGGTCATCTATGTAGGAGGCGAGCGGTCGACCACGAAGACGGTTGATCTCCCGGTCGCGACCATTGCCGATCGCTGGGGCCTTTCGCTGGAACGGAGATTGAGCCAGGAGTAAGCTGGTTCGTACGATTATGCATAAAGAACTTCCGATCATTTCGCCGGACAAGTTTCACGACGAATGCGCCGTGTTCGGTATTTTCGGCCACGAAGAGGCCGCGAATCTGACCTATCTGGGACTCTATGCGCTCCAGCATCGCGGGCAGGAAGCCTCGGGCATCGTGTCCGGCGACGGCGAACAGTTTTATATCCAGAAGGGCATGGGGCTGGTCGCGGATATTTACAACAAGAGCATTCTGGAGAAGCTCCCTGGGCGGATGGCCATCGGCCACAATCGGTATTCCACGGCCGGCGGAAACGATCTCAAAAACGTCCAGCCCTTCAATGTCAATTTCGCCTTCGGGAATCTGGCGCTTGCGCACAACGGCAATCTCATCAATTCCCAGGTGTTGCGCAACGAACTCGAAGCCTACGGCGCTATTTTTCAGTCTACCTCCGATACCGAAGTCATCATCCATCTGATCGCCCATTCCAGAGCCAGCACGTTTCTGGCGCGCGTCATGGATGCATTGAATCAGGTGCGGGGCGCGTTCTCGCTGGTTTTGATGACGGATAACGGGTTGATTGCGGTGCGCGATCCGCATGGTCTGCGGCCGCTTTGCTTGGGCCGTGTGCGCGGGAGTTGGGTAGTGGCATCGGAAACCTGCGCGTTTGACCTCTTGGACGCCGAGTACATTCGCGAGATCGAGCCCGGCGAGCTGGTAGTCTTGAGCGATCAGGGGATCGACAGCCACCGGCCGTTTCCTAAAGTCGATCCGGCCATGTGTGTGTTCGAGTATGTCTACTTTGCCAGACCGGACAGCCGGATCTATGGTGCGAATGCGGTCTATTCGACGCGTAAGGCGTTGGGCCGTCGATTGGCCAAAGAATCCTGGGTGGATGCGGATATCGTGATTCCGGTGCCGGACTCCGGCGTGCCGGCGGCGCTGGGCTATAGCGAAGGTGGTGGCATCCCCTTCGAGACCGGCTTGATTCGCAATCACTATGTCGGCCGGACCTTCATCGAGCCCGAGCAGTCCATCCGTCACTTCGGCGTGAAGGTGAAGTTGAACGCAGTGCCTGAGGTGTTGGCAGGCAAGCGGGTGGTGGTGGTCGACGATTCGCTCGTACGCGGGACCACGAGCCGGAAGATCGTGAAGATGCTGCGGAACGCCGGCGCGAAAGAAGTCCATATGCGGATCAGTTCTCCGCCGATCGTCTCCCCCTGTTTCTACGGCATCGACACGCCGACGAAGAAAGAGCTGATTGCGTCGAATCATTCGACTGAAGAAATCCGCAAATACATTACCGCCGACTCGCTGGCATATCTGAGTCTGGACGGTATGCTGGAGTCGGCGCCCGGTGTTCCTGCGCAATATTGCAATGCCTGCTTTACTGAAAAGTATCCGATCGCCTTTACCCGCGCAGAAGAAATGCAGCTCGGGTTGTTCGGGCCATCGACCGATGTTAGGAAGTTGACCTAGTCGGTCATTGTGTCACCTGTGTCTCACGGGAGGGTGGTTCGATATGCATGAACGCGGTCGGCCGAGGATCGAAGTGAACTATCCTGTCACCTTGAGTGGAGAGGGGGGCGACGGAACCGGGACGATGACGAACCTCACCATTACCGGTGGCGAGATAGCGTCGGATCTGCATGCCCAAATCGGTGCCCATTTCCGGGTGCGTATTCAGCTCTCCGGCGCGCGGAACCCGATCGACATTGCCATCGCAACGGTTCGCTGGCAACGGGATCATCGATTCGGCGTTGAGTTTGTTCGGTTCGAAGGGAATGCCAAAACCCAACTCCAGCAGATGTTAAATCAGACTGATGTAAATCCAGCCTCGTAAGGAAGTGTTTGTTCTCACGCAGCTGATCCGGTCCTTGTAACAATCAGGCCTCAACGCCCAAAGATCCCCTCTATCTGAGTCACCCTCAGGACGCTGTGCGGCAAAGCTGGTTAGTCTGGCTCTGCGGCCAACAGTGCCCAGGGTTCGGCACGGTTTCTTCCGGAACGTCCCTTCTCCCGGCTCAATCTCGCAGGCTCTGGTTCTCATTTTCTGGCCCATATCTGCAGTAACTTCTTACCCCGGGAGGGTCGTGAGGTTCTTGCTTGAGTGATCTGACAAAACCAGAAATCCATGTGCGTTCACGCGGGCGCTGCCTGGCCTCCTACCAAGGTAGGGGGCTTCCCCTGGTCTTTGTGGGTATAGGCAGAAACCCATTGTCAGGCTACCTTTCTTGAAGACGCTGACACGATGTGATCGCGCCTGCCGGAGGTCGGTGTAGAAATGTGACGTCGGGTAAGTCCTCGCAAACAAGGAAAATCGGAAATGACAGACAGAGGAGGAGAGAGCATGGCCGACTTCGCATCTACGACGACCTTGCCTGGTACGACAGGATCTTTGATTGATCGAACCCGGCTCGATGGCATCGTTTTACGGTCGAGCCCCGATGTCCAAGGTACGACGATGGATGGAGAAACCGTCCTCCTCGATCTGAGCAGCGGGCGCTACTACACATTGAATCGATTGGGGAGCGTGATTTGGGAGCATTGTGCCGGGCAGAGCACGATGGCCGATATTCATGCGGTCATCTGTGACCGGTTCGATGTCGCGCCAGAGCGAGCCCTCGATGATCTCGTGGCCTTGGTCAATGAATTGATTCAAGAAGGGTTACTTCAACAAGAAAGGAGGTGAAGACCAATGGAGCAGAAGAAAGAATCCTACGTTCAGCCGGTGATGGTGAAGCACGAGTTGCTGCGGGACATCACGGCCGGGAGTTCGGGCGCCGGTAATTGCAATAACGGGTTCGGCAATGGCGGTAACGATTGCGTCCCTGGAAATTCTGTGTTTCAGGACATCACTCGTTAACGGGATCAGCGGAATCTGCTTGTGAGCTGTTCGGATTCTCAGTGAGGATTCGAACAGCTCAGGCGTCAGGGGGCTGGCCGGTTTGCAGAGAGCGGCCGGCGCGTCTCCTCGCTGCGACGGATAGTAGAACGAAATACGTCGGTTGAATCCTGAGGACATGGTAGGAATGAGTATGGCTGACTCTCGGTATTCACTGTATGGGACAGCGGTCCGGTATGAAACGGAGGGGCCGATTCTGGCGCAACCGGTGCACGAGTTGTTGCGGCATTTTCGTCGGGATGATGCGCTCGAAGCCGACGCGGATCTGACTATTCGCTTTCACCAGGTGAAGGATCAAGCAGCGGTTCCTCTCACGATTTCTGCGTCGGCCAGGAAGCTGGCGTCCGGTACCGGCGAGGCCGTCGGGGATCGGCGAGCTACCGGATTGCCCTATGACGTGATGCTGGATCAGGGGCTTCTGATCGCGGAGTTTCATGGCATCGGGGTCCTGGTGATCGACGGCGCGCAGAGCCGGGCCGAGGGGTATCTGATCAATCCCGATCGGCTGCCCTCCAATCTCATTGAATATCTATTTCACCTGGCGCTGATCGAATTGCTGCGGCGGCGCGGGCTCTATACGATTCATGCGACGGCATTGGAATACAACGGGCGCGCCATCTTGATTCCCGGCAACAGCGGCCGCGGCAAGACCACATCGTTTATCTCCCTGCTCCGGTCCGGCTATCGCTATCTGTCGGATGACCATCCGCTCCTGCAGGACTCCGGGGCGCATGTGGAAGTGCTGCCGTTTCCGATCAAGATCAATGTCACGGACGCCACGGTGCAGTTTTTCCCGGAACTCAGAGCGGCCTCAGAGCAGGTGCTCCATCCGGGTGTGCCCAAACGATTCTTCTATGCCGAAGATCTCTATCCCACGGCGGTCGGTGAGCGCTGCCAGCCGGCTCTGGTGCTCTTTCCCCATGTCGTGGATGCGCCACAGAGCCACCTCGAACTGCTTCCCAAAAGCCGCGCGCTGGAAGCGCTCTTGCCGCAAGCCCTGCTGGTGTACGATCAAGAGGTCGCCAGGCGTGAATTTAAGGTGCTGGCGAAACTGGTGCAGCAAGTCGATTGTTACCGTCTGCATTTTGGTCGCGATATTCTGGACCTGCCGAAACTGATCACTCCGCTGCTGGAGAAGGGGCGATGAAGGAGGAACGACAATGTCCGTGGTCGCCGGAATCAGAGTTCCTGGTCTGGTGCGCACGCACGTGCGTCACTGAGGAACTGCGCGCGCATATCTGCGCGCGTGTCCGGGAGCCTCTAGATTGGGGACTGATGCTGGACCTTGCCACGTATCACGGGGTGCTTCCGTTACTCTACCGGAATCTGTCGACCATCTGTCCTTCTCTCGTGCCCGGCGATGCGTTGACGAAGCTGCGTCAGAAGACGCAGGCCTGTGCCTTACTGAATCGATCGCTTGCGCAAGAGCTGGGAAGCCTGTGTGACGCGTTTGCTGCGCGCAGCGTGCCGGTTGTGCCGATTAAAGGCGCGACCTTAGCCTTGTCCGCTTATGGCGATTTGACGCTCCGCGATTTCAGCGATCTCGATCTCCTGATTCCCGAATCTGCGAT
>Ga0105103_10002038_pt1 | contig 10676 bp, 8 predicted proteins | sample PPLLaktember2015_2_FD_79107 | JGI IMG/M metagenome (GOLD analysis project Ga0105103, IMG submission 79107) | Freshwater sediment microbial communities from Prairie Pothole Lake near Jamestown, North Dakota, USA - PPLs Lake P7 Core (6) Depth... | ecosystem: Environmental > Aquatic > Freshwater >...
AAGAACGATCTTTTATTTGAAGCTTATTACTGGAGACTTGACAACAAGGATATACCGGATCTCTCAGAGATGGTAGCAACTCTTGAAAGAGCTGTGAAGAAACATCCCCGCACAACTTTCATCGCCTGTCATTTCATTAACCTGACATATGATCTTTCACAACTTGGAAAACTGTTTGACAAGTATCCGAACCTGTACGCTGATGTTTCCCAGCGTGAAGCATATGTAGCTGTTATACCCAGGTTCAGTAAAGCTTTTATTGAAAAATATGCCGACAGGTTATTGTGGGGTACAGATCAGGGATACAGCCTGGAGATGTACAGAAATTCTTTCAGGATATGGGAGACTAACGATGAGCACTTTTATGCCTGGAAAGTATCGAATACAAGATGGCCGCTGAACGGACTTGGCCTGAGTGATGCAACCCTGAAAAAGTTTTACAGAGACAATGCGTTGAAGTTGCTGAAGAAATAATTCAAGATTCAAAATTCAAAATTCAAGATTCAAAATACTGGTGATTAATATAAAAAATAACCTCTGTTTTAAAACGGTTGGTCTGGGTGCAGCAGCTTTATTACTTACTTCTGCCGGTAGAAAGAATGAACCTCCAGAGAAACCAAATTTCATAATTATTTTCACTGATGACCATGGCTATGGTGATCTTGGCTGTTATGGTTCCCCGGTTATTTCGACACCGAATATCGACAGGATGGCCAGTGAAGGCATAAAATTTAACGCTTTCTATGCAGCCCCATTCTCCGGACCGTCGAGGGCTCAGATTATGACAGGCAGCTATCCTGCCCGTGCAGGCCATGCATTTAATCCCTCACCGAACGGGCGACTGGGGCTTCATCCTGATGAAGTGACCATTGCTGAAGTACTGAAAGTAGAAGGCTATTCAACAATGGCTATTGGTAAATGGCATCTTGGAGATGCTCCGGAATTTATGCCAACATGCCAGGGTTTTGATACATACTTCGGGATACCCTTCTCGAATGACATGTGGAGGTACCATCCAAGGATGCCTTTAAAAGAAAATGAAGACTCTCTGATGAAGGCAATGAGGGATCGTGCTGCCTATACAGGTTTTGCAGGACAGGGATCATATTACCCTGAACGCGGCGGTTTTCCCAATGATCTGCCTCTTATGCGGGATACCGGGGTTATTGAAAAGAATCCAGACCAGCGGCAGCTGACAACACGCTATACTGAAGAGGCAATTAAATTCATTAGTAAGAACCAGAAGGAACCATTCTTCCTGTACCTGGCACATTCCATGCCTCATGTTCCATTATTTGTATCAGAAAAGTATGCAGGTACATCTTTAAGGGGACTATACGGAGATGTGGTGGCCGAGATTGACTGGAGTGTAGGGCAGATACTGGCTCATCTTAAAAAACTTAAACTAGACAAAAATACACTGGTTGTTTTTACAACTGACAACGGACCCTGGCTTGAGTACGGCATTGACGGAGGATCGGCCGGACCACTTCGCAGCGGCAAAGGCTCACTCTATGAAGGTGGCGTCCGTGTTCCGGCAATCTTCAGATGGCCCGGGAAAATAGAGCCGGGCAGGCAAACCAGCGTCATCGCAGGGAATTTTGATCTCATGCCTACATTAGCTTACCTGGCCGGTGCTGAACTACCAAAGGATCGTACTCTTGACGGATTGAACATCTGGCCTGTTCTTTCGGGTGATTCGGACAAAAGCCCTCACCAGTACTTTCACTACATGCTGGGAAGCCAGGAAGGGAATGTAAATTATCAGGGCATTCGAAATGATAAATGGAAGCTTATGTTCACTATCGATAAGGAAGGAAAAGTAGTGGGAAAGGAACTTTATGAAATCAATGCAGACATTAGTGAGAAGTTCAACAGGTTTGAAACATTTCCCGGGATTGTTAAGGAACTGAATGCTGCAGCGCAAACATTCTACGATGAGATAAGCAAAAATACCAGGCCCACAGGTCATCGTGCCGGCCAGAACTGATGTGATATTCATATACTTTTTATAACTTTACTTAACAATGAAAAAATTGCTTTTTATTTTAACGTTTCTCAACGTGATTTCAGCTGTTGCACAAACAGACAGCCAGTCTTTTACAGATGACCGTGATGGCCGGGTGTACAGGACTGTAAAAATAGGAAACCAGGTATGGATGGCGGAGAATCTTGCATATCTGCCCCGCATTGACAGGGTGGAAGATGGTGTTTTTGATGCAGACCGCTTCTGGGTTTATGATTATTTTGGCAAGAGTGTCGATGAAGCCAGAAAAACAGAAGATTATAAAAAATATGGTGTTCTTTACAACTGGCCTGCAGGCGGGAAAGCCTGTCCTGCCGGGTGGCATATGCCTACAGACAAGGAATGGCAGGAGATGGAAATATTCCTTGGGATGGATGAAAAAGAGGCAGGAATACGGAAATGGAGAACATCCGGAGATGTCGGAAAAAAGCTTAAAGCACAATCAGGGTGGTTTTCTGATTCAGGCTCGGATGAGTCAGGCTTCAGTGCACTGCCAGGGGGATGTCGGGGTTATAATGGATTTGAGAGCCAGACATTCTGCGGATATTTCTGGACCGGCTCAGCTCCAAATGGAGATAACGGATTGAGAAGGTCGATCTGTTTCGATGAAAATGGTATCGACAGGACTGAGGACAGGCGGTATTTCGGCTGCTCGGTCCGTTGTGTAAAAGATTAATAAAGAATAGTATATGAAGACAATTACCACATTATTCACATCTTTTTATTTAGCCTTTAGCTTTATTGACGTTTCGGCCATTGAAGGGAAGAACCTTCGTCCGCTGTTTGAAAAATATAGCCTTGATGTTAAAAATCAGGGAAGCAGAGGTACATGTTCTGTATTCGCACTCGTTGGAGTACTGGAGTTCGAATTTGCTCACATAAAAGGTCTGATAACACCATTATCTGTTGAATACCTGAACTGGGCTTCAAATATGGTAACAGGGCAGATAGTTGACGGTTCTTTTTTTAATGATGCACTTAATGGGCTGCTTAAGCACGGAATCTGTTCAGATGAATATTTCCCATATTATTTCACCAATTACACCAAAAAAGTTGAACCTTCAGGTGCTGCAATCAAAGATGCACAAAGCAGGAAAATGGCTGAGCTGGTCTGGATCAAGGAGTGGGATCCCAAGGACGGAATGAATGAATCGCAACTCGCCCTTGTCAGGAAGATGCTTGATGCCGAACATCCTGTAGCCATAGGATTCCAATGGCCCAAAAGAGAAGAGCAGTACCGAAAAATGGTTAACGGGATGATGTATGTTCCACCCCGTGAAGGTGTTTATGACGGCCATAGTATTATTATTGTCGGCTACCAGGAAGATCAGTCAGCTCCCGGAGGAGGATATTTTATTTTTAAAAACTCCTTTGGAGTGGACTGGGAAGACAAGGGATATGGTAAAATGCCATATGAGTACGCTGCCAGATATGCAAATGATGGTGTTGTTATCAATCTGAAATAAACCTTAATACATATGAAAAAATATACGATCGCCCTCATTGTAATCTTTCTTTTATTGATGAATTATTCATGCAATGATAATTCTTCCGATCCATTCGGAGGGATGATATTGTCCGATCTTATGAAGCCTATTGATGGTGTGAGTAAAAGGGCTACCTCAACAAGACTCGGCGAAGACGGGAAACCGGCCGATCACAATGCTGATAACTCCAGGGTGATGCCCGGTGAAACAAAAGTTGTACTGGATGCAAAAGGTCCGGGAATTGTAACACATATGTGGTTTACCTTTCTGGGGCCCGGTCGTCACGTCTGGGCGGTCGACGGATCTGCAACACACCAGGAAATGTTATTCAGAATCTATTATGATGGAAGTGATAAACCAGGAGTTGAAGTTCCGTTTGGTGACTTTTTTGCTAATTGTTTTGGGAAAAGGAGTGAAGTAATAAGTCTTCCGGTCGTTGTGGAAGATGCAGATTCTTATAATTCATTTTGGCCAATGCCTTTCCAAAAGTCTATTCGTATTGAAGTGGTAAACCAAAGCAAGACTAAAAATATAAACCTGTTGTATTATAACATTGACTGGATTAAAAAGGATAAACTACCAAAGGAGACTCCGTATTTTTATGCTCAATACAGACAGGAATATCCGGCTGAAAACGGTAACGACTACCTTGTTCTTGAAACAGAAGGTAAAGGCCACTACGTTGGTACTGTTATGGCAGTGCGAAGCAGAAGTCCGGAATGGTTCGGTGAAGGTGACGAGAAAATCTATATTGATGGTGAAAAAGAACCTTCTATTTGGGGGACTGGCACAGAAGATTATTTTTTATCTGCATGGGGACTTCAGAGCAATGTAAATACACCATATTTTGGCACCGTTTTTTTTGATCATGGCGACATCGGCGGGCATACTTCAGCATACCGCTGGCATCTTGCTGATCCGATAGTCTTTGAAAAGGGCATTAAGGTAACTTTCGAACATGGCGGATGGATTTCTGCAGATGAAAATAAGGAACGAAGGACGCATAGCTGGAACGAAAGAGAAGACGATATCTCAACTGTCGCATACTGGTACCAGACAGGTATTCCAACCTTCAACTACAGTACTCCACCAGCTGAAGAGAGAATTCTTCCAAATCTTGATATAATTTTTCCGGCTGAAAAGGTAGTAGAGGTAAAATCATATAAAAATGGGAAAGTAAGTATTCAGAGTAATCTTGAATTTTATATGGATGGACAACTAGTTTTTTCCCCTTCGGGATCTCAGGCATCGGTTGAAATTCCATTTACAGTTGACAAAAAGAAACCTGTACGCCTTTTGTTAAGTGTTACCCGCGCTCCTGATTATGGAATATGGCAGGCGTATCTGAATGGTGTTAAAATTGGAAGGCCAATGAATCTGTTCAATGAAAGGGTAGAACCATGGGAGTATCACTTACTGGATTTCTGGCCTGATCAGGGGAAGTATATTCTTGAATTGAAACTGGTAGGTAAAGATCGAAATTCAAATGGGGAAATGCTTGGAATTGAGGCTGTCCGGTTACGTGAAAGAAGACCTCGCGTAGAAAGTTTCGCATTTGATAAATTTAATGATTGGAGGACTGATCAAAAACTATATAGATAGTCTTTAATTGGAGCAATAAAATTATTCAATCCGATGGGAATAATAAAAAAAATCAACCCTCTTTATACTGCAGCAGTTTCAGCAGGACTTGCAGTCTGTTATCCCGTTTCTGCAAATGATTCTAAACATGAGCGACCAAATTTTATAGTTATTTTCGCTGATGACCAGGGATATAATGATCTGGGTTGCTTTGGATCAGAAAATATTAAAACCCCCTGTATCGATAAAATGGCCCGGGAAGGTCTAATGCTGACTACTTTCTATGCCCAGCCTGTTTCCGGTCCTTCAAGGGGTGCTATCCTTACAGGCCGCTATCCTACACGGATTGGTGGTGGCTGGATTACAAATTCCAGTGAAATTACAATTGCGGAAATGCTCAAGACAAGGGGATACAGGACAGGCTGTATCGGAAAATGGGATATTTCCCAGAGAAAGTTCCAGGCAGGTATAATCCCAAATGATCAGGGCTTTGATTACTATTTCGGGACACTGGGAGCCAACGACAGGGGAATTGTAAAATTTTACCGTAATAAGGAAGCACTTGAGGAAACGAATGATATGTCTATTCTTACATCTCTTTACACTGAAGAGGCTATGAATTTCATTACGGAAAATAAGGATACCTCCTTTTTCCTTTATCTTGCTCATAGTATGCCTCATGTTAAGATTGACGCATCAAAAAACTTCAAGGGAAAATCAGCAGGTGAACTTTTTGGAGATGTTGTTGAAGAAATCGATTGGAATGTGGGACGAATCCTTGATCTTGTTAAAAATCTCGGCATCGATAAAAATACATTTGTTATTTATACAAGTGATAATGGACCGTGGTCGGGGCTTGAAAACAACTTCAGGAAAACACATCAAGGTCAGCTTGCCACCGGATCTGCCAAACCTCTTAGAAGCAGCAAAGGCTCACCATATGAAGGAGGATTTCGTGTGCCATGCATTTTTTGGGCTCCCGGAAAGATCCCTGCCGGCATTGTTAAAAAAGATATTATGGCAACTCTTGACATCCTTCCGACTTTTGCAAAACTTGCAGGGGCTAAGATTCCAGACGATCGTGTTCTCGATGGTTTTGATCAGTCAGATTTTATTATGAAGGCAACCAGTAGGAGTGCACGAAGCTTTTTCTACTACCATGTTAAAGGTGAGCTTCATGCAGTAAGGCTTGGTAAATGGAAGTTATTAATACCTGACAGGACAAGAAATTTTGCATATACACAGGATGCTGCTGTAAAAACTCCGGAATTATATGATCTTGAGAATGATATCTCTGAAAATATCAATCTGGCTGACAAATACCCGAAAATTGTAAAACGGTTATTTAAGATGGCTAAAAATGCACCAGAGGATTTGGAAGCTTTTACTTTATAAATTGAGTTTCCAGCGCTGGTCTTTGATCATCTGACAGATCTTAATCTAACAGTACTCAATAAAAAGGGTTAAACAAAGTCTCAATAAACTAATTATTATGAACTTATGTCGACGAGAGCTAATTATGTGATTAATGCAGCCGCATTTTCATTTTTATTGACTTCTTGCAATAATAATATTGCTGAAAAATCTCTTCCAAATATAATAATCTTCTTTATTGATGATGAAGGTTATGGAGATGTCGGTTGTTTTGGTGCAACAGGTTATGCGACACCAAATATAGACCGGATGGCAAGTGAGGGTATGAGATTCACTAATTTTTACAGCGGAAGTGCTGTGTCAAGCCCCTCCCGCGCAGCCTTGTTAACAGGTTGTTATCCCACGCGTGTCGGAATTCCTGCTGTCTTGTTTCCATATGATACAATAGGAATTAGCAAAGAGGAAACAACAATTGCCGAATTGTTAAAACAGAAAAACTATGCTACAAAAATTATAGGGAAATGGCATCTTGGCCACCACAAGGAATTTCTACCCCTTCAGCATGGTTTTGATGAGTTTTTTGGTTTGCCCTATTCAAACGATATGTGGCCTGTAAACTATGATGGAAATCCAATTACACAACAAAATAGCAATCTTACATGGAAAATAAATTGCCCCCCATTACCATTAATGGATGGAAATGAAAAGATAGAAGAGATAACAACATTCTCAGATCAGAATGAACTTACAACCCTTTATACTAAAAGTGCGGTCGATTTCATTATAAGGAACAAGGACAATCCTTTCTTTCTCTATCTGCCCCATAGTATGGCACATGTACCATTGGGAGTTTCAGAAAAGTTCAGAGGCAAAAGTGAACAGGGCATGTATGGCGATGTTATGATGGAGTTGGACTGGTCGGTAGGAGAAATAATTACAACTCTTAAAGAATTTGGATTGGAAGATAATACTCTTGTTATTTATACAACTGATAATGGTCCCTGGTTAAATTACGGAAACCATGGCGGTAATGCAGGCGGACTAAGGGAAGGTAAGGGGACAACTTACGAGGGAGGATTCAGGGTCCCTTGTATTATGAAATGGCCTGAAGTAATTCCTGAAGGCACTGTCTGTAACCGTATGGCTGGATCAATTGATATTTTGCCGACAATAGCAAATATCGTCGGAGCAAACTTACCAGAAAAGAAAATTGACGGGGTTAACATATTACCACTACTTAAAGGTAATTTCGAAATGAATCCCCGGAATGAATATTTTTTCTATTCCGGCAAAAGACTTACGGCAGTAAGATATAATAACTGGAAACTTATCTTCCCGCATAATTTTGCTTCGAACGACAGCTCAACTATAGGTAATGACGGATGGCCGGGAAAAATGAATCAGGTTGTTACTGAAGGAGGTCTGTATGATTTGAGACGAGATCCTGGAGAAAGGTATAATCTGAAGGAAACTTATCCGGAAAAAGTAAAAATGCTGGAAGATCTGGCTAAGGGAATCCGTGAAGAATTAGGGGATGCATTACAGAAAATTAACGGAAGTGATGTCAGATCACCTGGTTTTGTCAGATCAAATTGAATAAACTTTGATCTATAAGCGTTTGATCCGGCTTTTATCCCTGCCCGGGTTTACCGTTTCCATAATCAGAACACGACAAGCGATCAACCTACCAACAAATTGATAATTGTTACAGGAATTATATCTGAAATTCAAAGTTAATATTATTCCATATCTCATAATGCAAGCTTAAGCAGATAAAGAATAAAAGGAAGTGTAAATAAACATACCACGGTAGATACAAAAACATTAGCAGCAGCGAGTCTGTCATCTGCTCCAAAAATCTTTGCCATAATCACAACATTGGCCATTGCAGGCATTGATGCCATTACAATGAGTGTTGAAATAACAAGTGTATCAATTTTTCCCGGGAAGTACGAATTAATCATTGAAAAAATTAAAATAAGCAGTACCGGTATAACAATAAGTTTGTTTACTGTTAAAACTGCAACTTCCTTTTTATTTAAGAATCCCTTCAGGCTTGAGTGATATATCATTGATCCTATATATAGCATAGAAAGATAAGTTGTTGAATTGCCTAATTCCCCCAGAGACATTAACAGAATAGCGGGAAGCTTGATTGAAAGAAGAAACATCCCAAAACCAATAATTATTGCAAAAGTATTCACATTAAGAATATGCCTTGCATTTGACCAGATGGATAAATCCTTTTTTTGATTCAGAATTATTACACCAATCGTCCAGATCATGAAGTTTGAAACAAACTGGAACATCCCGGCATATAATAATCCCTCATCTCCGAATAGTGCTGAAATTACAGGAAATCCAAGGTATACCAGGTTGCCGAAAACACTGTGCGTCAAAAAAATTGAGTTTTCACCTTTTGACATTCTGACCATACGGGAAATGCCCCAACTTATAGAAAGCATAAAGAGAAGGATCAGAAATGCTAAAACAATGATAGATAGGCTATTAGACAATAGCCTGGGTGTAATGCTCAGCTTACTGAAATTGCACAGCAACATTAATGGGAGCGTAATGTTGAATATAATTTTTGAAAGTACATTATTACCCTCTTTGGTGATAATGCCAGCTTTAGACGCTAATAAACCTACAATAACGATTATTGATAATATAATTATTTGAGGCAGGATGACATCAAAATACATTAAAAAATTATTAATTATTGACTATGAGATTTGAAAAGCTAAAAATGCCATAATCAAAGATTGTTCTACCTATTTGAAAAATAAGGAATTGTCAGAGGTCCATCAGGTAAAACACAAATGCTTGTCTGAGGTCCATATTTATTTACTAACTTATTTATCAGTGATTTTATATCATTAACCGGGTTAAGGAGAGCACTCCTTATTAAACTGTCATCCAACTTGTGACTATATAAATAAATATCAGCCTTTTGCTGGATTAAAGCCTGAAAATAAATTTGCCATGTATCATTTAAACTGCTTTCATTATCTTGAATGAATTTTTTCAGTTCAGATACATTTTTAACCGATTTTAAAATGGTTTCATAGTCGCTATTACCGGGTATTCCATCCCAACATTCGGAGGCGATGATTATGGTTCCACCCTTTTTAACAATCTGTCCGGCAGCACACATGCCTTTTACTGTCTGATAAATATTTAAATCTAGTGGAAAACCAGAATTGCTGGTAATTACAATATCGTACAATTTATTCACCGGTGCCATTGCAGAATCCTTTGCAAATTGACAACCTGCTTTATGTGCAGATCTTACATCACCGGCAAATACATTAGTTATCAATTTGCTCTTGTTCAATGTAATGTTTAAAAGAAAAAGACCAGATACAAAATCTGTGGCTTCCATAATTTCCTCCCAGATTGGATTACCTGTTGTAATTCCCCAAGTGACATCTTTTTGAGACAAGTGAGCAATAGAATGATTATACTTAATAGTTTCAATTGAAGCCATCCCGGGAACTAATGCTTTTCCACCCCCTGAGAATCCGGCGAAAAAATGAGGTTCAATGAAACCGGTGAGTATAATTAAATCATTTTTTAAAATTTCTTTGTTAAGTGCAATCCTATTGCCAGATGTAGTTGTCCCAACATATTCAAAAGATCCAGAATTTCTTACATCATTTTGAATAATAGTGTAATTTTCAACAAAATATTTGCCAAGTATACTGGTTAATTCTTCTTTAGTTGCCAACCTGTGAGTTCCATTTGAGCAAAAAAAGCGGATATTATTTTTTTGAATGTCTTTAAGTTCTGCAAGTAAGGGAGGCAAAATTATTTTATACGGAGTAGCCCGTGTTATGTCACTGAATATTATTGCCACTTTATCTGAAGGTTTAAAAAGCTCTTTAAGTGGCTTGCATCCGATGGGTTTTTGTAAAGCATTTGCAATTGCAGATGCACCTTCTTCAACAGGATTAATCCACCTGGGCTCGACAATATCTATTTCAAGATCGTCAGATAGGTCAACCATTAATCCCGTTTTACCATATGGTAAGTTGAATTTCATGTATTGATTATTCCCTGAATTCGCTCTTCTGACTTTGGTAGAGAGGCATTCTTATCTCTTCTTTTAGACTTTTTACTCTCACCTTTAATACTCCTCGCAGCCTGATCTTCATTATGATCTGACTTTTTACTTTTATCTTTTATCTTATCCAGCAGCCATGCAA
>Ga0105103_10002039_pt1 | contig 10673 bp, 11 predicted proteins | sample PPLLaktember2015_2_FD_79107 | JGI IMG/M metagenome (GOLD analysis project Ga0105103, IMG submission 79107) | Freshwater sediment microbial communities from Prairie Pothole Lake near Jamestown, North Dakota, USA - PPLs Lake P7 Core (6) Depth... | ecosystem: Environmental > Aquatic > Freshwater >...
AGTATTTATATAAACATTATTTGTTCCATTAAAATACGCATTTGATTTGAATCCAAAATCTCCATTATCTTCTATAACCCAATTTATAGATTCTATAACTTTTAATGCAGATGATGACCTAATAGTTTGACCTCCTATTCCAAGATTGTTTAATATAACATTTGAAGTAAATCTACCAGTACCAGTTACATCAAAAGTAAATGATGTATTTGTATTTCCAATACCTACATTAGTTCCATTATCAAAAATCAAGCTATTACCTAAAGTACTTGCTCCAGTAAACTTAGGTAGGTAGTTTGTTGTACCAGTTCCTAAGACCAGAGTGCCAGATGCATTAGGGAAGTCATAAGTATAATAAACTGGAGAAGTAACACTACTTGCTAAACCTAAACTATTTTTTGTCCCATTAATATTAAACCAAGCACTTACATAACCAGTTGTATAACTTGAAGGGACTGCATTATCTTTAAATAAAATTCCTCCATCTGCTATTAAATTATTTAAACCAAATGTCTTTGCTCCAGTAAATGTCTGTGTACCTTGTAATAATGCTATTGTTCCAGTTGCATTTGGGAAAGTGTAAATATTACTTACATTTTGAGTAAATAAAAATTGATTTGAATAATTTGTTGTTGATGTTGCTAATGATATAGTTAAACCATCTGCATTACCGTTTAATGTAGTAAAACCTTGTGAAAAAGAAGTAGCTCCAGTATACAAAGTTAATCCTCTTGAATAAAATCTATTGTTCCCTATATTTACATCGGACAATGCACCAGTGTAAGGAACATAACTTGATAAGTCCGAACTTAAGGCAAGTGTACCAGTAGCTGCTGGGAATGTGTAAGTGTAATTTGAAGCAGATTGAAATTGAAGTTTTGCTTGATTTGTATTATCTCTAAATACCGCATTAATTGCTCCAACTTCACTATATAAAGTTGTAAATGCAGAAGAAAATGTTGCAGATGGAACTCCTTTTTGTAACCAAGCCCCATAGTTTACAGACAATACACTATTAAATAAAGCATTATTATTAAATACCTTTTCTCCAGTAAAAGTTTGAGAACCTTCTAATAAGGCAAGAGTACCAGATGTTGTTGGAAATGTGTAAGTATAATTAGCAGAATCATTAAATACTAATTTACTTGAATTAGCCGTAGTAAATAAATAAGTTAATGTTTCTAAACTACCACTTTTAAGAATACTAAAGTTTGTATATAAAGTTGAACCAACTGCATTATTTCTAAACCAAACACCTGCGTTTAAATATGCTGAATTGTTAAAATCAACACTACCATTGAAGGTTTTATCTCCAGTTATAGTTTGAGTTGTGTTAATAGTAACATAAGAATTAGAATCAACAGAACCATCTGCCTTTAAGAATTGACTTGATGTACCTCCATTTTTAACTAAAGTAGTTGCGTTTAATGTACCTATAATAGTTGCAGCATTACCACTACCACTTGTTTTGTTTATATATAATCCTTCTCCATTGCCACCCTTTGTTATGTTTAAAGCTATCCCGCTACCGCTTGAATGATTAATAGCAAAAGTATCACTACCACCGCTTGATGCAAAAGAACCTGTTGCACCTGTAATAACATCAGCTGTCAAATTAAATGTCCCTAAATCAACATTAGCAGTCGCACCAGTGTAAGGCACATATCCAGTCAAAGAAGGGAAGGTTGTTAAATTACCTGCTCCGTTAATATATTGCCCACTTGTTCCAGCAAATCCTATGTTAATCGTTCCGCTTGTAGTAATTGGTGAACCAGTTATTGTTAAAGCATCACCACTTTCAGTTAAAGCAACGCTTGTAACAGTTCCACTTGCCCCTGCTGATTTTTGCCATTCCGTTCCGCTATAAATAACCCAATCTCCTGCTGCAAAAGTAATAGGACCAGCACCAAAATTCACTGTACCAGCTACATTACAAATATATAAGTCGCCAGTATCGCCCACTCCGTTTGTTAAAGTAGGAGTGTTTGTTGCTGCATTCCAAGTACCTAAATAAGTAACAACCGAAGCTGGTAGCTGACTTAAAGGAACTTTACCTAAAGCATCCAAAGTAGCCACACCATTTGCACCGCCTAAAGGAACTGAATTTACAATACCAGCCGTGCCAGTCAATACACCTTCTAAACTTCTAACCTTTGCACCACTTGAAATTACTATTTGATTTGACATCTATTATCTTTTTATCTATTGAAATAATGACCTTACATACTCACCACTACCTAAAGCACGGCTAAAAGTTAAAACCCCAGTTAAAGTATTCCATTTAACTTCTTCATCAATTGGAGTACCAGTTGTTAAAATAGTTTGTACATCGATACCACCTCTTGAAACATAAAGACAAGTTTTGCCTATTAAATCAGCATATGTTATTGTTGTTTCTCCACCTGCCGCTGTGTATCCTTTAGTAAATACCGAACCACCTATAATAACCACACCGCTTGGACTAATTGATGTTCCGCTTGTGCCATAAGCACCAGAACCTTGTAAACTAACCGCATAAGTAGCAATGTCCTTATAAGGAGCGTTGATAGTTAAACTTGTTAAATTACAATTGCCGCTAATTATTACTAAACCATCAACTCCGTTATCTATTACAAATTTTACTAATATTGTTTCTCTATCTTTTTGTTGCTCTAATAAAAACAAATAACCATAGTTATCTAAGGTTATCAAGCCATCACAAGTGATTGTCCAACTGGCTACATCGTTCTTAAATTCACGATACCAAGCAGAACTTTGAGAAGTTACTTCTTTTTGATCTACATTAACGTTGAAAGTACAATTGGTAGAACACGCAAAAGGTATATCCGTTTCCGTTTCTGCATCATACTTGTAGAGCATTATATTTTTACCTATTACTTTATCTGCCATTGTCCAAAGTTAAATTATATTATCTAAAATATTCTATATATCCTATTGTCGCCTCTATGTCAGTATTGCTAATTTCAAGCAAAGTTCCACTCGTAATATCCGTTGCGTAGTTTATAGTTGAGTTGCCTAACATATATGAATTATCTGCCACGTTTATTTGTGCTGGGTCTGTGTCAGTAGATTTTAACATCTTAGACGCATTTAAAATAGGATAAGTTGCGTTAGTTGTTTCAAAGCTACTTAAAGAGCAATCTATGTTTATGATATTCTTGCCATAAGAGTTAATGTATTGTTGCATTAATAACTCCGTTAAGCTACCATAACCGCCATCCATTCCGTATCTATACCAGTTTGTATATGAAGTGGCATCCGACTTTAAAAATACGCCTACCGATGTAGGAAATCCAATTAAGGCTCTAAATCCAAAAGGTATCTCTATTTCTTTCTTGTACTCCTTATTATTGTTGATATAAGCAAAGTAATCAAGTTTGTAAAACTCATATTCAGCGGTCAAAACAAACTGACTTACTGTGCAACTATTACCAACTTGGTTATTGAACTCTATTGTCAATTGACCACTAACTGGGCAAGGCAAAGTAGAGAAAGAAAATACCCCATCGTCCCCTTCTGGTATTATGTAGCCAGAACTTGCTGTACTCTGCCAATCCTTATCATTATTTAGATAATAAGTAGTAGTTCCATCAAATACAGTCATTGAAACATAACCTCTTGTACCAGCACCTCCGTTTAAAAATAACATTGAATAATTTAAAACCGCTGAAGCACTAATCTTAGGCATAAAGTTGTTAATCATTCTTGTATAACCTCCGCCACCTGCTCTTAGTAAAGTAATTTGAGCAAAAGACTCGTTTGCATTATCTACAATTGAAAATGAAGAACCAACCCCAACGTTGGTTACAGTCCAAGATTGTGGAGCAGATGTAAGATTAGGGTAAATCTTTAAGTTTCCATTATCTACTAAGTTCTTCTCGTAATCTATCTCCTTAGTAAACTCAACTCTATTAAATCCTTTAAGGATCAATTTAAACTGCTCGTTATTTACATAATATAAACCACTCGTGTTGCCAGTATATCCTTGTATAGTGCTTAGAGTGTTTAGATTACTTCCGCTTGTTACAACCGCTCCTAAATAATCGTACTCCGTAAAATAGTTATTAGTATTGGCAAACTCGTTAATAGCTACAATCCACCATTTCCCACCAGCTTGGAATAACCTACAACCAAAAGACTTTACAATTTTGTCTAATACATCGTAACTATTCTCGTAGGTATAATCGTCATTTTTAAACGTTCTTATAGGTAAGTAAGTTTGACTAAATGGCTCGTATTGAGTGCCATCTTCTCTATCATTCATACCAGTTGCAAAATATGAACATACCGTAACTAAGTTAGGATTTGTTGGAAAGTCTAATGCGTTTAAACAAGTTAAAATGTAGCTTAATACTGTTTGTAAAGTATTAGTTCTATTGCCAACGCTATTGATTTCTAAAGGAATGTTTTTAAGCATCCCTAATCCATCAACGCAGTTAAAAAATAATTGCTTTCTACCAGTTGAATAAGTGATTTGTACGTTATCCGATAATACCCAACCAATCCATTCTAAATTAGCCCCTAAATATAATTTAGCTAAATACTTTCTATCATTTAGAGTAACCAAGTTTGGGATGTTAGCCAAGTCGTCTGTTACATCAATAGTAACATTTAATTGGCTTGAGTAAAGTGCTTCGTATATTTCATCCGATTTAGGCAAATATTGTAGATCAATATTTATTCCATCATATTCAATTAAACTACCTGCATAACCATCTTCTAAGATATATAAATATGCAGTTTTAGTAGTCTTTGTTGCGTATGTAATTTTATATTTATTTTGATATGCCATTATCTTCTAAAACTTAAGTTGTTGTTTGCTCTTTGTGTTGCTAATACTAAATCCGAACCCCTTAATAGGAACTCACCAAAAAATCCTCCCAAACCTCCGCCAAATCCTACTGCCCCTGCTGCTGCTTCACCAAAAGCACTTGTTCCACCAGTTAAAGCACCTAATATTGTTTTAAATAATAATGCTTGTGTAACCATAGAAATCAATTGAACTAATATTTGTTTAAATGTAGCTTCTAATGCTTTACCAACATCATCACCCATTATCATTGCACTAAATACTGATTCAAATGCTGGTGCTAAATTACCAACTATATCTCTTGTTAAATTTAAATTATTATTAAACTGCTCTTGTTCTTTATTTTGCAACTTTGTCAAATCATACATTTGTTGTTGCGCCCAGTCATCTCCTTGTGCAGTTGCCTTTTTTTCTAAAACAGACTTTTCTTGTGCCAACGTTAAAGATGGTCTTTCAATAACTAATTGTCGTCTTCTATGATTTGGTAATGAAGCAAATTGTTGAATATATTTCTTTAAATCATTAGAAGCCGTACTTGTTTCAGTTTTTAATTTTGTAATACCATTAGTAACTGCATTAAAAGGATTATTTGCGCCAGTTCTAATCGTATCAGTTAAAGACTTATTTAATGATATTATTGATCCATTTAAACTTACCGCTTCTTGTGCAGCTTCTTTATAATTCTGTTTTGCCTTATCTATTGTACCTGCTTGTACAATTGAAGCGTCAGCATAACCATTTGTAAGCGTTTTAGACCTTTCAATAGTTTTATTATATTCTTCTGCTGCTAATAATGCTCTTTTATTTGCATCTGCTAATTTGATAGTCTTGTCAGCAATTTCATCTACATATCTTGAAGTAACTGCTTGTGAAATCAATGATTGAGTATATAAATCAACTGCTGCTCTTGCTTGTTCGGTTGTTTTAATTGTAGAAGCATATGCACTATTTACCTTTGCTAACTCTGCTATTACAAATTTTAAAGCATTTGCCCTTTTATCTTCTGCTATTGTAGCGTCTTCAGCAATTCCAATATATGCTTGTAATTTTATGCCACTTTCACTTGCACTTGCTTTTGCTTTATCTAAACTTGCTGCAAATTTATTTTCTGCTTCTTTTGCTTCATCTACACCTTTAACAAAGTTTGCAATCTTAGGTCCAAATGCAACAATCAATGAAGAAACTGCACCTAAAGCTAAACCAATACCAGCTGGACCCATTAAACCACTTGCCATTGCCTTTAAAGCACTTGCAGTTCCGCCAGTTTCTTTTTGTAATCTTTGGAAACTTTCTAATAATGGGTTTAAGTTGTTTGCAATACCTATAAATCCATAAGGAGCATCTTGGGCAACTCTTGACAAGTTAGTTAAAGCATTTGTAGCAGCCCCACTTGATTGTGGGATTTGCCTCATTGCGTTACCCAAATTAGTGGTCGCAGTTATTGTCTGGTTTATATTCGTTACCGCTTCTTTATTGTCGGCGGTAATGGTAATTTTGAGCGTTTCTTGTGCCATCTTATTTATTTAACTCCATACATTTTTAAAGTCCTTGCTAATTGATCTTGCGTTAATTTAGGACTATCATCAACTTCCTCTACATCACTTGGCAATGGGAAAAATGCTTTTAAACTTTTAGGACTTTTATCAGTAGTATTTGACTTATATATCAAATAGGCTATTGTTCTTGTCCTTTCCCATTCCTTAATCTGCTTATTGTCATAAGCCATTTTATATAACAAAAATTCTCGCCATGTCAATTGCCAAAACTCTTCAATCGTTAAGCCAACCTCCAAAGCGAGAATTAATATTGAATCCCAACTATAAAAACCTAATTTTTTTTTTCAGCCGTTGACTTACCTTCTTTTAATTCTGGCACCATTGAATTTTGCATATACTTCATAAATTCAACTAATTGACCATCCTTAGCAGTTAAGCCGCCAACTTCGTCAATCCAATCGCATACATCAAATTCCTCAAAATCAATAGGCTTCTTTAGGCTCTTATATCCACTCTCGGCAGAGGCTTGTACTATATGAACAATAGTGTCCATTTCGTACACCCCAGACGATAAAACATTAATTAACTCCATTAGATTTTTTTTCTCTAATTCGCAAAATCGTTTCATCGCCCAAGTTCCCCACCTTAAAGGTATTGTTGTTTCTTTAAGTTTTAACTCGTACATAGTTCTTGTTGTTGTTTTTTATTATGCAGTTTCTGTTTGTGTTAATGGCGGAGTAGTTACTACGAAAGTTGCAGTAAACTTCACGTCATCAGCATCATCAGCAGTTACACTAAAGTCGCTAATGAAAACACTTCCAGAATAAGTGATATCACCACTTGTAGGACTTGCCTTACCCATCTTCATAGCGAATTGAGTTTTAGCTGCATGTGCTGCATACAATTGCTGGTAGCTATCCTTGCTTGGAGTACCAGTTTCGTCAATCGCAAAACCTTCACATTCAAAAGATTGTGAAAATATTGGGCTTGGAGTGTAACTGTTTCCACATTTTGAAGTTGCATCAATTGTGTCGTTAGTTGATGTAAAAGAGTTAGTTGTAAGACAAGCAACTGGCTTAAAAGTTGCATTTCCGTCTATGTCTGCAAGTAGGATATAGTCTCTACCGCTTACTTTAGTTTCTGCCATTTTATTTAATTTTGAGTTATTATTATGTTATATGATATAATCGTTCTAAATACGTTATCAGTTGGGTTTAATCCGTCTAAGTTTCTAATACTTGCTACAACTAAAGTTGAACTATAAAAGCCGTTTGCTAAAGTTATATTCGTATCAGAGTTAATAGCCGTAAGAACCAAATTGCTAATTTCTTCCGCACGTTTATAGCCAAAGTTAGCATTTTTTGTAACAATGTCAACATCAATTGTAATTCCATTTGTATAACCGCTTTTACCTTGTTCTTGACTTGATGTTCTACCAGTCATTACAATATATTCTTCCCCTGCTCCAGTTGGTGCAATACCATCATAAACTACTAAACTTGTAGCACTTGTTAAATTGGTATAAAACCATTTCTTTATTTCTATATTAGGGTTAAGCATTTAATAATTTTTTAAGTCTTTGTATTAATTTAGGCTTCTCTTGTTCGTAAGCTGGTATTAAAAATGGTTGCGGTCTAAGTCCTTTTTGCAAGATACTTCTTGCTATTACATAAGCGACACCTTTGTCATTTTTGCCGTTACCAATCCCTTTCCTTTTAACCCACAAAGTTAGAGCATCAACCATATCTTTAAACTTACCTCCTTTGCCTCCTTTAAATGTTTTTGCATACGCTTGGAAATCAGCTGGTACACTTACCTTGCCACCAGTTCCGAATTCTACATAAGGACTATAACTTGCCGTTGATTCAACTCCAAAAGTCAAATCGCTTATTTTTTCTAATCTAATCCCACTTCTTAATTGACCAAAATTTACTGGTGCCAATCTTTTTGCGTCAGCTTGTATTTTTAATGCAGATGCATTTATCTCATTAGATACATCTTTTTTTAATGATACATCTAAGTTTTTAAGGGCATCTTGAATACCTTTTAGATTTTGTAAGTTTACTGAAAAACCCATTATCTATAAATTACAAGTTCGTAAAATCTATGCTGATTTTCTACATCCTTAATAGAATGAATAGTATATCTTGAACCTTCTACCTCTACCTCGTAAGTATCGCTAATAGTAACTCCAAAACGAATAAAAAGTTTCATTCTTTGGTCAAATTGCAACTCTGACTCATCTATCTCTCTTACCTTATCATCTGGTCTTAAATCGCCCCAAACAGTGCCTTGTAGGGCAAAAGTCGTAGTATATCCACCTTGACCATCGCTTGTGCGAGTTGGTGCATATAACAAGACTTCTCTTGTCATTGTGTTAGCGTCTATATAAATCGATTTAGCTTTACCTAATTTCATACTATAATATTGGGGAAACTCTTGTCCATCTTTGACAAGCCTTCCATGATTTATTACAAATTCCAGTATCAGCATCTAAGCCTCTATTCTCGTAGTCGTAACTTACTTGATCTAAGATAGCCACCTTTAAATCCGTTGGTATTGTTGTATAACCGCTTGTGTAAGTTGCTTTTAGGTTTGCGTACTTAGGGTAAACCAATTTAGGGAACTTATCGCCTATTAATTGATAGTCAGTACCAGTTATCTCTAAAGCGTTTTGCTCCATGTCATAAAGTCTAAATGAAGCCGTTACTGGACCGAATGGCATCTCAAAATTACCTCCAATGTTATTGAAAAATATAACCATTGCTTTAGGCACTAAGTTTAAACCAGTTGCCATCTCAATCGCTTCTCTTGCTTGAGTAATAAGCGTTGCGAATAAAGTATCTTCTGTTGAAGTGCTAACTCTACAATATGCTTTAGCCTCTGCAACTGTTACTGGCTCTGTTATTGGAGCGGTTGGGGTTGCCGTAAAGTCGTTGATATAATTTGAATATGCCATAATATCTTTTTACAAATTTACATTAATTATAATAAAAAACCCCACCGATTAAAGTGGGGTTCTTATTTTATATAGGTTAGTTATTATCCAACGTTACCCATATCAGCGTAGATAGCTGAAGTAGTCAACATTAAGTTGATGTCTTCGTAACACTCGATACGAGCAGTTACTAAGTTCTTTTGGAAGTTTTCGCCATTCTCATAAGAGAACTCGATAGCTAAACCTTCAACTTCAACACGCTCTAAGTAAGATGCGTCAAAGATTAATACTTTGTCATCAGTTACCCAAGAAGCAGATACAACTGGAACACCCCAGATTGTGATACCGCCGTTAGGAGAAACGATTACAGATCCGTTACCAGCATAGTAACCAGCAGCAACAGTAGCTTTCAATAAGCGACCCATTTGTGTTTGGCTAACTAAAGCATAAGAAGGAACGAAGTTTGCAGTCTTTTGGTTACCGATGTAATCAATCAATTGTAATAAGTCGTTAGTTTCCGCAGTTGTAGTAGAACCAGTTGCAGCACCAGATACAGTTGTGAAGAATGCAGCGTTCTCAGCCTTAAAGAAATCTCTTTGTAACATTCTTGGTAATGTTTGAGTCATGAAAGGTAATGACTTCAACATTTGCTTAGAGAAAGTTGAGAAACCAGCTAAGTAGTCGTTTACAACTTTAACTTCTGTTAAAGAGTAGTTGTTCTCACCTTTATCAGAACCTTCTGTTTGAGCAGCGATGTTGTTAGTTAAACCAGCGTTCTCACGATAGTAAACATACAATCCGCTTTCGCTTCTTACAGTTGGGATTAAATCACGGAAGTTAATGCTTTGTGCTGGTTGGATAGCTGGGTTTGGAGCGTAAGACGCTTGAGCATCACCAGTTAAGTTACCAGATAAAGTCATTGTTTTAACGTCAGATAAATCTAAACGATACTTGCCATTAGACTTTAAAGACTTTTCCATTGCATCAAAGTTGCCATCTAATTTCTCCATGATAACTTCGTCAATGTGCTTTACTTCTTTCTTAGCAGCTTTCTTTTGAGCAGCTAATTGAGAATCGATTTGTTTTTGTAACTCGTCTTTTACAACAGTTACTTGTGCAGCTACTTCTTTAATTTGAGCTTCTGCATTAGCTTGGAAACCTTTAAGGTTTTCAGCCATTTCGTTAATTAAATTTTCCATTTTTACTTTTTAAATAGATTGTTAAAATGCTTGATTGCTTTTAATACATCTTCATTACTTTTCTCCTCTGGTGCTGGTGTCGGCTCAACTGCTTCAGCGGGTTGAGTGATTGTTTCAACAACTTCAAGTTCTAATAATGCAGCTTGTATTTGTTTTATTTGAATCTCCATTAAAGCAAAGGTGTCGTCTGTGAAACTTCCACCTCTAAATGCCTTAATCAAGTTTTCTAA
>Ga0105103_10002040_pt1 | contig 10672 bp, 5 predicted proteins | sample PPLLaktember2015_2_FD_79107 | JGI IMG/M metagenome (GOLD analysis project Ga0105103, IMG submission 79107) | Freshwater sediment microbial communities from Prairie Pothole Lake near Jamestown, North Dakota, USA - PPLs Lake P7 Core (6) Depth... | ecosystem: Environmental > Aquatic > Freshwater >...
CTCTTGGGGATTATTCATAACGCAGCGCGTCTACAGGGTTTTTATTGGCAATAATTAAGTAATTCAACACAGAGACCAGCCCTATCAACAATAAAACAAAAAGGCTGCATGAGAAGAAAATACTCCAGGTCAAGGAAATTTTAGTGACAAAGTTTTCCATCCATTTGTGGCCGGTGAACCAAGCTCCAACAGACCCGGCTATAGTTGCCGGAATGGCAATAAACATCAGATCTTTGATGAAAATCCTTATTATGTCGTAAAGGCCGGCACCGCTTATTTTACGTATCGCCAGTTCCTTGCTGCGACGTGATGCTTCAGTAATAGCATATCCGAGCAAGCCAATTATCGTAATAAGTAAAATTACGATATTACCTGCAAGCATGGTTGTCCGGAATCCTTTTTCTGATGAGTAAAGACTTAACCTTTCATTTTCCAGGCTTTTTACCATTGCATCCTGATGAGGCAGGACATTGTTAAGAACGTCTGTCATTTTTTTCATTATGCCAGTTTCAGCACCTTTATTAGCTTTAATCAGGATATAAAATGAGAAGGAGGGGTTCTTTTCAATTATTTCCTGGAACTTATCGTCCGGTAAATATGAAAACATTATCGGACGCTGATCCGGATCAGCCATGGTACCGATGGCAAAGTCAGGGAAAATGCCCCGGATTATATGGGTTCCGTGCTCACTCAGGGTTATCTGTTTACCTGTTGCTCCATCTTTCCAGCCACTGTTGATCAAGAGCATATCGGAACATTTACGGCTGATAAGGAAATCATTCGGGATACTCGATTTTTGAGAAAAGCCATCCCCCTCAACTACCGGAATATTAAGTATAGAAAGATAGTTTTCATCAATCCAGTAAAAATCTGCAATGTTAAACAGCTCCTTTTCAGCATCAGGTAACGATACATTATTTCCTGATGGACTTTCGGTTGGAACGCTTGACCCTAAACCGACAGTCTCGATCTGGGGATTAGTCCTGAGCTCATTTAGTACGGTAGATAATTTACTGCCCGGCATTCCGCTGGTAGATCCATAAAATACTCCTTCAGAACGATACCCATGATCATAGTTCCTGAGCCTGTCGTATTGAAGTATGACAATTACCAGCATGGTGAGAATGAATGTAGCTCCGGCAAACTGAAAAGACAGAAGCCCCAGTTTCCACCTGTTACCTTTCTGAGGATAATTTTGAAATACTGAAACTACAGGGATATTTGCAAAAAAACGTCCGGGAAAGTAGCTGATAATTATAAGTAAAACAACTATAAAAATTATAAGCGGCAATAGCACATAGGGGTTCAGCGTAGAAGCCAGATGATGTCCTATTTGTGTTTCAACTAAAGGTTGTACTATCGAAATGATTATAAAAGCTACTAAAATTGAAATAAGAAAAATGATGGTGGTTTCAGAAAAAATCATCAACTGAAGATTGCGGGTCCGGGCTCCATAGGTTTTATAAATCGCGGAGTTTTTCGCCCTGCCGACCAGTGCACTTAATGTAAGCAAAATATAATTCAACAGGGAAACCAGCAGAACAGCAAATGCAATAGCGCTTATAATAACTACCATTTCTTTTACATTCCCGACATAGACTTTTTTGATAGGCTTAAAGCTGTATTTTAATACCATCCCTTCCTGTACTGCTTCCAGATGGATAATATCCTGGTGAACTTCCTGCATCTTGCGGACAGCCGGGCCAAGACTTTCAGGATCAACTCCCGGCTCCAGCTTAACGCAAGTATAATATCGATCGTTCCCAAGCCAGTTATTGGTTCCATCCCAGGTAAAGCGGGATGTGGAGACCATAGAAATAAGGACATCATACTTATAGTTTGTGTTTTCAGGCAATGCTTCAAATATTCCAGCGATTGTCAATTTTCTTCCAGGAAACTCTTTTAACTCAATCATTCTGCCAATTACTTCACCCCCAATCATTTCAGCAATTTCGCCTGATACCATACAGTTCATGTGACTCTTCAGGATCTCCTCAGGATTTCCGTAAATCATTTTCCTGGGAAGTACATCATATAAATTCTCATCGGCCAGAGAGAATTCACCTTTATAGCTTTTATTATCATCAGTATAAAATACAGAAGTACCTATACTATTAAGTCTTGATGCAGCCTCTATCCCTGGAACTTCAGATTTTAACCCGGGAGCAATGGCACCGCTTACACGATTATGATCACTCATTACATCCGATGACTTATCAGTTTTAAAATTTTCATAAACCACATAAATCCTGTTGGCATCGGGATAGAAACTATCATAGCTGTAATAGTAAAAGACTTCAGATAAAAGAAGTAACCCAAAAGCCAAACCGGCAGCTAGCGATATTATACGTGTTATGGAATGTTCTCCTTTACGTAATATTTTTCGAAAGGCAATATTTAAAGTTGTCATTTATCCTGTTTATATGTATGTGCTATTTTATTTTATGAGCATGTTCTTATTAATCTCCCCTATAAGCCCCCCTTGGGGGGTCGGGGGGTGGTTTACTCATACCTCAGTGCCTCAACCGGATTTCTTGTTGCTGCCCTCCAGCTTTGCCAGCTGACAGTCAGGAGAGCAATTCCAAGGGTAATAAATCCCGCGAGTGCAAAGATCCACCAGCTTATTTCAGTTTTATAAGCAAAGTTCTCGATCCATTTATGCATTATGTACCACGCAATAGGTGTGGAAATTGTAAAAGCCACCAGCACCCATTTTACAAAATCTTTATTCAGCATTGCCAGTATTTCACAGATCGTTGCCCCGTTTACTTTACGGATTCCTACTTCCTTTACACGACGCTGGCAGGCAAAATGTGACATAGCCAGAATACCCAGACTGCAAATTACCAAAGCGCATACTGCCAACAAGGAGAATATCCGGCGGAAACGGAGCTCAGATTGATACATATTCTGTATCGCCTGATCAAAGAAACTCACCTCAACAGGAAAAGATGGCGACAGCATCGAAACTGTATTTCTTATTTTATCCAGTGTATTATGCAGTGTTTTATAATCGCATTCCTGAATACTGACCAGACATACAGAAGCATTAAAATCATTTCTCATTACAAGGGATGCAATTGGTTGGTTTACAGGTTTGAAATGAAAATCTTTTACAATGCCAATGATCTCCCAGCTGCGACGACCCATACTGATCTTGCTTCCAACAGGATTATCAAGATCATGTTCTCTCAGGAATGTTTCATTCACCACAACTTTCCCCTTATCAGAAGAAAGGTCTTCAGAATAAAAACGACCAGTGACTAATTGTAGTCCCATCATTTCAAAGACAGCTGCATCAGCGCTGAACGTATAAAAATTCAGTTGTTTGGTTTCACCATTCATTTCAATCTGACTTCCCCACTGTGAAATGTCTTTACCCGGGTAATACTGAGTAAATGAAGCTTTTTTTATTCCCGGTATTCCGGTAAGAAGGTTTGTAAGTACTTCTTTCTTCTGTGCAAGTTGCTCTGTCATTTTAATACCTATGATATTCTTCTTGTTAAAACCGAGATCATTGCTTCCGAATCTTACCTGCTTCTGGATCAACACTGTAAATGCAATAAGCACAATGGCAATTATAAACTGCATTGTTACAAAAACACTTCGAAAGGAGAAACTGGTTCCGTTGGATTTTACTGTTTTATTCAGATTGTCCAATACTTTGGATCTGGAGATCCTCAACGCCGGAATAATGCTGAAAATAATACTTAATAAAAGGATTATTACCAGGGATACCATAATAAAACCAACGGAATAAGTTAATCTCTGACTATATTGAATCCCGGTAAAACTACGGATAAGGGGGTTTATCGAGTTGACAATTTCGATTGCGATAATAAAAGCTGCCAGAAAAAAAATAAAAGACTCGGCGAGAACATCACGAAGTATCTGTAATTGTCTGGCTCCAAAGATCTTCATAATGCCGGTCTGCTTTATTTTTTCATGCCATTGTGAGGATGAGATATTAATAAAATTAACCAGGGCAATCATCAGTACCATTACAGCTACCAGGACCAGGATCTGAACTTTCTTTTTATCGCCGGATACAAGATAATTACTCCCGTAAAGAGTAAAATCCGAAAAGTAGATTTTTTTCAATGGAGTCAGGCCCGTATCGTTAAATGTTTCCCTGTAATCTTCCGGAAAAAGAGACAGGATCTTCCTCCCTGTCTCATCAGGATCAGTTCCTTCCTTTAAAAGAACAAAAGTCTGGAAATCACGCCAACCCCATTCTGTATATTCTCCTGGTTCATACTGGACAATTTTCCTCGTTGCAATAGATGTAACTGCACTGAATGAAAGACAGGAGTTGGCTTTCGGTTCTTCTATCACAGCGCTCACTGTAAGGCTTTCGTTATTGTTAAGTATAATCATTTTGCCCAAAGCACCTTCTTTACGGAACAGCTTGTCCGACAGTCTTTTTGTTATTACAACCGTCATAGGTTCGTTCAATGCAGTCGCAGGATTCCCTTCAATGAAAGTATAGGTAAAGAGTTTAAAGAAATCTTCATCAGCATATATCAGATCGGACATGACAGGCTCATTATTTTCGACCTGGAATACCGGAGGCTCCCATGTACCGCTTATTCTCACGGTTGACTCAACACCGGGAATATTCATATCGATACTTTCTTTAAGAATCCCGGGAGTGTATATCCGGTCGCTCGATAAACCGTATAAATAGACAAGGTCTCCATTTTTGTGAAAACTGTCAGTAGTGAGCTCGCTGTAACAATAAACTGAAATAATGATTACCAATGTCATGCTTATAGCCAGACCAAACAGATTGATCAGATTGGTAGCCGGCTTCCGGATGAAGTTTCTGATTATTGTTTTAAATATTTGTTTCACGTCTGTATAAAATTATTTCATGTGTACTATTCTGCCATAGTTATTCATACCGGAGAGCTTCGACCGGATTCCTCGTAACTGACCGCCAGCTCTGCCAGAAATCCACCCCTAAATCCCCCAGGGGGGACTTTCCATTCTACTAGTAACTTCATTTTCAATCCTTTTAACCACATCTTCTATACTTTGTAACCTGTATTTAAGCCCCCCTTGGGGGGTTTGGGGGTAAAGCCCCCCCGGGGGTTGGGGGGTCGGTTATTCATACCTGAGCGCCTCCACCGGATTTCTTGTTGCTGCCCTCCAGCTCTGCCAGCAAATAACCACCCCTAAATCCCCCAGGGGGGACTTTGAATTCTGCTCCTTGTCTCATCTTCTATTTTGTTGATAACCCGTTCTATGTTGCTTTCAACTTCTGAATTTGTAAACCGGATAACTTTAATAAAATACTTCTCCATTTCTGCTGATCGTCCATCATCATATTCTTTTTGTTGATCATGTTGTTGTCCATCAATTTCCACCACCAATCTTGCTGCATGACAATAAAAATCAACTATAAAGAAATCTATTGGATGCTGACTGCGGAACCTTATTCCACATATTTTCTTGAGTTTGAGCTTCTCCCAAAGTAGCTTTTCATGTAAAGTCATATTCTTCCTAAGGATTTTAGCCGTTTCAAAAGTCTCAGGTTTCGCTCCATAATACATCGGTTTTTCAATTTCTTCCATAGTTTAAATTATTTAGTTCCTGAAGCCCCCCTGGGGGGTTTGGGGGTAAGTTATCCATACCTCAAAGCCTCAACCGGATTCCTCGTTGCTGTTCTCCAGCTCTGCCAGAACTCACCCCTAAATCCCCCAGGGGGGACTTTCCATTCTGCTATATTTCACTTCCATTTCTCTTTTTGATCCAATTTTATTCCCGACTTTTCTATTGGCACTCCTAAAGCCCCCCTTGGGGGGTTGGGGGGTCGGTTATTCATACCTGAGTGCCTCAACCGGATTTCTTGTTGCTGCCCTCCAGCTTTGCCAGCTGACTGTCAGAAGCGCAATTCCAAGTGTAATTAATCCTGCAAGAGCGAAGATCCACCAGCTTATTTCTGTCTGATAGACAAAATTCTGCAACCATCTATGCATAGCATACCAGGCTAAAGGACTGGCAATTACAAAGGCTACAGCAATAAGTATTACATACTTAATATTCAAAAAATAAATTATTTCACTGGTTTTAGCACCGTTAACTTTCCTGATTCCGATTTCCTTTGTCTTATTATGAATTGATAAAAGGACGAGCGCCAGGAATCCAAGTCCCGACAGAAAAATTGCAATGAAAGTGAGCAATACTGCAAGCTGTCCCGTCTTTCGTTCATTTTTATACCAGGAATTAAAATCTTCATTCAGGAAATTATAATGAATATCCCGGTCGGTGACCAGTTTTGTCCATAATTGCCTTATATTCTGCAAGGCTTCCGGAACCATCCCTGATTGTATTTTTACGAGAATACGTCTTCCGCCATCTGGTGATAAAGGGAAAAATCCCTGCGGTATAATCTCGTGGTGGAATGAAGTAAAATGTATGTCTTTAACTACCCCTATAACAGAAAAAGTATCATTTAGTCTGTAACGTTTTCCCAGAGGATCAGCTTCCCATCCGAGTGTTTTCACTGCTGTTTCGTTTAAAACAACAGCATTGTTATCGGTAGAAAATCCCTGATCGAAAAACCGACCTTTAATTAACTGCATATCAAGGACTGATAAATAATCACGATCCGTGTAAAAAACCGCAACATGCGAGTTAAAAGCAGCCGAATCAACCGGAAGTCCCCAATGAGAATAGTCTGCCAGCCCTGGTACCTCACCACATATTGACACGTTAAGGATCCCGTTCATCCTTTTCAGCTCCGCTTTAAAGAGTTCCTGCCCTGACCCAAGCTTGTCAGCATTTTTGATAACCAGGACTTCTTCACTTTTAAGTGTCTGGTTGATCTTATTATCAATATACCTTAATTGCCTGAAAACTATAAATGAGCCGAATATCAGGAATATGCATATTGCAAACTGGACAATCTGGAGAATTTTCTGCACATAGAATTGTTTTACGGAAGGATCAACTTTAACTTTTAAGTAATCAGCCATTCTTTTCGATGAATAAAGATCAGCCGGGTAAATTCCGTTCAAAATTCCAATCAAAAATGCAAAAATCAGCGTTGCACCAATCCGGTAAGGATCACTATATAACTTAAGGTCAAGGTCGCGTTCCACAAAATCTTTGAACAGCGGACTGATCAGATCCAGGATGAACAGTGCAACAACCAGGGCAACAAATGTCAGTATCAGGGATTCCGAAATGTAGGTTCTGAAATAATAGGATTTACCTGCACCCCAAATCTTATTGATCCCGAATTCTTTATGTCTTGAGATTCCTTCCGCAACAGTCAGATTAATGAAATTCAAACAGGAAATTATGATTATCAGAAATACAAGGATTGGGAAAATATATATATTGGCATAACTTCCTTTTGCCTTTTCATATTCGTAATAATTCACAGTGGTATTCAAATGAATGTCCGTGACGGGTTGTAACAGATAAGTTGATCGGGCATATTCGTAATACTGCTTACCGTAAAACGACTCCATGAATTTCGGTAATTTCTCTTCCACTGTCAGTTCATTTTGAGGATTTTTCAATCGAATATAAGTTGTAAGCATATGATTAGTAACATTTGAGTTTCGACTGGTGATAAACGATTGAAATGATAAGATAAAATTGCCCTTTAAATGGCTATTAGGGGGGAAATCATCATAAACACCTTTTATAGTAAACAGCCTGTTGTTAGCCGAAAACCGGGTCCCTTCAAACTCAATGGTTTTACCTGTCGGATCATCCTGGCCGAACAACTTCCCGGCCGTGCTTTTACTTATGATCAAAGAACCGGGATCATGAAGCGCGGTGCTTTTATCACCCGTAAGAAGGTCCAGCCTAAATGTCGAAAAAAATGATGAATCTGCAGCCAGGATTACTTCTTCATTGTAAATCATGTTACCAATAACAGCATCCTGCCCGTATAAAGGCCATATACGGGTACCTGTTTCAACCTCCGGGAACTCTTTTAGTAAGGCAGGCAAAAAGGGGACTGATGTATGGACACCAAATTTCTTATCTTCCTGCCAGTTCCTGATGACTCTGAAAATTTTCTCATGGCCGGGGTAATTACGGTCATAACTCTTTTCATGCTGAACAAACGTCCAGATTAACATTGCTGGTATTATTGCAAGAGTAATTCCAATTATCTTTACAAGACTATTAAACTTCCTGCGGTAAATACCTCTTATTATTTGAATGATAAAATATATATTCATGGGAAACCTGTCTGATATGTAATCAACACATCTATAATTATGCCGTAATTATATGTGCCTGTATTACAGTCTATTCTGGTTTTATTCATCGTTATGTAGTATAATTATTTTACGTTTTTCTGTAAATTATTTTTACATCTTCTTGACTTTCTTATTATTTTAATCTATCTTAACCACGGAGAATAATACCCCCCATCCCCCCTAAAGGGGGGCTATAAACCTATACATATAAATATAGATGTAATTCGGGTTTTAAGCCCCCTTCAGGGGGCAGGTCATCAGCCAACCGGCTGATGACCGGGGGTTATTACATTAAACAACAGATGGCCGCACTAAAAGGAAACATTCTTATCGTTGATGATAACAAGAGCATCCTCAGTGCTCTGGAGATCCTTCTGGCTCCAAAATTCGGGATAGTCACGGCCATTCCCAATCCAAACCAGATAATGCCTGAACTGAGAAAGCAGGAGTATAACCTGGTCATCCTGGATATGAATTTCGTTGCCGGCACCAATACGGGTAATGAGGGAATTTACTGGCTTGGAAAGATCAGGGAAGCTTATCCTGAAATCTCAGTTGTCATGATCACTGCCTATGGCGATGTTGATACTGCTGTAAGAGCCCTGAAAGCAGGCGCTTCGGATTTTGTCCTCAAACCGTTTGATAATGAGAAGCTTCTTGCCACTCTCAAACTGGCCATCCAGCTTAATCTATCGAAAAAAGAGGTCAGGCAGCTGAAGGAAAGGGAATCGGAACTCAAGAAAGAAATAAACCGGGAACAACGCAGTATTATCGGATCATCTCCACAGATCACCAATATTCTGAACCTGGCGAGAAAGGTGGCAAAAACTGATGCAAATGTTTTGATAACAGGTGAAAACGGCACAGGTAAGGAGTTGATAGCACAGGAAATTCACAGGCTTTCAGGCCGGTCAAAAGAAATAATGGTAAGCGTCGATATGGGTGCTATAACAGAATCACTTTTTGAAAGCGAACTGTTCGGGCATGTCAAAGGCGCCTTCACTGATGCCAGGGAAAACCGCCAGGGTAAATTTGAAATCGCCCATAACGGGACTCTTTTTCTGGATGAGATTGGCAACCTGTCATTCCACCTGCAGGCAAAACTACTTGCGGCAATAGAAAACAGGCAGATTTTCAGGATCGGATCGAACGAACTCATCCCCGTGAATATAAGGCTCATCTTCGCAACCAACAAGGACCTGGAAAGCATGGTCAGAGAGGGACTCTTCAGGGAAGACCTCCTGTACCGGATAAATACAATCCACATGGAAATGCCGCCGCTCAGAGAAAGGGGAAACGATATAATTACTCTTGCCGAGTTCTTCCTGGGAAGATTTTCGAAAAAGTACAACAAACCTGTGATAAAGATCAACCATCAGGCACTTGACAAGCTCATGAATTATTCGTGGCCCGGAAATATCAGGGAGCTTCAAAATACAATTGAGAAGGCAGTGATCCTCTGCGAAACAGCCGTCATCAAACCTGAAGATCTTTATCTGAGGCCGGTTAAAGAAATCAAAAACCTCGATCCCATTACCACTATTGAAGAAATGGAAGAGAGAATGATGCTCCTCGCTGTTGAGAGAAACAACGGCAACTTCACCGCTGCTGCAGAACAGCTTGGAATTACCAGACAGTCTTTATATAACTGACTAAAGAAAAACAAACAGGATGATAAGTAAAAAACTGTATATCAATATTATAATAAGAGTCTCTCTTATCGTCGCCCTGACTATGCTGCTTGGCTGGCTCATCTTTAAGGAACAATCGATACGTTTTTCAATCATTTGCACCCTGACTATTATAATTATGACGGTAAGCCTGATCACATATCTGAACAGGACAAACAGGAATATCAGGTTCTTCTTTGATTCCGTGAAAAATGATGATTCAAACCTGACGTTCCCGGTTGACAATAAAAGCGGTAACCTGAAGGAACTGCATCAGAGCATGAATAATGTGAATCAGCAGATACAAAACCTGAAGATTGAGAACAGGCAGCAGGAACAATATTTTCAGAAAATACTTGAACTCCTGGCAACAGGTATAATTACTTATGATAATAAAGGATTTATTCATCATGCAAACTCAGCGGCAAAAAGGCTTCTGGCACTTGAAGTTCTTACTCATCTGCAGCAAATTGAACGTGTTGACCATAACCTGCTGAGGACTATTAAAAACCTCAAACCCCACGAAAGGCACCTTGCATCTGTAAATACAAAACCGGGAGAAATACAATTGCTGCTGAAATCAACTGCATTCGGATCACCTGACAGTGAGCTTACAATTCTATCAATACAGGATATCAAGCATGAGCTCGATGAAAAGGAGGTTGATTCATGGATGAAGCTGATAAGGGTCCTGATGCATGAAATAATGAATTCAATTACACCGATAACCTCATTATCCGAATCGCTGTCAGATATTTATAAACCCGGCGATAAGCC
>Ga0105103_10002041_pt1 | contig 10671 bp, 12 predicted proteins | sample PPLLaktember2015_2_FD_79107 | JGI IMG/M metagenome (GOLD analysis project Ga0105103, IMG submission 79107) | Freshwater sediment microbial communities from Prairie Pothole Lake near Jamestown, North Dakota, USA - PPLs Lake P7 Core (6) Depth... | ecosystem: Environmental > Aquatic > Freshwater >...
CACGTCTACGGCGGAGTGTGCTTTCATTGCGGAGGCAGAGGTTTCCTCGTCAGGAAAACCAAGCCCAAGCCTCAAATAGATTGGGCAGTTTACATTTCAATGAGTAAGGATGCACAACCTACGCGGTGGATTACTGCTCATCAGCCTTCGGAAAAAGCGGCCTGGGCCTGGGCTACAAAAATAGCTTTAAGAGGATGTTATAGTGAATTCATTCCTTCTTTAAGAATTGAATTTGAAAAAGAATGGCCTGTGAATTTTACGGAAATAATAATTTCCCCCTAGGAGAGTCCACAATGGCTTTAGGTACCAACTATGCACGGTGTCCTACACAAATCATAGATTTGTTCGTGCGCATAAAGATGGAGATTGTTGCGGGCGATGATGCAGAAGCCACCAGACTCATCGAGAAAATTAAAAATCTGCCAAGAGTAGCTGAATCTACAAAGCAGAAGTACCTTCGTGAACTTTTTGCGTTCAAGCAGAGGTGCAATCTAGAATAATAGGACATAAGGGTCTTATTAAGCAAGGACTACGCGCATAACAGGACGTAAAGGTCTTGTTAGTAAAGGAGCTAGGATGAAAGACCAGCGCAAGAAATACTGCCTTCTCGTCGAGGATAAGGGCTATGCCTACGAGCTGATCAATTTGAGGCCTCAGGATAAAACCTTATCCCTCGAGGAAGCTGAGAAGCTTATTCAGGATAAGGGCCTCAAGCTCGTAAAGGTCAGCCCTGCTGGATTCAAGGTTTATGCCTAGAAGGAGAGTTACATGACAGCTAAACAGAAAAAGCAATATCAGGCGCTTACTGATCTCGCTCAAGAACTCGGGGTATTTCAATACTCCATGCAAAACTGCAGTGACGGAATGTTCAAGCAGATCTGGACTGTCACCAAGGAAGAGGCCTTGGAACATCGCATCGCTCGGGTTAAGAAGATCACCGCAGAACTGTAAGGAGTAAGATCGTGACTAAGCTCTATTATATCACAGGTTGTGATAAAGCTTTCGCGGACTTAGAAACTGCAAAAGAATATCTCAAACTAAGGTATATGCTTGAAACCTGGACCGACGGAATTCCCGGATGCCGCCTCATAGAAATCAAAGTCGATGCATTAACAATTAAAGAAATTAAAGCCCGGTACAAAAAGGAAAAGGAGAAGCAACGCGCCTAGACTTTCTGGGGGCGAGGTAAATATCGCAGCTAAAAGGTGTTGCTAATACTAATTTAGAAAAGGAGATCCGCATGAACGATACCGCAAAATTAATCGTGCGAATTCTCCAACTAGCGGGCTTTGAAGCCTTTTTTGTTGGAGGCTCAGTTCGCGATTCTCTCATAGGAAAAGAACCCCACGATATTGATATAGCAACTAGTGCTACCCCTGATCAAGTGGAACATATATTTAACTCTCGAGCTGAATTCCGTGTTAAGGAAGTTGGTGCCGCTTTCGGCGTTGTTCTTCTTAAACGAGGCGACGAGGAGTTTGAAGTAGCTTCTTTCAGGGCAGATCAATTCGAAGGTAAAACGGACGGTCGAAGACCTTCTTCTGTTAAACTAAATGCCACTAGTGCTGAGGATGCTCAGCGCCGAGATTTCACTATTAACGCCCTATTCCAAGATCCCACTACAGGTAAGATAACCGATCATGTCGGAGGTCTTGCTGATATCGAAAATCATATTATTCGTTTCGTTGGAGATCCTAATCAGCGAATAGAAGAAGATTCTCTGCGCATGCTCAGAGCAGTTCGTTTTGCTCTCAAGCTTGGATGGGATATTGAAGAAAAATCTTTCCTGGCTATTCGTCGCAGCGCGGAAAAGATCAATCGAATTTCCGCAGAACGAATCACTCTTGAGTTAGAAAAAATGCTAGCATGTCGTAATCCTCGGATGATGCTGGCCCTTCTCGAAGAACTCCATTTACTCCGAATGATTCTACCGGAAGTTGCAGCTCTTAGAGGTGTAAAACAAAGCCCTATTCATCATCCTGAAGGTGATGCCATGGAACACACCAAAAGGGTTATGCAGGCTGTAGTTAATGAGAGCTTCGAGCTTCAGATGGCTGCTATGCTTCATGATATCGGTAAAGCTACCAATACCATCGAAGACGAAAAAGGTATTCACAGCTTTGCTCACGAAAAAGAGGGAGCCTCTATGGCTGAAGCTATCTGCCGACGCCTTAAACTCTCCGTTGAGCAAACTGAGCGTATTACTTGGCTGGTGCTGAATCATATGAAGCTTCATTTTAATGCTGAAGGAATGAAACTAGCGACTCTTCGCCGTTTAGTTGCTCATCCTTTCTTTGAGGATCTTCATAAGCTTGCAGAGGCCGATTGTAAGGGTTCAAGAGGGGATACTAGTACTTTGGAAGCTTTCGATGCTCGCATTGCAAAACTTCCTAAGGAAAAAGATCTTCCACAACCTTTAATCACGGGAAATGATCTTAAAGCTCTGGGATTAAAGCCGGGGCCTTCTTTTAAATCAATTCTTACTTACATTCAGGATATGCAACTCGAAGGTAAACTACAGACCAAAGCGGATGCACTTAAGGAATTGGACTCAATAATATCTACCTTGTAGTTTTAAGAAGACTAATTAATTTTGAGGAGACTTAATTATGGCAAAACTTATTAATCTTTCAGATCTTGTATGGGATCGAGATAGCCTACAATCAACAATCGATGAAGGAGAAATGACCGCTCAGGAAGCATCAAGGATATCTAAAATCTTAGATGAAACTGATGGTCATATATATTTCCGTTTCAGGGGCGGCACTATTAATCCCGGTATGGAATTTTTTGAGCCAGTCTTTGATTATTCTGACCCCGACGGCTCAATGGTTATTTTTATGGATAAATTCTTTAAGTCACACTTTAAAATCCATTACGACGTATAATAAAATCGCAGACCTCTCTTTTTATACCCTTCAGCAATGAAGGGTATTTTTTTGCCTAAAAAAAAATCCCCTTCCGAAGAAGAGGATTTGAAAATCACAACGAAACCTACAAGGTTAAGTATTAAACACCACGGATGTTAACAATGTCAATCATTCCAAAGTATTTGTTATTAAGAACTTGCCAATCGCCGAAGCTTGCAAGTCCAGCTTCCTTGTAGAAGTTCTTCCTCTGAAGGCTACCAGTGCTGAAGAAAGGAACTAGAGTTCCGAAAGCCACGCTTACGTCTGCTTCGTTATTCTCGTTCTTCCATACGCAAAGAAGTCTGTTGTCAGGAAGTACATCTGAAGGTACCTTGAATACAGGTACGCCAAGAAGCTCACCAACCTGGTATCCACCGATACGAGGCTGTGCACCCTTTGTGGTAAATCCATTAACCAGTCTGAGATAGGTTACAGCAGCAGGTCCACCAACGATTCTGGATACACCACCACGCTTGATGTCGTTATACATAACGTCACCAACACGCTCGATGATCTGAGTGATCGTCTGTGCTGTTGCAATATAGCTATCATCCGTTCCCGCACCTGCTTCAGCATCGAACTCAAGAACTGCATAACCATTGGTCTGTGCAGCCTGATAAGCGATGTTAACAGCACGGAAGTCCAAAGCCTTCTTGATTTCCTGGCCTGCTGCGTCCATGAGGGTATCCTCAGTAGAAACACCAACAGTAGAATCAAGGATCAACTCAGAAAGCGTGGTCCAGCTTACGCCAAGAGTCGTAGGTCGTACTTTGAACTGATAGTCAGTCATTACGAGCTCTACTTCACCGAGGTAAGTACCAGCAGTGTCAACTTCTGAATTGTATCGTGCGTATACCTTGCCGTAAAGAGCATGATCGGAATTGGCAACAGTATAAACACCAGACACAGGTCCAGTAACATCTGCAGCAGCGAAGTCACAAAGAGAATTGGTATTTACTACCCACGCGCCGGTTCTGCTCTGGAAAGCCATAACGTCACCGTTGGTATCGTAAATTACTCCGTAACCGTCGATAAGGTTAACTCCTGATGCACCCCACTCTGCGTTCGTGAAGGTAAGAGTTACGTTAGCAGCGGAATCGGCAATAACACCCTTTGCCATTTCAGTTGGGAACATATCTTCAGAATCTTCATACGTAACATCTCCAGCGAAGGAAGTGTTAGAATCGATTCTGTTTCTGTGGTTGTTAATTGCAGCATTGCTCGTGTAAACGGGCTTGATGTACTTAATAGAATCTTTTGCAGTCTCCATAGCAAACTCAGTAAAGAGCTTGTCACGAATGCTGTTAGGATAAGCAAGTCTTACAAGACGAATCATGTTCTCAGGAGTAGATGCGAATGCATTGCTGTACTGAGTTTCTGAGAGTCTACTAAGGTGCTTTACCTGGTTCTCAAGAAGAATAGCTAGATTCTGTGCTTTCTTCTCGTCCATGTTCTTAAGGCCGGATCCAATTTCTGGAACTCGGGCCCACTTTTCTACGAGGCGATCAGCGCGAGCTGCTCTCTCGTTGAGAACATAAGTGTCAGTCTCATTGAGACGATACTTGTCCTCGGTCATCTTTGTTCGGATACCCATAATAATCACTCCTTTGGGTTTTATCTCAAAGGGAGCAATTTCTTCTAATTTTAATTATATATTGAAGAAACGTTTCGGAAAACAAAAGTAGATATATTTATAATTTTACAATTCTTATATATAGAATCGTCTCTCATGAAAACATATATGTTCTCGTGCTTTCAGGTTTTCCTTCCCTGTTGTTCTTTTAATTAGTATACCTATTTATAAATAGGTTATTTTTTATTAATACCACCCTGCGGGTCGACGTCCATTATCCTCTGTCTCGTCGAGCTCCTCTGGTGTAATATTGCTAGCTTGTATATCTTGAGCTAAATCATCTCTATACTTACTTTCCTCAGGATCAGAATAATCAATAGGATAAACTTCTCCCACCTCTCGATCTTCAAAACCAGCCTCTTGTAGCTGTTTTATCGTTCTGAGTCCATCGTATCTAGATCTAGGCCGATTAACTCCTAGTATCTCAGTATAAGATTCATCTATTCTATTTTTCATGACACCTTCTCCTAAAGTATTATCTTTCTTCGCAAAATCATCCGGCTTAACATCAACTTCTTCTTTATCTTCTTGAGAAGGAACTTCTGAGGCTTTCCAAGCGTTTAATGCTTTAAGAGCAGAAATACCCTCAATTTCAAATTCGGACATCAGTATAGAAAGAATATCATCATCAGTAACAACTACTTTTGAAAACTTATCTTTACTTTTAAGGGAATCGATTATATCTAGAATAGTATTTATAGCATCTTGGACTTCTTTTGTAATCTCGACGCTTTGTTCTTCCCCGGATTCTGCTTTCTTTTCTGTATCAATAACGCCGGCGATATGCTTAGCTACTAATTCCGCTTCTTCTTCGCTTTTGATGCCGAGCTCTTTCGAAATAGAGTTATGAGAATGAATATAACGATCGGTAAGGATGCTAGCCTCATTCTCACTCCATCCATAATCTTTAACTAAAATAGATCGAGCGCGTTCGCCGATAGAGGGATCAAAATTGTGTAGATTCTCATAAGGCTCGCTCATTGATTGTTGTATTCCTTATTTGAAATTCTTCAAAGATTCTTTAAAGCGCCTTGGGCCCTTGTTCCCTATAATTTTTCGATATTCTTTAAGAAGAGGGTTGTCGGAATAAATAGTTCCTAGTTTATTGATCGATTCTTCTAAATCCTGGGAATTCCATATCTGTGCATAATCCTTTATCACCGCATAAAGATCACCATCGAATGCTTTAATTTTTTCAATGATCCCTTCTCGAGAAAGAGCTTGTGAGTTTGAAATGGCTTCTACATCCTCCCATCCATACTCATCAATAAGCATAGTACCTAAACCGTTACGAACATCCTGAATGACTTCTGAAGCTATTTTCATTATACTAACGGCTCCGGAAGCTTCCTCTCCATACTAGGTTGAGGACTTACTGGGCCAGGAACTGCTCCTGGTTGAGCAGGAAGTCCAGGCTGAGGCTGTGCGGCTTGAGCCTGGGCTGTCTCTGTTTCCACTACGGAAGTGAGAAGAGAACTAACGGCTACTTTGAACCTTCGAAGCTCTTTTTCCAAAGCAGTATCGATCTGGATCCACTTATTAGCTAAAGCAGCATTCTGTGTTTGTTTGGCGTGATCTTCAATGATCATTTCAAGATAATCCCGATCGATTTTTGATGCAGCTCCAAAAGAAATATCGATGTCTGAAGAATCAATATCTTTTAAAGCGCTCTGGAGTTTACTCAAAGAAGACTTGTCGCCTGTGAAGTTAACACTTGATATATCTGACATCTGTTATTCCTTTTTAGAGCCAACCATCAGGGAGGTTTAGAGGCGCTTTGTCAATAATTTTTCGACCAGTAGAAGCTTCTGTAAAGGCCCTTCTCTCAGATCTTTCTAGTCCGCCTGCTGCAGGGGTAATTGCTCCCATCTCAGAAAGGATCTGGGTATAAAGCTTTGAGGCTTCAAAGAAGGTCTTACATGCAAGAATTTTTGACTTATAAGGTGCAATAGCTTTTCCGTGTCGAGATTCAAGATCCTTGTAGTAATTGGCTACTTGGCCCTCTTCCCTGTATCCTCGGAACATGTCTTTAGGGGCATCGAGAGGCTTTTCTCTAATAACATTAGCCTGAGCTTCTTTCATATGAAGAAGATACTTCTCAGCTGACTCGGCTCTTTCGGACATCTTACCAAGCTCGACTTTAAGAGCTTCTATTACTTTATTTTTTAGTACAATAGAATTCTTTGCAGCTTCAATACTCTTTTGAAGTTTATTTAACTCTTGAAGAGTCTTTTCTTCTATTGCAGCATTCTTCATGCTATTTTTTCGGAAATTCTTTATCTGATGTTGCATAAAAGCAATCTTTCTCTCAAAAAGTTTTCTAGCCTTGAGGGAAGCTGCCTTCTCTTGCTGCACTGCATCGGAAGTAGGTCGTGCATTAAGTTCGCCCAATGCTTCCTTGAGTTTTCCCTGTAGGCCCTCAGCGATCTTTTTCCAATCGTGAGCTTGCTTCTCAAGCAACTGAGCATCGGTAGCTACTTTAGCAATACCTTCTTTGATCTCGTCTACCTTCTCCATACCGAAGGTCTCTTTCAAAGAAACATGCTCGCGAATAGCTGCATCGATTTCTTCTCGAGTAAGCTTCATCTGCTCTTCTACTTTGGTTTTTAGATCCTCAAAGTTGCCTGAATTCTCATCAAAGTAAGAATAGATCTCTTCAAATTCCCTCATTCTTTCTGAAGGGTTAGTGATAACAAGTGCCTCGGCGAGGAACTCCTCCACGTCTCTCCTAAATCGCTTTTCTTCAGACTTAGAGAGTTTCTTGTTTACACTGTCTGCCTTTTCGTTCAAGGTCATTGTGCTGTTCTCCTTTATCTCTACTTCCTCGGTCTTTCGCTGAGGAGAAGTGGTTTCTTTTTTCATCATAGATATATCACCAAATACATTCTGACTAGGATTCAATACCCAGTCGGAAACCCTTTCAAGTTGATAAGAATCTGGATTAACTGTAGATCCATCTTCAAGAAGTTCACCAAATCCAGAAGAGCTAAAACCTAGCTTGCCACCGGCTTCGAGTTTCTCTTGGGCTAACCTTCCCCAGTTACCAATAAGGTAGAGATCTGCCTCTACGATACCAGAAGAAGATTCAGAAAAATTAAGATTATGCCAAACACAAAAACTATCTTTGACAGCGCCTTCATCTATAGGATGATCAGCTAGGCCATCTCCGCCTTCCCATATGTTTTTTTGTTTGTTAATGATGTTTTCCCAAAGAGCCTTGGAATAAATTCTACCATTGAGATTTTTCCAATCGTATCGAGAAATGGGTACGCGATAAGCAGCTATGCACTTAAACTTATTACCCTTAGCATCTTCAACAAAATTCTCGGTGCCTTCTTTTAAAGGTATTTTACTAGCCTTAAAATCGGAAGGAGTAACGTCACTCATTGATATGGAAAAGCTTTCTGTTAGTCTTTGTAATGCCATACGTCTATTTCCTTTATTATTTAGTAAAGATTTACCTCAAAGGTATTAAGGAGGCGGTCCAGATCCTGCCATCATATCATTCTGGCCGAAATCCCCGCCCTTTCTTTTTGAGAATTCTTCACCATTTATATCTAAATCTTCTTCGCCTATGTCATCACCGTCTGTATCAGTTTCTTCATCGATCCACTGAAGTTCCTCTTTCATAGTATTCCAGCTTACCCGGTTTTCTTTTGAAAGGGATCCCTCGTATTTTCCCATAAATTCGCTGACTGTTTCCTTAAGTGATCTCATTTTTCCTCCCTCTTCTCCTGGTTTGGATGTTAAAGCATTCATCATAAGTTCCATATCTTGCGGTATGCCTGTGTATTTATAGTGTCTTTTAGCAATGGTTACTTCATCAAATCTAGACCATTGTTTCATTATCTCTTCATATATAGTAGACTTAGCTTCAGAATAACGCCTTGTTAATTCCTTTATTCTAGGTAATGAGCTTGCATAACTGTTCTCTAAAGTCACTTCTTCTGGAGTAGTAGGCTCTTCTTCCGCAGGAGCTTCGCCTTCGCCCTCAGTTCCTAAATCAATTTCTTCACCAGTATCTGGCTCTCCCTCAGCTCCGGCTTCAGCAGTGCCGGATTCGCCACCTAAGTCCAAGTCGGTGTCTTCGAATCCGCCAGCCCCACCACCGCCGATAGCACCCCCACCCAATTCCCCGCCCCCGCTCAGGCCTTCGGAATCGGATGCCGTTGGTTCTTGTTTGTTTGCCAAAGGATTTGGTTTTATCCACTTCTTTATGTCCTTAGAATTCAAAAATGAGAACTTGCTAAGAATATCTTGAATTACTTCTTGAGGAAGAGGATCATTTATAGCTCCTATGATGCTCGAAATCATGTCAATTATTGTCTTGCTCATTTCCAAGCTGTCAGATTTAGCCTTTTGGCGGCCTTCTGAGGTCTCTTCATTGGGGAACTTCATAGAAAGAACGAAAGGCTCCCTATAATCAAATTCTCCCGTAATAGCAAAGTGTATGCGGAAGAGATTAGAAAGACCTTCTAGGAAAGCGGATTGAATAGTGAAAACTCGACGAGCGAAAGGTTTGAATTGCTCGATAAGAGAGATAGCTGAGCTTCCCTGCCATCCACCCCACTCTTGAGATAGATATCCTTTAGGAACACCGGAAGCAGTTGCAACGCGATCTTGATACATCTCGAGATCGCCGATAGCATTTATATCAATAGTAGGAGAATGCATTTCAATTTCCATAAGATCTTTAGGCATCCATATTCTAGTATTGACAGACATTGTTTCTGAATTATTGCCTGATTCACCGAGATTATCATACTGCTCACGAGCTTCTTCTACCTTAGCAAAAACCTCATCAGAGTCTGTTCCTGGAGGAATAGCTACCTGATAAGTAGTAATAGGGAAGGAAGCAATTCTCGCGATGCTCTGCAATGTCATAGTCGCATTATATTGACGGAAAGGAGCTAAAGCCTTTAAGAATAAAGACTTGCCCATTGGATAAAATTCAGATTGATCAGCGTTTAAACGGAAGTGAACGATATTCCAGGGAGGAACTACCATGTTTCCATTAATAACGAATCCAAAAAGCTTCTTATCAAACATGTCAGAAAATTCACTCTGATCCTCAGACTCGAGGGTATCTAACATCATTCTAAGCTTGGCATCTTTTTGAAGAGCTGCAATCATATTGTTATTTAAAGCCAACTGAGCAGCTACTTGCACAGGATCGAATTCTAGTCGTTCGGTTACCTGATGCACGTTTATAGGATTAATTCTTCGAACGCCTGCTTGAGTTATTTTAGCAGACCAAAAGCCGTCTCCCGCCCAAGCTAAAGTATACATAATTGATCTTACGCGGTTTTGAGTAACGCCCCATTGATCTAGAAGATCTTCCATCTTCTGTTTCATACGAGCATCAGCACAATCAATATTAATAAGAACATCCTGCGAGTCTATTTGAGAGGCTTCATCTGCATAAAGATCTGCGGCCATTCCTAAGAAAGGATCATTAAGAATAGCAAATTCTAATTCAGCTAAACGTTTAAGTCTATCTTCGTAAGAAGTATATGTATCATAAACGTCAGAAGTCCAAGCATTAAATAAACTATCGAGGGTTTTACTCATTTTGGTGGAGAAAATTCTAGGCATTTTCCCTTGAGCGACTCTCATGTCACTTTCTACATCGACTTTTACAAAATCAATAGGCTCGCGACGACCGGAGAAAGCCTTTTTATCTTTGCTCTTTCTAAAGCCCCAGAGAAGAGGAAGTCTCTTAAAAAACTTGTTTCTTTTCTTTTGAGCATTCGTTAATTTTTTTTCAGTACCTGCACTAGCATCCGTTCCTGTAAGAGGAGAATCAGATACTTTTATTCTGTGGTCGCCACTAACTTCCATATTTTTCTTCTTTTAATAGTAAACTTTAGATTTTCCAGAGGGCCTAACCCCATGTTTCATTCTATTTTTTATATAATCGAAATTCGAACCTGTATCAGAATTGCAAAGATCATCAGCAGCCTTAAAGGTATCGGGAATCTTTATAGTAGAATTTCCCCACAAACGATCCGCAGTACCTCCGCATTTTGTGCAAGGCATAAAAGCAGGAATATTTTCTTGCATTGATCTTTCAATAGTAAAGACTAATTTACAAGAATTGCATTTGTATTCATATATCATATTCTTCTC
>Ga0105103_10002042_pt1 | contig 10671 bp, 8 predicted proteins | sample PPLLaktember2015_2_FD_79107 | JGI IMG/M metagenome (GOLD analysis project Ga0105103, IMG submission 79107) | Freshwater sediment microbial communities from Prairie Pothole Lake near Jamestown, North Dakota, USA - PPLs Lake P7 Core (6) Depth... | ecosystem: Environmental > Aquatic > Freshwater >...
ATGAGTAAAAGTGAAAGAAGGAATGTCCCACCTTGGGAAACCTTAGATGAATTTTTAGAAGTTTGGGAAGGTAGATCTAAGAATATTGGTAAAAAGTTGTATAGTGGATTACCGTTAGATGAAGCAGTTAAGTTAGTTAAAGATGTTAAGAAAAAGTTAGATGAACTTAAAGGTGAAGTTAGAGCTTACCATTGGTCTAAAGATAAACTTAAAGGTGAGTTTGACTTTGGCCGTTTAGGTGATACAACAAAAGGTAACAATCCTCAGGCCGTGGAAAGTGCGAAGTTAGGTGCATGGTTTACTAAGAGTGATACACCTATTGCTAAAGGATTGAAGGAGAGGAATGAGGTTAGGTTAACGCTTAAGAATCCTCTAGTGCTTGATAATAAGACTGTACCTGAAGTAGATGTTATGGGTCAGAAGATTAGAGATGCTAAACAATGGCTGATGGATGAAGTTGAAAGAGCAGGTGGTGGTGAGAAGTTGAGGAATGAGTTAAAGAAGAAAGGCTATGATGGAATAGTGTTGGAAGATAGTGAGTTTGATAATAAGAAGTCTTATGTAGTATTTGATAAGAAACAGGTTAGTACTGGGAGTAAGTTGTATAGTGGACTTCCAATAGACGAGATGGTTAAGATTATTAAGAAGGGTGCTAAAGACTTTGATAAGTACATGAGAGATGCTAGAGGAATGAAGTCATTTAAACCAGGTGAAGCTTTTGATAGATTTAGATCAGAATTTAATAGATCTATTCTTGATAAATCTGGGAATATTAGAAAGGATTTACTTGATAAGATTGGTCAGCCTGGATATGAAGTTGTTCAGAAGATGTATTTACAGAAGGGGTCACCTGCATTAGCTGCTAATAATTTGAAGCAGATGAATAAGGAAGTTTATGAGGATAAGAGTGAACAGGATAAGCATATTATAGATTCGATACTAATGGCTAGACGTATGGTGGCTATATATAAATCAGGGTCTAAAATGAACTTCCCTGAAAAGATTGACCATGAGAAGTCTATACATTTCTTAAGTGACTTTCATAATATGTATAAGTTGTCACCTGAGAAAGCTGAGTCGTTATTGAAGGCAGCTGATGCTTATGAGGCATGGATGAAGAAGGCTTTGAAAGATAGTTTAGATTCTGGACTTATTAGCCAGACTGAGTTTGATGAGCTTTCAAAGCATATGTATCGTAGATTGGAACTAGCAGATATATTTGATAAGAAACATATATCTACTGTTAAGGGTACTCCTATAACAGTTTATGACTCTGGTATTGATGCACTTCAGAGGGGTAAGAAGACAGACATATTCGAGCCGTCTGCTGAGATTATGGCATTGGAAGTGTTTAATAGAACTTATGGTAGAATCATGAAGAATGAGGCTAATAAGGCGTTGCTTGATTTAGCTAGGAATCTACCTGATAATGAGTTTGCTAGAGTTAAAATAGATAAAGCTACTAAGATTCCAGTAGGCTGGCATAGAGTATTTGCATTCGAAGGTGGTGAGAAAAAGACTATATTTATATCCCCTGAGATGGCTAAGGAATGGTTAGCTAATTCACCTGAGACTACTTATAAGTATGGACAGATAATGAGGTGGGCTTCTGGATCACCTGTGCTTAGGACTTTTGCAACTGGTATTGACTGGGGATTTGCTTTAGCTAATATACCCAGAGACATTATGCACATTCACTATGCAGCTAGAAGATTTGTAGATGGTAAGATGAAGAATGTGTATAATCCAGTGACAGCTATATATGGTATTCAGATGGGTAGAGATATGGCTGCTGTCTGGAGCGATACGATGAATAGGACTGGTAGGTATCTGGACTATATTAGAGAAGGTGGAGGGATGGAGTTTCTAGTCCACCAAGGTAGGTTGTTCCAGAGAGGTAGACATACTGGAGGTAAGATTGAAAAGGGTCAAGATGTGCTTAGTTACTTTGGCGAGTCTTCTGAGATATTAACTAGGTTAGCTATTAGAGAAAGAACTATCAGGAAGCTTGCTCAAGAACGCGGGATTAGTATGGAGGAAGCTAGAAAGGATAAGAAGATAACACAAGAAGCTACATTTGTAGCTCGTGACTATATGGACTTTGGTCAAGGTGGAACTGTTACAAAGGCATTTGATAATTACTTTCCTTATCTAAATGCTAGTATACAGGGCACGAGAGGAATGATTAGGACATTTAAACCTGGAAGTGGAAGCGCACTTAGTTCAACATTTAAGCTTGGTCAGTTTGGTCTTGCTATAGTAGGTACTACAATAGCTGCATGGAAATTTGCTCCTGAAAGTATGACAGATTTGCAGGGCAATGTAGCTATGGATAATAACTTGTGTGTCCCACTTGGTGATGGATTTGGATTTGAAGATGAAAATGGAGATATGAGGTATCCTTTTATGAAGATGCCTCTTGATCCTGGACAGAAGTTCTTTAAGGTATTCTTTGAAGCTGCTACTAATAAGCACGTTGGGAAGGATTTTGATATTGATAGAGTAACAAAGTCACTTGGAGATTTAAGTCCTGTTGGTGTAAGTTCGTTGCCACCTACTATTAGTGCAACACTGGGTTATTTCTCTAATAGGGATTACTGGAGAAATGAAGATATTTGGCAGAAGACTGCTAAGCCACTTATTGAACCTGATAAGGAAGTTATACCTGGTAAGACTCCACAGGCATTTGTAGATCTTGGTAAGGCTACTGGGTTATCACCAGAGAGATCAAAGTATGCAGTAGGTGAGATAATTCCTAGTAATAGTATGTGGGCTTCGTTAGTAGGTATGGGCTATGATAAGGTGTTTGGAGATCAACCTAAGAGTTATAGACAAGAACATCTTGCAGAAGTGTTAGCTAAGATACCTATAGTTAATAGGTTCTTTGGTATTACTAATCCTTATTCTAAACATGCTAAGTATGTAAATGATGCTGAAGGTAGAACTGTATTGAAGAGATATATAGAAAATAGTGGAATGGATAGTAGGATTAAAGGTAACTTGTATGAAAAGAATGTTAGTGAAGAGGAGTTGTATAACTATGCTGCAAGTTTTAATAATAGAGAGACTTATGAAAGGTTAGTTGAAAGATATAAATGGGAAGTTAAGATTAAGGATCTTCCTGAGAAATCATTCTGGAGGAGAATGAAAGGATTGAATTTAGAAGCTAGGGCTAGAGTGTTTGTTGAAAGATTGAATAAGTCTACACCTGAACGAGCTGAGAAACTATGGCAAGAGTATGGTATAATTGCTGGTGCTGGTGGAGTTGTAGGTAAAGAGTTTAGAGAAGAAGTTAGCAAAGTTATGGCTGAGTCCGAAGAATAGTCACTTAAAAAATTTAATTAACTTTGGCAAGAACTTCTATAACATCTTCACAGCCAGGCTTGTGGAGTATTCTAACAATACGAGATACTTCGAGAGTACTTATGACACGATCGAGCATGAATTTGTCAAGGTCATTCTCGAAGTATCTCATGAATTGGGAAAGTGTTACGGTGTTAGTTTTAGAAGTCATTAGGAAGGTTGTTGCACGATGAACTATGTCTGCAATATCTGACTTGCCCACACCCTTGAAGACCAAGTTCATTTTCTGCTCTACCTCGGTCAAGGTATTCATCGCTTCTTTTAGGTTAGATTCCTCGAGTAATAGTTCGTTTCTTCCACGTGAGATAGAATGGATCATAGAGAGTTTCATTAAGTGCACACGTCTACGTCCGTTGTAGCCGTCGAACTTGGTGTCGTAGAAAGGTGGATGATCAACTGCATGGTGGCAGAATTCTTCCCACAGTTTGACGAATCCATCTGTCCAAGTGAAAGTGCCTGATAACAAGCTTATTTTTTCTAAGTCCTGTACAAGGTTTTGAAATAAGCTACGTTCGTAGTTAGTTTCAGTTGGGAGAGCTACGAGCTTAGCTTGCTTTTCTTCAAAGACGAAGATAATACGGCTAGTTAGACCACCTCCGATTGATTCAATAGGTAGTGAAGAACGAATGAGGTCAGGTGTGGTGCCAGCTATGAGGTTAACCCAGACTCCATTGATTTCTTCACGCTTGCGTGAGATAGTTTCATACACCCACTTGCGATCGCAGTCATACCAGTCACATAGGGCAGCCATTAACTCCCTGTTGTGATATCCCAAGAATACGGTGAATTCCTTAGAGAAAACCGTGAGTGAGGAATGAAAGTGCTGGGCACCTGAGTCTGGGTCTATGTCGGTTAAGTTGGTGTCTTTAAGATGGCGGATAAGAGCTTGGAGTGAAGTGGCCTGAGCACTCATGCGGACAGCAGGGATTTCGTTTAGAATGTTTAGCCCAGGGTTCATGGCAGTACCTTTGCCAGTCGCAGATGGGCCAACTAACACTATGTATAGGTTAGGATAAAATGTAAGTGCAGTACCCCAGTCACATCTTATTTTACGTTGTAGTGCTGAGGCGATACAGGATATGGCAGTCCACTTCCTAAATAGTGTAGGAGGTTCTGTGTTGTGAGTGTAGTCCATGAAGGTGGAAATCCAGTCATCACACATTCTATCAGACATTAGGATTAATTCCGCTCGTAGATTATTAGAATGTTTTTACTCAGACCACGCCATAGATTATTAGGAATGAATATAACTATCTCATCCTTATTCTGTGAGTATCTTAGTGTACCTCCAGATTCAATAGGTTCATATCTATACTTGGAGATTACACTCTGTATTTCTTCTATTATTTTCTTTGAGTTGTCCATAAACTTCCTCCAGTTTTTTAGCTAGTTCATATTTATCAGATGGAAAGTTCTTGCTTTTAATTTCTTTCATCTTTTCCTTACACATATTAAGTCCGATGGATAGATCAGCAGGAGTTTCGATCTTAGTATCGTGCCAGTAAAGTGGACGTTCTAAGGAGTTTTTAATTAAGATTAACATCTTAGCGTGCTCGATTAAGGGAACGTCAAGTGGGATTTGAAATACTATTGCGTCGTGAATTTGAGCGAGCAGTTCAACTCGACGAAAAGTATCTTGATTGTAATAGACATATTCAAGTCCGTGTTCGTTAATCTTATCAGCGGTCGTGGATTGAGGCAGTTGGGCATAGCCCTCTCTATATGTATTCTGACACGCTCCAAGAGGAACGAATGGTAGCGAGGGGACGATAGGTCCGAGGAATAATCTATTACGTCCCATAAGGTTGGTGACCATCCTATTTTTCTTAAGCATGTTTTGGATAGTAACATGAAAACCTCCACGTATTTGAGGATAGCCTCGATGAATTTTTTCTACAATAAATTTAGCTTCGACTTCAGTCATCTCATTTTTAAGTGCGAAGGTTTTATAGCCTACATCATAGTTGGTAGCATGATTACCTTTCTTACCCCAGAAGCGTTCAGACTGGCGACCGTCACCAAGGTTGGATGAACCATCTACGCTTGAGATTTGATCGTAGGGTTTTCCGAGGATGACTGATGCTGTGAGACGATGGAGGTCAATTCCATTCTCGAAAGCTCTAATTTGTTCAATAACTCCACCGACGTAAGCAACAATTCTGTTTTCAATTTGGCTAAGGTCAAAAGAATATCCGATATAGCCTTCGTCAAACAGGAAATATTGGAGCAGGTCATGAGGCCAGTTTTGTTGATTACCTCCAGTTCCAAAGATAGTTTCCCCACTTGAGAGACGACCCGTTTCAGCTCCGACAGGCTTATATGAGCTTCTGTAGCGTCCATCTTCGTCCACCTTTCCTATGTTTAAATAGGTTGATATACGCTTGCTTGCAGACCGAATGTCTAGCATGATCTGAGCAGCTGCTGAACCAGGGATGCCACGGCGAGAGATACGTTTAAGTGCATCAACGTCTGAAGTTTCTACATATTTACCTTGGGTGTTTTTCTTCTTATAAGGCTTGATGTTTAGGTCTTTGTAGAAGTAGTTCATTAATTGAGCTGGCGAGTTATAGTTGATTTCATATCCGACTTCACGATAAAGATCTTGGGCTAGTGAGTCAAGACGAGCTTGTTCAGATTCCTTGCACTTAATCATTCCTTCAGAGTCGATCCTAATACCACGCTCGGACATGTAGATGAGAGGTTTAATTAGTTTACGCTGGCGATCATAAGTTTCAAGGTTCTCTTGTTTGATTAGTTCTTTGATTTGGTTAGGATGAGCAGCAGACGTTGCTATAGAGTCGAGGCCATTGTAAGTCCACCATTCTTCCCAAGTACCCATACCCATTCTTATCCATTGCTTGCCGTCTTCTTTGTAGTAAGGAATGTCAGTCCACATAGTTGTGACTGCAGCTAGTCCGGCAGGTAGATCAGGATAGGATATCTTTTGGGCTATCTGTGTACAATGTAGTTCACCTCTAGGACGGATGCCATACTTGTGGAATAGGAATTGAGTGTCAAAGATGAAGTTAGCACCTCGTTTGGATATATCAGGTGATTCAATAATCTTGGCTATCGCAAGCATTATTTCGTACTCTTGTTCGACAGTAAAGTAATCTCCGTTTTTATCTCTAAATGGTATGGAGATGGACTCAGTAGGCGTCCACGAAAACGCAATGCAGTCAACTTCTCTATTAATAACTTCAATGTCGATATCAATAGTTTGGCCTGAGATTCCGACCTCGTAACAATAACCAAGGTACGACATGGCCTTGTCGAAAGAAGGTTTAGTAATAACTTGACGTGGGATTCTTCGAATTTCTTTATACTCAGCTTCTTTCCTGGCACGGCGAAGGTCCTCCACAATCTGAGGTTTATTTAGGAAGTTGAACTTAGGTGGAATGAAAGTAGCTGGGTGAAAAGTAGGGATTACCTTAAGACCAGGGACGAGAGTAGACTCAATTACACTACCACGCCACTTGGTTATACCAGTGCGTGAGCATAGTGCTAGTAAGGCAATATTGCCAGCGGCGACTACTATGTTTAGCTTAGGTAATTTAGCTAGCTCAACACCCAGCTCTTTTATATATGCTAGACCTTCATCTGTGACAGTAGATTTATTACGAGTATCTATGTTGATGTAAGCAGAGAGTGGTTTGTCTAGATCTTTGATTACGTTAGTTAGATATAGACTTGTTCGTGGAATCTTAGCCATAACAAGACATTCATCGAGACCTTGACCTGCAGGGCCGATGAAAGGTTTGCGCGCACGAACTTCTTGGAACCCTGGCTGCTCACCAACAATAGCCATTGTCGCATCTGTGTTACCAGAAGGTGGCACATATGTTGCTTTCATTTTGTCTCCAGATGGTTAAATTTTTTAACTGACTTTCATGTTATGAACTTTGACCAAGAATGCGTCACGATAGGACTTTGAAAGTTCGAAACCTACTGGGGACATACCTACTGCATCAGCAGCTATGATGCCACTTCCACTTCCCAAGAATGGTATGAATACTCGAGAACCAGTAAAGGCAAAGGTATCGTAAATTTCTTTCATCATTTCAACTGGACGCTCAGTTGGATGAGTTTTCTGCTGTGGAGGTACAGGAGAAAAGTTAAACACATTCGAACGACCTGCCTTGTTAAGTGCCGGACGCCCTTTCCACGCGTAGAAAAACATTTCGTAGGAGTTTGCCAGGTAAATCTCTGGTCTTTTAGCTTGACCGAAACCTTTATTCCAGATACCACACATCCGAGTTGTTTGGAATCCCGCTGCATAAAGTTCCTCGTAGATTACTTCCATCCAGGGTTCAGGTGCAAACCAGCAGAGTAGCCAGGAGTGTTCGTTCATAACTCGGTAGCATTCTTTGAACACGCGAGACATGAACTTTTGATATTCAGTTATAGGTACCTCATTATATTCAGATTCGTTATAGATACTTTCACCATCTGTTTTCTTTAGTTTGTTAAGATCAATGGCGTAGGGAGGATCTATTTCGACCAAGTGCATGATGTTGTCAGGGATGCCCTTGACACCTTCGAAAAAGTCTTTGATGATGAAGCACTTGGCAAGTTGATTGAGCTTGCCGTCGGTTCTGTTGGACTCAAGACGCTTGGCAATTTCTTCTTTGGTAAGCATCTCGTCCATCTTCTTGATAATTTTAGATGCATCTTTCTGAGTCTTACAGTCGTCGAATAGTTCTGGAAATGCCTCACGGATTTCAGATCTTTTGATTGCAGTAGATACTGAGGCGTCTGTGATACCTGCGAGCCGGGCTGTGTCCTTGAGTGTCCATCCAGATTGACCAGGACCAGGTGCAGCTATACCATGAATCTGTTGATTTAAAGTATGAATCTCACGAAGCAGATTGTCGCTTTCCCAGTATTCAAAGTCTTTGCGGTAGAAGTTTTCGGCAAGCTCGATAGACTTCATCTCGAATTCGGAGATGTCGTTAGAGAAGATGCGGACAGGGACGTTTTCAACTTTGTTCTTTTCAAGTACGAGATACCTACGTTCACCGGCGAGAAGGTGATACTTGCTATCCTCTAGACGTTTGACAGCTAGAGGACAGATAAGTCCACGTTCTTGGATGGACTTCTCGATACTGTTAAGATCGCCCATCTCCTTACGGGCGCGTTCACTTACGACAATACTAGAGAATGGAATCATTGCCACTTCACCTACTTGAATCATAGTCCCTCCAGAAGGTTGAGAAGATTAGCTGCTTCATCTGAAGACAGCTTAGTAGTTGCTTTTGATGCTTTCTTTTTAGTATAAGATTGAGCTGGACGTTGTGGAGTACGTCGCGCCAGACGGATTTGACGTAGATAGTCAATAGCCTGGTCTTGGGTCATCTCGGTGATAGACGGAATAGGTATGTCATTTAAGTCGGACATAGTCTAGTTTCCTTTCTATAGATTCTAAGACGTTATTTATTTTTACTAACATATGACATCTTCCACATACTATCATTTCTCTATCTGGTTCTACTACTGACCATCTTCTTTTAGGTAATAGCATTTCAGATAACTTGTCTATTTCCTCTAGCTTAGCATCACACATTTCACAGTTCATTGAGTTGCCTTCCTTTCAGCTTTAGCCATACACTTGATTACCTCACGAGGTTTGACAGATTCGTCTAGGATAACGCCTACAACGATCTGGCCATGCTCCTCGATCATGTCTAGAAGGTCTTCAAGTATAGGTGTGAGAATAGCTTTGCGTATGCCATGAGTGGAAAGTAACTTATTGGCACGCGCTTTTAGTTCCTCACTTATTTCAAACGAGAAGCGAGGGATGTAAGGGAATTCATCAAGCTTGGACATTTAAGACCTCCATTTTGTAGTAGGCATTATGCAACTGGAAGTTATGCGAGACTTGTATGGTATGAGATCGTTAATTAATTTACGTATCTCATCAGCTATATCAGTTGTTGGTATATAGCCGAGGTCGAATAGTTTCTGATGTGCTGGGTTGTAGTAGTGTGATTCTAATTCAGTTCGTGGATTAGGTATGTGATCTGTACGAGCGTCAAGTCCCAAGGAGTAGGCTCCCATTAGGACGTCGGCGGCTAGTTCGTTGATGGTGTAGATGTTTTCAAACTGATTTAGTGTTCTATATGAACCTTGTTCAGGAGGATTTTCAATGGCTATGGTTAGACACTGGATGGAATCTTTGAGTGGTAAGTATCCACGTGTCTGACCACCTGTTCCATAGATAGTTAAAGGATGGCCTGAGATAGCTTGCGCACAGAAACGATTGATGACTGTACCGAAGTACTGATCGTAGTCGAAGCGAGTTAGTTCTATTTCACTTTCCTCGCCAGTCACCTTGACACCAAAGACAACACCTTGCATGATGTCAGTTGAAGTTAGACCCCAGGTTTTACAAGCGAAGATAATGTTGTGAGTATCGTGAACTTTGGATAGGTGATAGAAGGAACCTGGGGAGCGAGGGAAAGGAAGGCCAGACATAGGACATTTAAGTTTAAGAGCTATTGTGTTTTCTTGTCTATTTATCCAAGTTCCTATATGTCCACAAGGTATGTTAGGTATTATTCCTTCAGGTATATCACAGTCTGGCGTACCATACTCGCCCATTGTACCTAGCTTGATTAAGTGTGCATTAGGACAATGTTCTCGCATGGCCCAAAGGAGTGATAACGTACCTGATATATTGTCAAGTTGGGTGTGAATACAGGAGTGGACATCTTTCATAGACCACGGTGCTGAAGGTTGTTCGGCCAGATGGATGATGGTATCTGGTTTGTATTCTTCTAACATTTTAGATATTAGGTAAGCGTCTGTTAGACTAACAGTAGACACACGATCGTTGAAGTTTTTAAACTTGTGAAGGTGCATCTGTCGATCTGGGAAGGATCTAATTGGAGTGAGAGAACAACTACCTGCGTGTGTTACTAGCTTGCGACGCGATAAGTTGTCCATGCCATAGACTTCGTATTTTCTATGGAGTAGATGGTTTGCCAGTGCCCAGCCTATGTAGCCGTCTATTCCGAGAATGAGTACTTTGTGATTCATCTACTTACCTCCAGACGATTAAATTTTTTAATTAACTAATGCGGGTGATAGGCGTTGCCCATAGGAGAGCCATAGGGTATCGGACATCTCCATTATTACCTATCACCCGCACTAGATTACTTCTTCACCACGTACTTCTTAACCGTGTTCTGGTCACCATACTCCTCGGACTTCTTGATGCCCAGGATAACCCAACCTTCCTTGCCAGGCAGGTCATCTTCCCAGGAGAAGGGACGGCTGTAGTCGATCCCGAAGGCGGTGGCGAACTGC
>Ga0105103_10002043_pt1 | contig 10667 bp, 12 predicted proteins | sample PPLLaktember2015_2_FD_79107 | JGI IMG/M metagenome (GOLD analysis project Ga0105103, IMG submission 79107) | Freshwater sediment microbial communities from Prairie Pothole Lake near Jamestown, North Dakota, USA - PPLs Lake P7 Core (6) Depth... | ecosystem: Environmental > Aquatic > Freshwater >...
TCAAAGATGAATAATTGAAACAGCAAGAAAAAGGAAATGATTGCATTGATGATGAACAATTTTACAACCATATTGGGTAATACTGTTAGCATTTTGGTATTAAGGTTGTAGATTTGAATTCAAAAAAATCTTGTTAAAAAAATGTCTTTGCCGCAAACTTTTGTCAAAGATGAAAACTTTTTCATGGCCCAAGATGAAATTGTTTCCAATGTAATCATAATTGAAACCAATCCTTATACTGAACCATCTGTTTTGGCACCAGGTCCAATTCAACCTGATGAAGCCAGTGAACTATTTTATGAGAGTTCATTAATAGGTCTTAACGAAAGAATTGAACGTGCTTTGGCTGAAGATTATTCTGAAAATATTTTTGGACCAAATATTTGAGATTAAATGTATGTGAAAAAAATTTTTAAAAACCCAACCAAATCGACAATGAACGTAGAACTTATTTCTGGTATTCAAACTCCCACTTTGTTCACAATGCCTTGCTCTTTTCGCGAAATCAAGGAAAACAAGTTTATTGAACTATTCAAGTCCAAAGACTGGTTTCATCCCAGCATGACCAAGGTGCTTACCAATTATCAATGCTATTCAAAGTTTAGCTACTACGTTGCTTATGTTCTTATGAAACTTGGGAAACCCGCCATTGGATGATGAGTATACCCCCATTTACTTTGCCAATCAACTCACCGCACCCATTCTGATTGAACATGGTGCCATTATTGACTTTGTTAAAGACTATCAGCTTATTGATGAATATGTGGATCTGATGAGACACTGTAGTATTCAAGATAATGACAATTTGGATATCGTTGATCAAATGATTGATTGGCTTCTCTCCATTCATAAACCAAGTATGAAGAGATATGAATATATCACTGGTTATAAAAGTGAAGATGAATACAGTGAGTAAAATAATAAAAAATCCACAAATTTATTTGTTGATTTTTATTATGGAAGTTTTTATGAGTTCTGTTCCAACTATAAATCAACATGTGACCATTTAAACACGACAACAATTTTTAATTCAAATGTATTTAATTTGGAAAATGGAGATCTAATTTTTAACACTAATATGTTAAAAATCAATAATTATTGGTAAGCTTGCCATCAAAAAATGGTAAACATTTTAAAAAAATTATTTTTTTTTAAAAAATGATTACTTTCTTGACTGACCAAAATTCAGTTATTCAAGCTAATGAATATGGTAATTCCAAATCTTCAAGTGAAAGTATTAATAAAAAAGATGGAGATGTTAATCTTTATAACAATGATTTGTTAACGGTTTGGAAAAACTTGACACCAACTGTTCAAGGTTCAACAATTAGAATGGGAAATTTCGGTCGAGACCAATTTGGAAATGTGGTTGACAGTAATGCTGTTTCTTCTTATCCAGCTTTATTATTTTACAGAAACACTGTTGATGAAGATTATCCAGTTTTGGACATTGGTGTTCAAGCAAGTGGAAGTCAAGAAGTTCCGATTATTTCATTTAAAAAGAAAGAAACCGAGGGTATTGTTGAATATGCAAATATTCAACTCGAAGGCAACGATTTGGTCATAAACTCAAATGCAAAAACAATACAAAAAGTAAAAAAGGATGATTTAGTTGAATTTGTGGAAGAAACCCAAATCATAACAACCAATGATGGAAGTGGAACTTCAAACTTTGCAGAACAAAAAAAATGGATGAAAGATTTTATTGATTCTAAAAAAACTGTTATAAATTCTAATGTTTATAAATCTTCTATTATAAGAACAAATGGTTCAGAAGAAGAAATTCCAACATTAAGTAAAACCAAAAAAATAATCACTAGTGGTGTTTTAAATCAAAATGAAGAAATTGAGATATACGAAAAAACTTGTAGCCAAAATGGAATGACTATTATAGAAAAAAATATATGTCGTGGTAATTTATATCACGAAATTAAACCTATTATTAGTAATTTTGAATGGAGTATGGCTATTGAACCAGGTAAATCACCAAATTTTATTGAATTAAAAGACCATGTTGACATACTTTATATTTATGGAGAAAAAAGAAAATTAGAAGAACGAGGAATTAGAAGTGGTTATAGAAATTATGTATATTACTTTAAAAGAAATAATAAAAATCTTAAAGTTAGATATAATACAAAGGGTTGGAAGAAAGCCAATCCACAAGATAAATTTGAAGAAACATTTACATTTGGAGAATTTGGAGGTCAATTAAGACTTGATATGGATTTTATTTTCGAGAATTTAGACCCCTATTTTTATAGAGAAGAAAGAGTTAATATTCATCGCGTGCTTGAAAAATATGATTGATGACACGTCTTCTCTCGAATTAGTTTAGTAGAATTAATGTAAACATTCTTAAGTGCTTTTATCCAAGGCTGAGTTGAACTGGATGTAAATACCAGCGAGTGTATCTCATGGAGTAATTCCTGACACTTCTCACAGTTTTTAATTCCTTTTTGTTCAAGTGGACACATCTCACTGAAAAATTCATACACGGTCTTGTTTGCTTGACTTGAATAAGTCTGAACCAGTTTGATTCGAGAAAATCCACCTGCTTGAGAAAGGAGGTCAAATACATCTTTCATCTTACTGTTTCTGACAAAGTCCAATTGATTTTGGTCAATGTCATAGGCATAGACATAACCAAACTTTTTTCTGTAAATAGAGATATCATCCACAGGTTTTTGAGTGGCAAGTATACGATATAGTCTTAGACTGTATGTTTTGTAATTAGGACATGAAACATTAGCGGCATCCACAAGTTCATTAGCCTCAATATTGAAGAAACAGTAAATGCGATACATGAGTTCAAGAATCGTCTCAAATGATGTTGATTTAAGAGGTGGTATTTTTTGCTTTTTGGTTGTTATATCTGTTCTCTTCTTAAACGGGTCAAGATTCAGAAATGGAGTCCAAACGTATTTGAACTCGTCAAGATCAAACTCACTCATATTCATGGGTTGTGTAAACAGTTCATCATATTTTGTTGAGAAAAACGAGAATGTAAAATGTTTCTCATACAAATAAATGACACAATTGTATGTAAGACCATCTAAAAGAACAGTGGTGAACAAAATGTCATGTTCTGGACTTTTAAAATAATTTACCTTTTTGTCAATGATATATTCCATGAATTTTTCACCCTTTTCTTTGGTCATGTCTGGCGAATTGTCAAATCCTAAATTGTCTCTTAAGTCCCAATTCATATTTCTTTAACTAAAGAAATATTTTATCCAAATGTATTCATTTGGATAAAATTTCAAAATAACCATTCATTGAATTATATTTTAATCATCTTGTTTTATAATATCTCCTCACTTTAATACAGTTTTACAAGTTGGATTTTTGAATTCAATAATATAATTTCCCGATAATTAAGACCAAATTTAGGGTCAAAGTCATTTTTGTGAAAAAAGTTTTCAAGAATTCAATTTCTTAGAAAAATAGAGTGAAAAAATATTCTCAACAGTGAATGAGAAAGAAAAAAGTAAAAATACTTTGTCAAGAATTTTACTCATTGAAAAGTATTTTCATATCCAATTTTGATAATTGGATATGGAGTTAAGTTGTTGGTAATATTTGAGTGTAAAAAATTGAGCAAGTGAGTTTACAAAATGGAAAATAAATTCCAAGAGAGATATCTATGAGTGAAATTTTTGCTTGAATCGCTGATGAAAAATCGTGGATATTTGGGGTCATTTTCATGTATAGGTCTTGGAGTATTACTATCATACTGTATTTGACAATTTGCTTGAACTTGTTCCACCTTACATAATTCTTGCGTTCATTTCTTTACAAAAATTACAATATTGATTCTTGAAAATTCATTCAAGAAATATAGGCAATAGTCAAGTGGGTGGAATTTTGTTAAGAAATCAATTCAAATCAGTTTTCATAAACCAATGAAAAGAAGTAGAATTGAAAGCCAAATCACACAGATAGAATATTTCTTAAGTCATTTTTTCAAACAAAAAATGATTCACTTTATTCTTATTTATTTGAAGTTTTTTCCAAAGAATTCAAAATAATCTTGTAAGGTAAGAATTTGCTGTTCACTTGCTGTTGAATTTTTTAAATCTTGCTCAAATTCCTTTAGTTTTTCTTGGAATAAGTTTCTAAAGTTGTTCAACTTGGGATGGTTGTGAAAGAAAATATGATTGGTCTTTAAATAGTCAAACATCTCAATAAAGGACTTAAACTTTGGTTCACCTGACAATGAATTGATTGTTGTTAAAAACCCAGACATATCAGTCATAAATTCTTTAAATGTAATTTCACTAGTATTATTTTCGTAAACAAGCATTTGTTGTTTACGAAACTTTTTTTTCAAATCAATTATAATTATGGAAAATTACATCACAAGGATATCTGAACTTGTAGGTTTCATTCTTGACTTCTCTGTGAAATTTGATTTCAACCTGAGGATACTTTTTTCTCAACTGGATGATGTTATAGTCCTTGAGTGGGTTGAATGACAAGTTTATTTTTTTGACATAACCCAATTTTTCAACATAGTTCAAATCGTTGTAAGACAAGTCTATTTCATCACCATGAATTTCGTCAATGTAAAATATTTGATTGTGTGATAAATTTATTATTGTAATTACAAGACAATTCCTTATGATCTTGATTTGATTGTGAGAAGCATTAAGATTAATACAGTTTGGCAAGCAGGGTATCTCTTGGATTTTGTTCATTGAACAGACCAACCAACGACAAGATGGTAACTCGGGAAGTGAAAATAGTTGATTGTCTTTACAATGAAGTATTCTACAATTCGGTAATTCAGGTAATTGTTTCAATTGATTGTTACAGCAAAATAATTTTTGACATTTATCAAGTTTTGGCAATAAAGTGATTTGATTGTTGTTGCAAGAAAATCTTAAAACCTGACTCAAGTTCAAGTTGTATTCACCTACAAAGTTAGAATTGTCAATATTAATAAATGGTGGTTGATGATAAAATAGAGAAGAAGTTGTTTTAAGGAACATATTTCAAATATAATTTCAAATATTATTTATCACATTAATTCTTCTCAAGACCTTTTTTCTGAGTCAAGATGTGAAAAGTTTTGATTGAAGTCCAAATCTCAAATTCAAGATTTGAAGTTATGAACCAATTTTTTGGTCAAGTTTGTATTGTAAAGTCATTTTTTACAAACAAAAAATGATTTAATTTATTCATAGTTTTCCATTAGTTTAACAATGCGCTGCTTGCGTTCAAGTAATTTGATTTTATCACAAAGGTCATTCATTTTCTTTACGTCCTTGGGTGTTAACATACAGTCTTTTGCCTTCAAGATTGTAATATAAAGCACGCACTGAATGTATCGTTTTCTTTTCTCAGCCAATATATCATAATCATGTTTATACTTAGTTAACTTCTTTTCATCAGCAGCCGTGAACTTGGTCTTCTTATGCATGGTTAAATATTCAATACGAAATTTACGACGGTAATTCACATCTGATTCATAAACTGGCTTTGATTGGTGTTTAGGATTCACGCAGTGTTTAAGTTCTTGATTAATTTTGTTGACAAGGTTTAAATCCAATGATTTGATTGTTTGTTGATATTCTGAATATTTCAATTTGTTTGCATCAAACCATATTCTGCTATAGTTTGATGCAAATACATATGGTGGTAAGTTTACACTTAAACTAGCATGCACCTTTGCAATTAAACTTTGACTTGTTCTACCTCCACGACATCCATCAGGTATGCAAGGATCGCGAAGACATTCATAGTTGTAGACACCTTCATGCTTTGCAGGTGCTAAAGTCATCATGAATCGAGTATACATTTGATACCAAGCATAATTACACTTATGCACTTGACTTCTAGACTCTTTGTTAACACAAGCAATATTACCCATTTCTTTTGTGGTGCAAAATGAGAAGATAATGGTTAAGCAATCAATCGAAATTTTTTCAAGCATGGTGTTGGATATATAAATTTTTATTTATATATTTTTGTCAAAGATTTATTGGAATTCAACATCGCAAGGATATCTGAACTTGTAGGTTTCACTATTCACTTGTCTGTGAAATTCGATTTTAATCTGAGGATATTTTTGTCTCAATTGAAGAATGTTGTAGTCTTTAAGTGGATTTTGATTCAAAACAAGTTGTTCTGTAACATCAAGATCAGAAATATAGTTCAAGTTGTTATACTGTAAGTATAAATCTTCACATGAGATTTCATTGATGTAGCAAATCTGATTATGTGATAAATTGATTACAGGAGCTGATAGTTTGTTTTTTACAAATTGAATCTGATTCTTTGCACACTCGATATAAGAATAATTTGTCATCTCAGGTATGTAAGTCAATTTGTTGTTATTAACATTTAATTGTTTACATTTTGGTAAATCAGGTAATCGGTGAATATTATTTGCTTCACAGTGAAGATTTTTACACATTGGCAACTCGGGCAAAGATGTAAGTTTGTTTCTGCCACAGTGAAGTATTTTACACATTGGCAATTCTGGTAATGCTCTTAAATCATTAGCAACACAATATAATTTTTTGCATTTTGGCAAATCGGGTAACGATGTAAGGTTGTTTCCAACGCAAAATAACAGTTCGCAATTAGGAAGAGGGGGTAAGGAAGTAATTTGGCTATAGCTACAATTCAACTTTACAACATGACTTAAATCCAGTCTGACATCACCTTCAAAGCCTGATAAAACTATAAAATCAAACCATTTCACTGCCTCTGGGATATTATCTGGTGTGATTGTGACAAATTCCATATTTAAATTTTATTTAAATATTTTCAATTCAAATGATAGTAATCATTTTTTGCACAAACAAATCTTTTGCGACATATAATCTCAACAAGTTATTTTCATAAGTAGCTGATCCAATGGATGCTTGAGATGACTCGTCAGGAATCTTAACCACGTGATTCAAATTTTTCACCAAAGTAGTGTCTCCATCTTGCACATACTTTAAACCGTTCACAGATAAAGAACGAGTCTTGTTGTCATAACAAACGGAGAGTTCATCTTTTTTGAAACCAGAAACATCAACATAATATTCAAACCCGTCATGTAATTCGAGCCAAACATTACGCTCAACAGGAGTTGTGTTTAGGGTATACAAAGGTTTAATTCCAGATTCAGAAGGAGCAAATTCAACTAAGTTCATTTTATTTGGTTGTTGAAATGCAATAAATCAATTTGGTGTCCATGTTGAAATTTTCATTGAATGACAAAATAGAATTTTTTATTCTATTTTTAAATCATTTATTTATTGAAAGATGATATCAAAGGGATACTTAAACTTATAAGTTTCAACTTTTACTTCTTTTTCAAACTGGATCTCAACATTGGGATACTTTTGTCTCAATTGAAGAATGTTATAGTCTTTAAGTGGATTTCCTGACAAAATAACTTGCTGACTAACATTGAGACAATCAATAAAGTTGAAGTTGTTAGTAGTCAAATTTAACGTTTGACATTGAATGTCTTTAATGTAGCACAACTGATTGTTTGTCAAAATAATTTTTATTGCTTTTAAACAATGATTTATCACTTTGAGTTTGTTGTATGAACAATTTAATATTTTACATAAAGGTGATAATTCAGTAGGTAAGCAAGTAAGTTGGTTGTCATAACAATCTAATATTTCACACACAGGCAACTCGGGTAGGTAAGTAAGTTGGTTGTATGAACAATCTAATATTTCACACACAGGCAACTCGGGTAAGCGGGTGAGTTGGTTATAGGAACAAAATAAATATTCACACAAAGCTAACTTGGGTAAGCAAGTAATTTTGTTGTTGGCACAATACAATGTTTTACACAATGGCAACTCAGGTAAGCAAGTGAGATGGTTATAATAACAATATAATTCTTTACACAAAGGCAACTCAGACAGGGAAGTGAGTTGGTTGTTATAACAATGTAATTCTTCACACAAAGGCAACTCAGGTAAGCGAGTAAGTTGGTTATTTTGACAATATAATAATTTGCACATAGGCAACGCAGGTAAGCAAGTAAGTTGGTTGTTATAACAATACAATTCTTCACACAAAGGCAAGTCCGGTAGGTAAGTAAGTTGGTTATTTGAGCAGTATAATGTTTCACAATGTGTTAAGTCCAAATTAACAATACCAACATAATTCTCTAATGTAATAATTTTATAATTCTTATAGTCTTCAGGGATGTTATCTGGAGTAATAGTTATGCTTGTCATAGTTATTATTATATTATTTTTTTACTTTTTTTTGGCAAAAAATGGAATTTTTATTACATTTTGTTAAACGTTTTTTATTGAAATACCACATCAAAGGGATAATTAAACTTGTAGGTTTCATTTTTCACTTCCTTGTCAAATTGGATTTCAACATTGGGATATCTTTGTTTGAGTTGAATTAAGTTGTAGTCTTTAAGCGGATTTCCTGACAATATAACCTTTTTACTTACATTGAGACAATTAATAAAGTTGAAGTCGTTTGAAGTTAAATCTAATGTTTCACAATGAATGTCTTTGATGTAACAGATCTGATTGTTTGACAAATTAATTTTTTTTGCTTTTAAACAATGATTGATCACTTTTAATTTATTGTTATAACACCACAAAACTTCACACAAAGGCAACTCAGGTAAGCAAGTAAGTTGATTGTAATGACAAAATAATGTTTTACACGAAGGCAACCTAGGTAAGCAAGTAAGTTGATTGTCATAACAACCTAATTCTTCACATAATAACAATTCAGGTAAGAATGTAAGTTGATTACGAAAACAATATAATTTTTCACACAAAGGCAACTCAGGTAAGCAAGTGAGTTGATTGTTATAACACCATAATCTTTTACACAAAGGCAACTCTGGTAAGTAAGTAAGTTGGTTGTTAAAACAATATAATTCTTCACATAAAGGCAATTCAGGTAAGTAATTAAGTTGGTTGTTTTCACAAAACAGTGCTTTACACAAAGGCAAATCTGGCAAGTGTGTAATTTGGTTGTTAAAACAATCCAATCTTTCACAATGTGTTAAGTCCAAATTGACAGCACCAACAAAGTTTTGCAAGATAATGTGCTTATAGTTCTTATAATCTTGAGGGATATTATCAGGGGTAATAGTTATGCTTGTCATAGTTATTATTATATTATTTTTTTTCTTTTTTATGCATAAAAATTTTTGTATTGAAAGATGAAATCAAAACTAATATTTAAAGTTGTTCCATGTTGTTTAAAAACATATTTTCCACACAAAAATGAACCCACAAAACATCAATAACATCTATGGCTACATTCGTGTCTCTGTTGCAAAGTATAAATCCGAGAATGCTGAAGATAGAAAAAGAGAAGAGGAAAATCGTATCTCCATTATTGAACAAGAAACAAAAATCAAAGAATATGCGCAAAAAATGGGTAAGGAAGTAAAACAGTTTTTTACTGACTATGGCAAGTCTGCTGGTAGAAATAAAAAAAGAGAACAACTTGCCAAGATGTTGTCAGTCGTAGATGAGAATGATGTGATTGCTTGTGCTGACATTAGTCGTCTCTCTCGTTCTATTGTTGACTTTAACTTGATGCTTGAGTTAGCTCAAGAGAAAAAGTTTTGCTTCTACTTTGTAGTCAACGACATTTACTCAAACTCAACCAATGGAAAACTTTTCCTCAACATGCTTAGCTTTGTGGCAGAGACAGAAAGGTCTATGGTTCAAAATCGATGTAAACGTGCTTGGGATATTCGTAAGCAAAAAATGAAGGAAAAGATGGAACTTGAAGGAAAAAAAGACAATGGACTTTCCCAAAAATGCTGGATCAATTTGGATGAAAACAAGAAGTTGAAGCAAATTATCACCAAGCTTCTCAAAGAAGGTCTTTCTTACAATGAAGTGGCAAAGGAATTAAATTTTCACGAGCATAAAACACATCAAGGAAAAGAGTTTTATGCATCCACAATCAAAGACATTATTCATCATCTTGACATCAAGCAAACTTTATGCCCTTGTGGTTCTATTTACCTTGAAGGTAGAAAGACCAAACACATCAAAGGAAATAAGCACAAGATGTATTTGATGAAGTTGAAGGAAGAGAAGCGTAAAAAGGAACTTGAAGAAGAGAAGGCTAAGCTTGTGGAGTCAACAATTAAACAAATCACAAATTGATTTATCTTGAACTTTTTTCTTTGAAGATTGGTCTAAACTATATTTGGGAAATTAAGAATCCAAACGAACCCATGTTGGCAATTCATTTTTTCAAAAACATTATGGATAGAAAAACATATTTTAGACAAAAATTTATGAGCCAAAAAAACTCAAAATAAACTATAACTACAAGAACATGTTTACTGAAATTTCCCTTGACTGCCTTCAAATTGTTGTGTCCTTCTGCAAACCAAAAGAAATTGGTTTAATTACTCAAGTGAACAAGGAATGTAGACGAAGAGTGCGCAAGTGCAACTATGCTTGGTATGAACACTTTACTCGTTATTGGCAAAGCATGAATGTAACACAGGAACGCATATGTAAGTATGATTATACCTGTTTCCGTGACCCTACTATACCTGACTATATGCGCGCTAAACGTTTAAAATCCAATAACAAGCTTGAAATGTTGATATTAAACACAGCTAATGCAAATCCTCATCTTTTGAACTGTTCTTTAGCAAATTACGCGTTCCTCAATGCATCTGATTGCATGAAGGAAAA
>Ga0105103_10002045_pt1 | contig 10657 bp, 11 predicted proteins | sample PPLLaktember2015_2_FD_79107 | JGI IMG/M metagenome (GOLD analysis project Ga0105103, IMG submission 79107) | Freshwater sediment microbial communities from Prairie Pothole Lake near Jamestown, North Dakota, USA - PPLs Lake P7 Core (6) Depth... | ecosystem: Environmental > Aquatic > Freshwater >...
AATAATCCCCCTAAGCTTTTAAATAATCATTTGGTAGAATATAAAAGTGTATTGGTGAATGTATGCATGAACTTTCTCTCGCCGATGGTATGTTAAAGACCGTACTGGAGGCAGCACAAAAAGAAAAGGCCAAAAAAATAAAATCAATTAAGCTAGAGATGGGTGAGATTCTTCTAGTCAATTCTGAGCAGCTTACCTTCTGTTTTGATGTAATCTCAAAAGGAACAATTGCAGAAGATGCAAAACTCGATATCACGTTTCTAAAACCAAGAGTTCACTGCAATAAGTGTAATAAGGAGTTCAATATTAGTTCTGATAAAGATTTCCCTATACTTCATATGACCTGTGAGTGTGGCTCAAATGATGTCACAATACTTTCAGGTAGGGAGTTTAACATTAAGTCTATCAAAATAGAAGAGGATTAATTTTTTGAAAGAAATCTTTCTATCCTGTTGCACGCTTCATTTATCCTATCTTTTTTGAGGGGGTATGCAAGTCTCACAAAGTCATCAGAGTATGGGCCAAATGCAGCTCCCGGAACTGTGACTACCTTTTCTTGATTCAACAGTTTTTCAGAAAACTCCTCTGACTTCATTTTCGTTTGTGATATGTTCATGAATAGATAGAATGCACCTTCAGGTTTGATTGCACTTACTCCGTTCATCTCTTGAATTCTTTTCAAAAGTAGATTCCTTCTATCTTCAAATTCATCCCGCATATTATTAACAAAATCTTGAGGTCCTTTTATGGCTTCCAAGGCACCAAACTGGGCAAATGTATTATTGCATACTGGGCCGTACATATGTAGCTTTAGCATTCTGTCAAATAGGCTTTCATTCTTTGAGGCTAAGTATCCAACTCGCCATCCGGTCATAGAATAAGTTTTAGAAAATGAGTTAACTGTTATAACATTGTCTTCCATACCGTTTAGTGACGCCATGCTCACATGTTTTTTACCATCATATATAAGACACTCATATACTTCGTCGGATATTACTTTTAGATTATATTCCATAATTATATCAGAGATTCTCTCCAAATCCTTTTTTTGCATTACTGCACCAGTTGGATTTGAAGGAGAATTCAGTATCAATAGTTCTGTTTTTTCAGTTATTTTTTCTTCTAGAAGGTCAGGATTTAAGATAAAGTTCTCATCTTCCTTACATTCGACCTCGATAGGATTTCCCCCAGAAAGTAGAATTGTAGGAACATAGGCAACAAATGCAGGTGACGGAACAATAACGCCATCTCCAGTCTTAATTGAAGATTGAATTGCAAGGGACAAAGCTTGCCCACCGCCAATCGTGACCATGATTTCATTTTCAGATACATCAATAGAGTTTTGTTTTTTCATCTTTTCAGAAATGGCCTGTCTCAATTCTAAAATCCCAGAATTTGGAGAATAGTAAGTTTTTCCCTCTTTTAGGGCTTTAATAGAAGCTTCAACGATATGGGGGGGTGTATCAAAATCAGGCTCTCCTATCCCAAGACTGATTATGCCTTCCATGTTCTGTGCAAGGTCAAATAATTTTCTGATACCTGATTTTGGGATCTTGTCTAGAGACGATGATATAGAGTGTTCTGGCATACAATCTTCCTCTAAAAGTCAAAAAGTGTTTTTTGTTGATTTATTTGCTTGCCCTCTTTCTGTTTTTCTGTTTCGTTTGGGAGTTCTTTTTCTGTAGCTTCTTTTTTGGATTCTATTTTTTTGTCAGTTGCTATTGGAACTGCCTCAATTTTCTCTTTTTTTTCTGGCGCCTTTAAAAGCTCTTCTCTTGCCAACTCTATTTTTCTATAATTTTTCTCATCAATAAACTTAATCTCTTCCATATCAAATTCAAAAAAGTTTGATATAAGGGCACCCTTCCTTGGATTAAGGAATAACGCCGATATCATTGGTAGGTAAGATCTTGCAACTTTTCTGGAGCAATGACACTTTTTCCCAATCTTCTCAAGTATTATCTTTTTTGTCTCCCTCATCTTCTTGGAAGATCCTAAGACCTGGAAATATTTCGGGGGAGAAAATGGGATGTATCTTGATTCAGTTACCCCAGCCACAGAAACTCCACCAGTCATAAGGTCTGATGCATACTTCCACATGGAATAGTTTCTAGTATTAAACGCCCTTTTCAAGTAAATATCTGCCTTTGAGAGAAGTCTCATAGCCTCAAGTAGATCTTTTCCCTTGTACGCCTTTGGAGTGTTTTCGTCAATCCAAAGAAGGAGCTCATCTGGTTTTTTATCAACATCAAAAAACTCTTTTCGGACATCTATTGAGTTTGACATGTAAAGTTTTGACAAGGCCTCAAATATTGATGCCTCGGTGTCCCTCGATCCGACTAACTTCTCATCGCCTTTTACCAATTTATTGCCCAATGAATCAAGGTCATTAATTGCTGCACGCATATCCCCTGTTGACTGCTCTGCTATCTTCATCAGAGTTTCATCCTCTACCTGAATTCCTTCTGCGGCAACTATCTCTTTTAATCTTGCAAATACAGTCCTCGATTGAAGTCTTTTGAACTGGACAAGTTTACAGTTGTCTCTTATTGCCTGAGATACTTCCCAGTAGCTATTTGCAGTAAGAATGATTGGATTTTGTGTATTTTTTATTATCTCAAGTAAGGCCTTTGCCCCTCCAAAATCTTCCTTTCCATGGATATTATCTGCCTCATCTAGTAGGATTATTTTCTTGTAACCAAAAAGAGTCTTTGAAGTAGATGCATTTCCAGCTATTCTGTTTAATGCAGTCTGGTCCCTTTTATCGCTTGCATTTAGCTCTATTAAGTCATATCCAAGTTCTTTTGACAACACCTTTACCATTGTAGTCTTGCCACTACCGGGGGGGCCATAAATTAGAAGTGCTTTTTTTTCAGAGCCCCATGTATTTATCCATGCTAGAATATCCTTTACAAGTGCCTGTTGACCTTTTATCTCAGAAAAATTTTTTGGAAAGTATTTTTCAACAAGCATATTATCTTTATCCTGATGAAAGATTGGCGAGAAGATATTCAAGCTGGATAAATTCATTTGCCCCCTGCACAAGCCTGAAATCTGCCTCACCTATCATATCAACAATTCTAACTTTTTCTTTGTCAGAAACTTCTAAATTGAAAGTTTCTCTGTGCATCTGCATTATTATATCTTCACCGGACAATCCCTGCCCCAAAAGAAGTTCCTGAAGTATCTTCCTTGACGAAATGAAATCACCAGACAGTGCGACCTTCATCATGTTTTTAATTTCTTCAGGTTTAGCCCTTGAAGAAATTTGATAGACCAGACTTTCTGTTATCGAGTCTCCTATACCGGATGAAGACTGGAGTGCGTTTATCGCCTTTCTCATGTCCCCTTCAGAAACATAGGCAATCGCATCAAGTCCATCTTCCTTAAGGTCAATTTTTTCTTCTTTGGCTATCTTCTTAATCATGGTCTTTACAGCATCAGTTGACAATGGACCGAACCTGAATACTGCACATCTGGATTGGATTGGGTCAATGATTCTTGAGGAATAATTACATGAAAGGATGAATCTGCAGGTTGAAGTATAGACTTCCATAGTTCTCCTCAAAGCATTCTGTGCATCTGAGGTAAGTGCATCAGACTCATCCAGAAAGATTATCTTGAAATCTCCGCCTATCGGTTTAGTTCTCGCAAAGTCCTTAATTTTCTCTCTCACAACATTTATACCCCTCTCATCTGAGGCATTTGTTTCTTGGAAATTCTGCTTCCAATATTCCCCAAAAATCTCTTTTGCAAGAGCTATGGCCGCTGTGGTCTTTCCAACCCCGGGAGGGCCAGCAAATAGCAAGTGTGGCATTGATTTCTTATCAACATAAGATTTAAGTCTTCTAATTATAGGGTCTCTTCCAACTTTATCATCAAGCTTTTGAGGCCTGTACTTCTCGGTCCAGGGTTTTTCAAACTCCATTAAATCACAACCAATTATTCTAATTAACTAAAATATTTAAGTCTTATTGGATATTTCGTATAAGCTCTTCTATATTTGAATTAGATTTATACTCTTTTAAAAGTGTCTTAATAAAATCTTCTTTAAAATCAAATATCTCCTTTATTCTCTCCCTAACAAGACAGTCTGATAGGAAGCACATCGATAAGAAAGAGGTGACATTTTTTGGAGTATTTGAGAAATGTGCTTTTTCAAAGTCAATTATTACGTTTTTTCTGCCGCAAATAACATGTTTTCCGCCCTGAATCTGCCTGTGATTTATTCCAGCTCTATCAAGAGCATTGCACTGTCTTGAGATATCAAAGACATCCTCCCTATTGAACTTCCCATCAATTAGTAGGTCTCCTTCTATATATTCCATTATGATATAATTATCCTCATATCCATATATCTTTGGCCCAACGTCATGTTCATTGGCTTTAATTAAATAATAGGCTTCCTTCTTAAGTGAGCCCTTCCTTTCTGAGTCAGATCTTTCAATTTTGATTGATACTTTTTTGTTTTCGTAGTTACCCAAAAAAATAATTGAAGTATTGCCTTTACCTATTGCCCGATCGGATCCAAGTTCAACTCTACCAAAAGAGTAAATATTATCGACGCCTTTTTCAAAAAGAGATTCTTTTAGAACTGATGCCCGCTCATAAGAAAAAATAGGATAATCAATAGATCTTATGTCGTTTAAGGTAGTTTCCATCTAATCAGTTAAGAGCAATTTTTTTACCCTGACACCAGCATCCCTTATCATGCTCATTTTTATTTCATTGTCAAGGTCGTAATCCCTACCATATACTATTTCTTTGACACCTGCATTTATCAGAATTTTTGTGCATGACATACAGGGAAAATGTGTAGAGTAGACAGTTGAATTCTCAGTTGAAACACCATGTATTGCAGCTTGAATTATAGTATTCTGTTCTGCATGAACACCTCTACATAGATGAGATTTCTCAAGAGAACCAAGAGTCTGTCTAAGGCATGTTTCTTCTGAGCAGTGAGGGAGCCCTCTTGGGGCGCCGTTGTAACCTGTAGAGATGATGTAGCCTTCCTTAACTAATACTGCACCGACATGCTGTTTTATGCATGTAGATCGTTTCTTAACTAACTCTGCGATACTCATAAAATATGTGTCAATATCCATCCTTGCCATAAAAATCACACTATTACTTAAAAAATTCTTTAACAATTATCCTTCTTTCATCAATATTTTTTCCTTCAAACAGTTTGTAACAACCGCAAGAAGATTTGCCCTCAGTGCATATACCCTCGCTGATGCATTTTGGCCCTGACGATTCAAATAATGCTGGTGAAACTTCAAGGACTTGATACAGCATTTCCCAAGCCATATCTCTAATCTCCCACTGCGCTCTGTTGCAACACCGGAGATTAAAGAAATGTAATAGTTCTCTGGCATTCATTGTCATTACGAGATTTGTCTTTGTGGCGTTGGGGAGTACAAATCTTGCATCTTCAGGAGTTATTCCCAATTCCAGTAGTTTCTTGTAAGTTTCGGTATTATTATCAAGACACCTATTAAATATATCCTCCGCAGTTTTGTTTTTCTTAATAGATGGAGGGGTAACAAATGGAACATCTTCCATCTTTACATATCTCTGGCTTTGCTGGGTAAAAGATGCTAGCCTATGCCTCACTAGCTGATGGGAGCATGCCCTAGAAACACCTTCTATAGAAAAAGTAAAACTTGCATGCTCTATAACTGAATAGTGACCATATCCAACAACCCTCTGAATTCTCTTTTTTGCATTATCTGAGTCTATTTCATTCAACATGTCGGAAGGAGTTCCTTCCTTCATTGAAGTAAGGGCTGCAACAGCACATACTTTTTCGGGGTTTTGGGTATGCTCTAAAAGAACAACTTTCATTATACCGAATTAGGCCAAATATTATATAAGATTAAGCATTTATAATTGAATATCAAAAATAGAATATAACCTATAGTGCAATGGCAAATATTGATTATCAATAGTTTCATAGTATTTAAATAATACCCTCAATAATTTGAAAGGTATTATGCCATTTTTGTTTATATTTTGTAATGATTTTGGAACATTGTTATATATTATCGATATCGAAAAGCTTATAAACTGGTAACTGTATATTGATTATCAGCTACTAAAGGATAGGTGAAGTGTTATGAAAATTGTTGAAAGAGGAATAGAAAGGCACAAAGATAAGCCCTACACAGTTAGGATTCTTGTCGAAAACCTAAACCTTGGCACAATTAGCCCAGGAACAATTCCAGGCTCCGTAAATGTAAAAACTTACGACACAGATCTTGGAACATACCTAGAGCTTACTGGTGACACAAGGGATGTTATAGAGTGTGAGACAAGAATAGTAGAGATGGACAATACTATTAAGGTAAAAGACGCAAGAAAAGTATTTTCCGAGATTTAATTTTTTTATTTTAATAAAAAATCTTGAGGAGAACAATGTTAGGAAGATACTCAAGGATTGTCATCTTATCAATATTCATATTGGTAATGATGATACCCTCCACTTGGGGCGCTACTAACAAAAATTTTCTCCTTAATGTTTCTAGTGTAAATGGAACTCCGATCCAAGATGCAGAAATCAGGATGTCATTGCAATCTGATTCAAATTATCAAAGATCTGGAAATTCAAATTCAAGAGGGGAACTCCTTTTTGAGAATATAGCGGAAGGAAGCTATACTGCTACTATTACAAAAAGTGGATTTGTAACCATAATTGAAAATATAGATATTACCCCTATTGTTTCAAAGACATTTTACCTCAGACATTCTGGATTCAAAATAATTTCCGGGCAAGTTTACAAAGATTCAAATGACAACAAAATCTATGAGACTGGGGAGCTTGGAATAGCTAATGCGACAGTGAAAGCCACAAACATAACTACAAACGAAACATTTTCCGTTAATACAGATGAAAATGGACAATTTAGGATTGAAATTCCTGATGCACAAAACTATAAAGTTAAAATTTCTTATTCCTCGTCGGAGTATGAAGTACCAAATACTGTAACTCCAATAGACACTGTTGATTATTCAATAACAGTCCCTCTAATAATAAAAGGAGAAGTTTACGGCAAGGTAACAACAGACGATGGCAGCCCCTTGTACGGTATACAAGTTTTTCTTAAAGGAACAAGTGTAACCTATACTTCTACTGACCTTGGAGGATTCTTTAGGTTCTCAGTTAAGCCTGGAACTTATTTCGTAGAAGTTGAGTTCATGGATTATGAGAAATATGCAACTGAACCTTTTAATCTTGCACAAGAAGAACAAAAAGAAGTTACAGTTGTTTTGTCAAAGCAAAAAGGTACTTTCACTTATGAAATAAAAACAGAAGACAGCAAGGCTTTATCTGAAGTTGATGCCGAGATAATAAGTACTGGAAGTGGTGTGTCTGTTGAGAAGATTAGCAAGGCCAATGGAACAATGCAACTTCCACCTGGAGTTTATACTTTAAAGGCCGATGCAAAAGGATATGAACCATCTGAAATAAATTTTGAGATTACTAAAGCGGGTATTACAAAGTCACTGACATTAAAACAATCAAATGGTGCAATAAAAGTTACACTAAAGGATTTGAAAGGCAATCCAATAAGTGGAGTTTCTGTTCTAGTAGATGGACAGCAAAAAGGTAGTTCTGATAATTCTGGTACAATATTAATATCGGATCTTCCTGCAAAAGAATATCAAGTTACAGCCTCTTCAACTCTTTACGGTAAAGTAACACAGATTGTAAAAGTTGAAGGAGAAACAGAGAAAGAAATTAATTTAATTTTAGCATCAAATATTCTAATCCAGGGATTACCTATTATTATAATTGCTGCATTTTTCATTATAATTGCTTTATTAAAGATGAATGTGAAACATATTGGTCTTCCAAAGATGAGATTTGAAAAGCCACCTCAAAAGTCACAATTACCAGAAACGCCAACTCAACTATATTCCCAAGAAATTGATTCAAGACAAACATTAGCCGAAGAAAAACCAATACCTGTCAAAAAATCAAAGCTTAAGACAAAAAGACCTCTGAAAGGACTTCCAAAAAAACCTTCAAAAAATAAAGGAAATCCATAAGCTTTTTTAGGTTGTACTTCTAATATTAGTTATATGAAGAAAAAAATTGTTATCGTTGGAGCGGGGCCTGCAGGTCTCTTTTCCGCTTACAAGCTTTCTGAAACTGATAAATTCGATATTGTTCTTATCGATAGGGGCAGGGATGTTGATAGTAGAAAATGCCCATTAGAACATACTGGTGTGTGCGATAATTGTAATCCCTGTAATGTGTTATTCGGAACTGGCGGATCAGGTTGCCTTTCAGACGGGATACTAAATCTAAGGCCAGATATAGGCGGAGATCTAGAAGAGCTAACTGGAAAAGCCGAAAAAGCCATAAAATTAGTGGAAGAAGTCGATTTAATTTTTTTAAAGCACGGGGCTCCTGAAAAACTTTTCATAGGCGAAACAGAGATGATTGAAGATCTGCAAAGAAAAGCCGAGGCCTCAGGAATTAAGTTTATACAGATACCTCAAAGACACATAGGGAGCGACTATACTCCAGTAGTAATAAACTCTATGAAAAAATATCTTGAGAAAAAAGGAGTAAAATTCATCTTACTGGCAGATGTAATAAAAATAGAAAACAAAAAGATGGAATATATTACTACATATATACAGAAAAATGTGTCTCATAAAATCGAGTCTGATTATATCATTGCAGCCCCTGGTAGAGCAGGCTCTACTTTTTTAATGTCACAAATTAAGGAACTAGGTATCAAGACAGAGCATCAACCAATTGATATTGGAGTCAGAGTCGAAGTACCAAAAGTTGTAATGAAACCAGTAATTGAAGTTAATAGGGATCCAAAGTTTCATATCTATTCCAAAACATATGATGATTTTGTAAGGACCTTCTGTACAAATCATGAAGGATACGTTATGAAGGAGCAGTACGACGGATATGTTGGTGTAAATGGGCATTCAATGAGGGACATTAAATCGCAAAACAGTAACTTTGCTTTTCTTTCAAAAGTCACTCTAACATCACCGGTGGAGGATACAACGTCATATGGTATATCTATTGCAAAGATTGCCACTCTTCTTGGCGGTGGAAAACCTCTCATCCAAAGATTTGGGGACTTAAGAAGAGGCAGAAGGTCAACACCTGAAAGGATAGGAAGAAGCAACATAAAACCAACACTTCTATCGGCCACCCCAGGGGATATAGCCATGGCATTACCCTATAGGATAGTCACCAATTTAATTGAATCACTTGAAAGGCTGGATAATGTACTTCCCGGTGTGGGAAGCGATTCAACACTTCTATATGCTCCAGAGATTAAATTCTATGGGATAAGAGTAAAAGTGAATTTATCTATGGAAACTAATTTACCAAATCTTTTCGTCGCTGGTGATGGAGTTGGGCTTTCAAGAGATATAGTAAATTCCGCAGCCACAGGAATTCTTGCAGCAGAGGGGATACTGAAAAAGGAGAGCTCATCTTGAAAGACATCCAATATGTATTCATGGATATTGATGGCGTCCTTTACAGAGGCCGTTATCCTATTAACGGCGCAAGAGAATTTATTGATTATTTAATTGAAGAAGATATAAAATTTATTTGCGTGACTAATAATTCAGCCAAAACACCGGCGGAATATTCAAGAAGATTGAAAAATATGAAAATAAATATTGAAGTAAATGAAATAGTTAATTCAGGTATTGCAACGGTAGAATTCCTAAAAGATACATTCCTAAAAGAAAAGGATAATCTAAGCGCATATGTAGTTGGGGGCGAAGGCTTAGTATCCCTAATAGAAAGTTCTGGCATACGACTGGAAGAGAAAAATCCAGATATCGTAGTTGTTGGGTGGGATGTAAATTTTACATATGAGAAGATGAAGAATGCATCACTTGCGATCCAGAAGGGTGCAATATATATAGGTACTAATCCAGATATAACTTACCCCTCGGACGAAGGTATACTTCCCGGGTGTGGTGCAATCTTGGCATCAATAACAACTGCCAGTGGAGTTGAACCTATAATAATCGGAAAACCAAGACCTCTAATAATGGAAATGGCAGCCAAAAGGATTTCAGCAAAAAAAGAAAAAAGCTTGATGATTGGGGATAGGATTGACACAGATATATTGGCTGGAAGAAACTTTGGGATTCAAACTGCACTTGTATTAAGTGGAGTTGTTGATAAATCAGAAGTATCAAAATCTCATATAAAGCCAGATTATGTCTTTGAAGATATGATGGATTTATATCTTAATTTAAAAAAATCTAGAAAGGTGTAAACATGAAAGGAAATAAATTATTAGTTCCATGCTTGATTCTAATTTTTTTACTACCTTTATGTCTTAATACGTCCCTTGATAACTGGAATACAAGCATAAAAGTTGCAAATCTGCGCTTGGCAAAAGGAATAGAATACTATAATATATCTTCAAACGCTTATTCAATTCAGGATATGGACAACGTCACCGTATATGCCGATAAATCTATACTGGAGTTTTCAACAGCTTTAATAGCCCTTGAGAATGCAATGGGTGAAGCCCAGAAATCAAAAAGGGATTGGTTAGTCGCATATACAAATTACTACTTAAAAAAAGTCCAAGCGCTAAAAAATGCAGCAGTTGAGATAAAAATCTTGAAAGAGTATTATCTAACTGGTCAG
>Ga0105103_10002047_pt1 | contig 10656 bp, 12 predicted proteins | sample PPLLaktember2015_2_FD_79107 | JGI IMG/M metagenome (GOLD analysis project Ga0105103, IMG submission 79107) | Freshwater sediment microbial communities from Prairie Pothole Lake near Jamestown, North Dakota, USA - PPLs Lake P7 Core (6) Depth... | ecosystem: Environmental > Aquatic > Freshwater >...
ATTTTTTTATATTTACACAAACTGGTTTACGGGACGAGTTTAAAAATTCAAGGTTCAAGGTTCAAGGACAAAGGATAAAGGACAAAGGATAAAGTCACAAGTCAAAAGTCAAAAGTAAAAAGTCAAAAGTAAAAAGGCAAAAGTAAAAAGTAAAAAGTTTGAAAGAGATGAATGAGGAGCCTGTCTGGACGGGTGGTGAATGAAAGTACTTTTATCTTTTATCTTGATTCCTGGTTCCTGATTCCTGTTTCTCATATCTCATATCTCATATCTCATATCTCAATACTAATTCAATGAAATTCAAAGGTGTACTTAAAAAAATGATCACGGAAATTGGTTCTCCGGTTCAGTATTATCTGGACATGGGCGAAGACTTTTTGATAATGAATCAGTTACTGGATAAAAAAATGTCGATCCGGTTTGAAAATTACCAGTGTCTGAATTGCGGGGAAGACAAAAAGATCTTCCGTCAGGGATTCTGCTATGACTGTTTTTTCAAAATGCCTCAGGCCGGAGACTGGGTCATGAAACCGGAACTGAGTAAAGCCCATTTGGATATTGAAGACCGGGATCTGGAATTTGAGAAGGAACTGCAATTGCAACCGCATGTGGTCTATCTTGCCAACTCGAGCGATGTTAAAGTAGGTGTGACGCGCAAAAGCCAGATTCCCACAAGGTGGATTGACCAGGGAGCCCATGAAGCCATTGAAATTGTTGAAGTGCCCAACCGCTACCTCGCAGGTATCGCTGAGGTCGCGCTAAAAGACCATGTTTCTGACAAAACCAACTGGCGCAAAATGCTTACCAATGATATCGTGGATCTTGACCTGAATGCAGAAAAAGAACGGTTGTCCAAATTCCTCCCTGATGAAATAAAACCGTATTACTCAGAATTCAAAAGCAAGGAAATGGAAATTGAATTTCCAGTACTAAAATATCCGGCGAAAATCAATAGTTTAAATCTTGATAAAACACAAAGCTATCAGGGAACCCTTAAAGGGATCAAAGGCCAATACCTGCTCTTTGAAGATGGGATTGTTTTTAATGTGAGAAACTGGGAAGGATATGTTTGTGAAATAACAATCTAATTTTTTTTCACTGGCTGCATAATGAATACCGTAAATGTAAAATAATACTTTATATTTGCGGGGATGATAAAACGTAATTTAGAATATTATATTAAGAAATCTCTTAAAAACAGCGCTTCGGTTGCTCTTTTGGGACCAAGACAGGTGGGTAAAACTACACTGGCCTTACAGATAGCAGAATCCATACCATCAATATACCTTGATCTCGAGAATTCTTTAGATCTGATAAAGGTAAAAGACATAGCTATTTTCTTTAATGATAACAGTGATAAATTAATTATACTGGACGAGGTTCAAAGGCTACCCGAGATTTTCACCCAAATTAGAGGTATCATTGATAAAGAAAGACGGAAGGGTAATAAAACGGGGCTTTTTTTCTTCTTAGGTTCGGCTTCAATAGATTTATTAAAACAATCCAGTGAATCATTAGCTGGAAGGATTTCATTCCATGAACTTTTTTCCATAAATATCCCTGAATTTACAGACAACGAATTAGCTAAACGAAATCAACTATGGCTTAGAGGGGGTTTCCCGAATAGTCTTCTGTCAGGAGATGACGTCGAAAGCCTTGAATGGCGCAGAAATTTTATTAAAACCTACCTGGAACGTGATATACCTCAATTGGGTCCAAGAATTCCTTCTGAAACTTTAGAACGATTTTGGATAATGTTAGCTCACAACCAGGGGGCTGTTTTTAATGCTGCCCAGATGGCTAGAAATATTGAAGTGAGTGGTGTAACCATTAAAAATTATTTGGATTTAATGGTAGATCTTTTATTGGTACGAAAAATTAAACCTTACATTTTTAATATTGGTAAAAGGTTGGTAAAAGCGCCGAAGGTTTATGTTAGAGATAGCGGCATTACACACGCACTATTAAACATCCCTAATTATAATGACTTGCTCGCTCATCCGGTTGTGGGAGGTAGTTGGGAAGGATTTGTCATTGAAAATATTATGTCGGTTGCCGCACCGAATGTAAATGCTTATTTTTATAGAACGGCAGATGGGGCTGAAATAGATCTTTTATTAGAATTTAGTATTACAGAACTTTGGGCAGTTGAAATTAAACGAAATGCCGCCCCAAATCTTTCAAAAGGATTTTATACAGCTTGTGCAGATGTCAAAGCAACCCGAAAGTATGTGGTATATTCAGGGCAAGATACTTTTAAAATAAAAAATGACATTACCATCATTTCCTTAGTTGATTTAATGAAGGTAATTGTTGATTTTCAGTAAGCTATCCGTGGGCAAGGACAAAGGACAAAGGACAAAGGACAAAGGATAAAGGATAAAGTATTGAGTATTGAGATTTGAGATGTGAGATTTGAGAATCAAGAATCAGGAACCAGGACACAAGAAACAAGAGCCAAGAACAAAGAACAAAGAAAAAAGTAGCCCCGCGATGCCTCGCGGGGAGATAGATACCCCATTTCAAATTCTTAAATTGCATATCTTAAGTTTCATTTTTCCGGGTATGCGTATTATTGGTCTGCCCGAAATCAAATCCGTGTAAATCAGTCCAATCCGTTTCATCCGTGTGCTATTCTTATAAGTATAAAGGATAGAGGACAAAGTTATACGGTTATGCGGTAATGCAGTTATACGGTGAATAGTGACTAGTGAATAGTGAATAAAGACGGTTCCCTCTCGAGAGGGGTTAGGGGTGTTTTTTATGTTAAACAATTGATTTACAGACATCAAACTCTGATTGACTTAGGGAGTTACCGGTTATACAATACCATTTTTTACATTAATTCGTGAAGGTACAACAGATTCCCGCTTTCGCGGGAAAGACAGCAATACCAACAAAATTGCGATTGAAACTTCTTTCCCGATTCCTGGTTCCTGTCTCCTGGTTCCTGTCTCCTTCTCATATCTCATATCTCATATCTCATATCTCAAATCTCACATAATAACATCACATTTTTTGTACCTTTGGATTTTAAACCTTAAGGAATGAAAGCATATATATTTCCCGGTCAGGGAGCACAATTTTCAGGCATGGGCCTCGACCTGTACGAGAATTCCACGCTGGCAAAGGAATATTTTGAGGAAGCGAACAAAATACTTGGTTTCAGGATCACAGAGGTCATGTTCAGGGGCTCTGATGAAGATCTGAAACAAACTAAAGTTACGCAACCTGCAATCTTTTTGCATTCGGTCATACTGGCGAAAACACTGGGAGATTCCTTTAAGCCTGATATGGTTGCCGGGCATTCTCTGGGAGAATTTTCTGCCCTTGTAGCCAATGGCACCCTCGATTTTAGTTCGGCTTTGTCTCTGGTCTTCAAGCGTGCCCTGGCTATGCAAAAAGCCTGTGAACTTCAGGAATCTACCATGGCTGCTGTACTGGGCCTGGAGGACAGTATAGTTGAGGACATCTGTGCTGAAACACCGGGTATTGTGGTCGCAGCGAATTATAATTGTCCGGGGCAACTGGTTATTTCCGGTGAGCTGGAAGCAGTAAAACTGGCCTGTGAGACGTTAAAAACAAAAGGGGCAAAAAGAGCACTGCTATTACCGGTTGGAGGGGCCTTCCATTCACCGCTGATGGAACCGGCCCGCGAAGAACTGGCTGCCGCCATTGAACAAACTAATTTTCATCAGCCTTTCTGTCCGGTTTATCAGAACGTAACAGCAACTGCTGTAACCGATCCACTGGCTATCAAAAAGAATCTTATTGCCCAGTTAACTGCGCCGGTTAAATGGACGCAGACGGTAAAACAAATGGTGGCTGATGGAGCTTCGTCTTTTTATGAGATCGGACCGGGTAAGGTTTTACAGGGTCTGGTGAAAAAAATAGATAGTACAGTAACGGCTGAAAGTGTATAAAACAAAATAGATGAGCACCGGAACCCTTTTTACCAATATCACAAATGGAGTCGCAACCGTTACCTTCGGGCATCCGGCAAGCAATGCCTTTCCCGGGGAGCTTTTACAGCGATTTATTGATACGCTCAACCGCTTGTCAGATAATGAAAGTATTGGAGTAATTGTAATTAAAAGCGAAGGAGATAAAAGTTTTTGTGCCGGGGCTTTTTTCGATGAGCTGATGTCTGTGACAAATGAAGCAGACGGGACCCGTTTTTTTGCCGGTTTTGGTCAGCTTATGCTCGCCATGAAAAATTGCTCCAAATTCATCGTAGCCAGGGTGCAGGGCAAAGCAGTGGGAGGTGGAGTAGGAATTATTGCTGCATCGGATTATTGTTTTGCCACTGAGGCGGCTGATGTAAAATTGTCGGAACTCAGTGTAGGCCTTGGGCCTTTTGTGATTGCTCCTGCTCTGGAAAGAAAGATCGGAGTCTCAGGACTCAGCGAACTGGCTCTTGATCCCGGAAACTGGAAGAACGCCTATTGGGCAAAAGAAAAGGGTTTGTTTTCAAGGGTCTTTGAAAATATCCGTGAAATGGATGAAGCAGTTGAACTGTTCTCAGAAAAATTGGCAGGGTATAGTCCTCAGGCAAAAAAGGAATTGAAAAAAATACTCTGGCATGGTACCGGCGATTGGGCAACCTTGATGCCCGATTATGCTGCCATCAACGGCAAACTGGTGATCAGTGAAGAAACAAAATTGTCATTACAGTCGTTTAAAAACAGAATATGAAATTATTGCTGGTCTTTTTACAGGCAAACACTGCCCAAATTGAAGAAAAGATAAAGAATGCACCCGACAGCGGTTACGAAATCGGAGTGGTGATTGGCACGTATCTGCCATTTGTATTTCTGGCAGGATTGGCCTGGTTGTTTTATTATTTTGCAAAAAAAAGGGCCAAAGACAAACAGGACTAATTTTAAAAAATATTTTTTTTGGCACAGACAATTTTGTAAGACTTGTTTTTAAAGTAGCCGAAGAGACTAAAACAATGAGAAAGGATATAGAAATACCGGAAATTGGAGGCGTTTACCTTGCTATTGTTACAGAGTTTAACGAGGTATATCGTTGTGAGGACTGGTATGCTTATTTGATCAATGACAATGAAGCAGCGCTCGAAATGGTGCTTATTGTTTCAAAAGGGTTTGGTTTGGATAAGGAAACTTCTGCCATGCGCCATAAAATAGAAAAATTGGCGCCCTATTCGGCGTCAAAGATTGAACTGATCCAGGAAGAGGTACTCCAGTTGCACAATGAATTCAGGGTGAGTTTTTTTATAGAAGACCGCTTGTACGAAAAAAAATATATTCTGGAACCGGGCCTTAAACCAGGAGATCTGAGAATGATCAAACAACTCAATAAGAAAGGTATCTTATTAAAATGACCCCGGATCCGGGACCCAGGTCAAATCTGTTTCAGTGATCCAGCCTGCGGACCTTTGTTAATTCAAAAGTTCGGTCAGTTTCTGAAATTCCGTTTTTGGATCTTTATTTTCGTATAAAATTCTGTAAATTGTATCGATTATAGGCGTCTTGGCTTCATTTTCCTTTGCAATATTGTAAGCACTTTTACTGGCATAATAACCTTCAGCGACCATATTCATTTCCAGTACAGCCGACTTAACCGTATACCCTTTTCCGATCATGTTACCCAGCATTCTGTTCCTACTAAAAACGGAATACCCGGTTACCAGGAGGTCTCCCAGATAGGCTGAATTATTTATATTGCGTTTCATTTTATGGACTTTTTTGATGAACCGTTTTAATTCCCGTATGGAATTAGACATCAGTACAGCCTGAAAATTATCGCCATACCCAAGACCGTTCGAAATACCAGCCGCGATGGCATATATATTTTTCAGAACCGCTGCGTATTCGGTGCCAATAATATCGTCGGTTGTTTTGACCTTCAAATACCTGCTGCCTAATTTTGTCGCCATCAGCTTAGCCTTTTCCTTATCCTGGCAGGCCAGGGTAAGAAAGGAAAGTTTTTCCATGGCAACTTCTTCTGCGTGGCAGGGACCCGTGATCACACCGATATTTTCATAGGGAATCTGATAGTACTGATGAAAGTATTCACCAATTACAAGTCCGGTTTCGGGAACGATACCCTTAATGGCAGAGAAAATGACCTTGCCGTCAAGTGGAACGGTGATCTTGTCCAATTCGCTTTTTAAAAATGCCGATGGGATAGCAAAGATGAGGTAATCAGAATAGGCAATCATTTCATTGATATCATTCGATAAAAAAAGCTGATCGGGATTAAAAGAAGCCGAACTCAGATAAGAAGGATTGTGCTTGTTTCTTTTGATATGCTCGGTTATGTAAACGCTGCGCATATACCAGCCTATTTCATTCACGTTTTCAGAAAGCATTTTTACTATGGCTGTGGCCCAGCTGCCACCTCCGAAAACGGCAATTTTTATATCAGAATCCATTTTTATTTTTCTAATTTAAACAAAGGTACTCATTTTAATAGAAGATAGAAATATAGGAATTTATATCTAATTTTTATAGATTTGTAATTCAATTAACTAAAATCAAAAAAAAACTGACATGGCAAAAAAAGACGCAACCGGAAAAAATCCTGAAAAAGATTCTCTGGATAACCTGAAAAAGGATGTTAAGAAAGTCAAAGATGATCTTGTAAAGGATGCTGAAAAAGCGGGTAATGAGACGGCAAAAGAAGCCGGTAAAGTAATGGATGAAGTGGTTGAAGAAACCAAGGAAGTGGGTGATGACATTGCTGAAGGATTAAAAAAGGCTGCCGAAAAGATCAAATCCGGAGCTAAGGAACTGGCTGATGATATGGGCCTGGATACGGATGATATTAAGGAAAATTTTAATAAGGCTGCTGACAAGGTGAAGTCCGGTACCAAAGATATTCTTAAAGATATCGATGAAGGAACCAAAGGGATACAGGAGGAAACCAAGTCTACAGTGAACGAATTTACCAAAGGTGCCAAGGAGGCTTATAATGAACTGTCAGAACAGAAAGGAAACAAGAAAGTGATTGCAGGTGTACTTGGAATTATTTTCGGATCTCTGGGCGCTCATAAATTTATACTGGGATACAATAAGGAAGGCTTGATCATGCTGGCTATAACTGTGATCACTTCTGTGTTTACCTGGGGTATTGGTGCCTGGTTAATGGCTGTTGTTGGCCTGATTGAAGGCGTTATTTACCTGACCAAAAGCGATGCGGAATTCTATAAAACCTATCAGGAAAACAAGAAACCCTGGTTTTAAATATTGATGGATGCAAATAGTTGATGAAAAGGGTCAGGCAATAAAGCAGCAGGAAAACAAGAAAATAATTTGCGGTGTTTTTGCAATTATTTTGGGCTGTCTTGGCATACATAAATTTATTCTGGGTTATCAGAAGGAAGGAATCATCATGTTGCTTGTATCTGTATTGACCTGTGGTATCGGAGCAGGATTTATGGCCATTATCGGCCTGATAGAAGGGATCATTTACCTCACCAAATCGGATGAAGAGTTTTTTGAAACCTATCAGCTTAATCAAAAGACCTGGTTTTAATGATCAGGCAAATGGCAGTCCGGAATTTTTTGAAAACAAAAAATTCCGGACTGTTTATTTTAAGGAATGCAGCGTATTGAACCCTGAGAAATTTGTTCTTACCTTTGGCAAAAAATAGTTTACTGTGGCTTTGATCTTAAACCTCGAAACATCGACAAAAAAATGTTCTGTCTGCCTGGCAGATAAAGGCAAGATAATTTCCCTGGAAGAAATTAATGAGGGTCAGTTCACCCATGCAGAAAAGCTGCATCTTTTTATTGAGAATGTTTTTTTAAAGTCAGGGTTATCCATGCACAGTCTGGATGCGGTTGCGGTAAGCAAAGGACCCGGATCGTACACCGGGTTAAGAATAGGTGTATCTGCAGCAAAAGGTTTGTGTTTTGCCCTTGACAAACCACTGATCGCAATAGATACCCTGGAAATTCTTGCGCGTGCAGTCAACTCAGAAAATTATGCTTTTATTGTACCCATGATCGATGCCAGGCGCATGGAAGTTTACAGTGCCGTTTTCGATGAGCAATACCAAAAGATACGTGAGACTGAGGCTGAAATCATACACGCGGATTCTTATAAAACCTTTTTGTCAAAAGGCAGGGTTTTATTTCTTGGCGACGGGGCCGGTAAATGCACGGGACTGCTGCAACACGAGCATGCCGTGTTTTTACCTGATCTATTTCCCTCGGCGAATGAAATGGCGCCGCTGGCAGAGGCCCGGTTCCTGGATTCCGGGTTTGAAGATGTTGCTTATTTTGAGCCTTATTATTTAAAGGATTTTATTGCCATTAAGCCCAGGGACATTTTAGCTAAAAAGTAAAAAGCCGAGTGCAAGTAGCGCGGGAACTGCCTGAATATAAAATATCTTTATCTTTTTGGTTGAGAACGCACCGTAGATACCCGCAAGGATCACACAAATCAGAAAGAATAAGGCAATCTGCCGGCTGTAGTTTTTATCTACAATAGACCAGATCAGCCCTGCAGCCAGAAAGCCGTTGTACAAACCCTGGTTGGAAGCGAGTACCTTTGACCGCTCAGCAAATTCTTTGTCCAGACCAAAGGCCTTTAATCCTTTGGGTTTGGTCCAGAAAAACATTTCCAGGAGCATAAAATAGATATGCCCGAAAGCTACGACTGAGATTAGAAAAATAACAATGGTCTTCAAGGTTTTTTGAGTTTGGTATTTATCTGTTTTAGTGCCTCACCTGAACTTTCCACCGGAAGTTTACAGGCTCCGTCAATACAGGTATAAATAATGGTTTTGCCCGGAACATATTTTAATTGAAGGAGAGGGAGTTGACTTTCCCTGTTGCTTCCGGCTACCAGTTTATTGGGTATGAAATGTTTGTTAATTTCCTGAGCCCTCTGTTTTGCTGCTGCTCCTGAAACGGCTATTTCATAAAACTCTCCCAGATAATTGGCGTACAATGACAGCCATCTGGCTGAGCTTCCCCCGTAACTTAATGCTTCATCTTTAACATTGTTCAGCATGGTGGCTGCAGTTTGTTTGTATTTTTCGTTGTAATAATAATGCCCCAGCAGATACAGGTTGCTGGCCATGATGGCATTCGAAGAAGGGATCACATTGTCTTCGGTCTCTATTTTTCTGATGATCAGGTCCCGGCTGTTGTTCGATGTGAAAAAGAACATTTTTGTCCTGTCGTCATAAAAATGGTCGAAACAGTAGTCAGTGAGTTGTTTGGCAGTTTGCAGCCAGTTTTCATCGAGGGTCACCTGGTAGAGCGATAAATAGGCATCTATGAGCGTGGCATAATCTTCGAGATAGGCGTCGATGGTGCTTTTGCCGTTCTTGTAATTTCGGTAAAGTCCTCCGTCTTCTTTAAATTGTCTGTTGAGCAGAAAATGGGCGTTTTTTAAAGCCATGGTCAAAAACTTTTCATCGCCAAAGGCCATATAGGCATCCACATAACCTTTGAGCATCAGCGCATTCCAGGAGGTCAGGGTTTTATCATCAAGCCTGGGTTTCGGTCTTTCATTTCTTGTTTTAAGAAGAAGCTCTTTCCAGGCTTTCAATTTCTGATCCAGCAATTCTTGTTTAATGCCGTGTTTTTTTATGAAATCCACATCTGATTGTGTTCTAATAAAATGGTAGGTATCTTTTTCCCATTTCCCGTTTACATTTACATTGTAATAATCTGAAAAAAGTGCAAAATCCGCATTCAACAGCTTTTCAAGTTCTTCCTTTTTCCAGACATAAAAAGCACCTTCTTCCAGTTTACCGGCTTCGTTGTTGCTGTCAGCATCCAGTGAAGAATAAAAGGCACCTGCTCCGTTGTACAATTCTCTTTCGGTGAACAGCAGCGTTTCATAGACAGTTTTTTTGTAATGCTCATCCTGATTTACTGAATAGGCATGTGAATACAGGCTCACCAGTTGCGCATTGTCATAAAGCATCTTTTCAAAATGAGGGATATGCCAGCGGTCGTCAACGGAATATCTGGCAAATCCGCCTCCAATCTGGTCATAAATACCGCCATAGGCCATTTGGGTAAGGGTGGTATATACATAGGTGAGCAGGCTGTCATTTTCTGTCTGAAACCCGTATCGCAATAAAAATTCAAGATTTACCGGCATAGGAAATTTGGGGGCTCCCCGGCTGCCACCTTTTCTGTAGTCGAGGGTTTGATTCCAAAAGTCAACACTTTTATTCAGCGCTGATAAGGTGAAATCCGGCGCATTTACGTTCAGGTTTATAAGCCCCGATTGCTTTATGCCTTCTGTCAGTTTAGTGGCATAATCGTCTAATTTTTCAGGATCCTTTTTGTACAGTTCAGCAACCTGTTCAATGGCTTTTATCCAGGTCTCTTTGGGGAAATAAGTGCCTCCCCAAACAGGTCTCCCATCGGGCAGGGCAATGCAGTTCAAGGGCCAGCCTCCTCTGCCGGTAAGCAGCTGTACGGCATTCATGTAGACCTGATCGACATCCGGTCTTTCTTCGCGGTCGACCTTGACATTGATGAAGTGTTTGTTCATGACGGCAGCCACTGTTGAATCCTCAAAGCTTTCGTGTTCCATAACATGACACCAGTGACAGGCGGCATAACCAATTGATATCAGCAACATCTTGTTTTCCTTTTTGGCAAGATCGAGTGTTTCCTGATTCCACGGATGCCAGTCTACCGGATTGTGCGCGTGTTG
>Ga0105103_10002051_pt1 | contig 10646 bp, 8 predicted proteins | sample PPLLaktember2015_2_FD_79107 | JGI IMG/M metagenome (GOLD analysis project Ga0105103, IMG submission 79107) | Freshwater sediment microbial communities from Prairie Pothole Lake near Jamestown, North Dakota, USA - PPLs Lake P7 Core (6) Depth... | ecosystem: Environmental > Aquatic > Freshwater >...
CCTTTCCTTCTGGCAGATCTGGAACATGAGCTTCGGCTTTCTGGGAATCCAATTCGGTTGGGGACTCCAGATGGCCAACATGAGTCCGATCTACAAATACCTCGGAGCAAGCGACGAGCAGATCCCGCTCCTCTGGCTTGCCGCGCCGCTCACCGGCCTCATCGTCCAACCGATCATCGGTGCCATGAGCGATCGCACCTGGGGACCGCTCGGACGCCGCCGCCCGTACTTCCTGGTCGGAGCGCTGCTCAGTTCAGCCGCGTTGATCGCGATGCCCAACAGCTCAACGCTCTGGATGGCGGCTGGATTGCTCTGGATCCTCGATGCGTCCATCAACATCAGCATGGAGCCGTTTCGCGCGTTCGTCGCGGACAAGCTTCCGGATGAGCAACGGACGAAGGGCTTCGCGATGCAGAGTTTCTTTATCGGCGTCGGGGCGGTGATCGCGGGGATGCTGCCGTGGATCCTGAAGAATCTCTTCGGCATCGCGAGCGATACAGATGCCGATAATGCGATCCCGCTGAACGTCAAACTCTCGTTCTACATCGGCGCCGGCGCCTTCTTCCTCGCCGTGCTCTGGACCATCCTCACCTCAAAGGAGTATCCGCCTGAGGACCTCGAAGCGTTCCGGCGCAAGCAGAAGGAGCGGAGCGGCCTGATGCACATGATCCACGAGATCCCGGATGCGTTGCGTGGCATGCCGAAGGTCATGAAGCAGCTTGCGATCGTGCAGTTCTTCACCTGGCTCGGCCTCTTCTCCATGTGGCTCCATTTCTCGAATGCCGTTCCCGTCATCTTCGGGGCAACGAGCACCGATTCCCCCTTATTCAAAGCCGGAGCAGAATGGGCTGGCGTCTGCTATGCAGTGAAGGATGGGGTGACCTTCGTTGCGGCGTTCTTGCTCGTCGCGGCGGCCCGCAGACTCGACCGACGACGCATCCACGGGATCGCGTTGACTCTCGGCGCTCTGGGATTGCTGAGCGTCGGCTTCATCCATGGTGAAGAACAAAAGATGTACCTTCTCGCCGCTCTGGCGCTTGGTGGAATCGCATGGGCGTCCATCCTTGCAATGCCGTACGCGATCCTGTCCGGTAGCCTTCCGCCGGAGCGGATGGGCGTGTATATGGGCATCTTCAATTTCTTCATCGTGCTTCCTGAGATCCTCGCGGCATTGACCTTCGGACCGCTGGTGAAATCGTTGCTCGGCGGAAATCTGGTCCACGCGGTCATGGCGGGGGGAGCCTTCATGCTGATCGCGGCGGTGCTGGTTCAATTCGTTCAGGAAACGCACGACCCGGTCCAGGGTTGATTCCACGTCGATTCCAGGAGGTGCATACACATGATCCGCATTTTCATTCTAACGACGTTGATCCTTCTACTTCTCATGAGTTGCACGATGAACACGCGCGAAATCCTTCTCGATGGCGAGTGGCTCTTCCGGGTTGACTCCGGTGATGTCGGTGTGCGTGAACGATGGTACGCCGACGGCACCGAGAGAACCGCATGGACGCGGCATCAGCTTCCGGGTTTCTGGGACCGCTACAACGACCTCGCCGCATATGACGGCGCCGGATGGTATGCGAAGAAATTTGAGATCCGCGACACGGCATCTGCCTACAGCATCGTCTTCGCGGGGGTCGATGACAATGCAGATGTGTGGCTGAACGGCGAACCGGTCGGTGCGCATGTCGGCTACAGTGACCTCTTCACCTTTGAGGTCTCGAAGTGCCTGAAGCCGGGAATCAACGAACTCGTCGTACGCGTGTTCGACATGTCGGGTCCCGGGGGCATCTATAAGCCCGTGACGATCCTTCCCACGGCGGATGTTGAGAAGTTGCTCCGTTCGCCCTATGCGGACAAAGACGCCCGCACAAGTACCGAGTGGGTGCATGATGCCGTCATCTATGAGGTCTATCTCCGTTCATTCTCACAGGCAGGAACGTTCAAAGGGCTCGAGGATCGACTGCCGGAACTCAAAGCCCTCGGCGTGACGGTCGTCTGGTTGATGCCGATCCATCCGGTGGGAGAACTCAATCGAAAGGGGACGCTCGGGAGCCCGTATTCCATCAGCGACTACTACGGGATCAATCCGGAGTTCGGCACACTCGACGACTTCCGTTCGCTCGTGGCGGCGACGCATCGCCAGGGGATGAAGATCATTGTCGACCTCGTGGCGAATCATACCTCGTGGGACAGCAAATTGCTCCTCGAACACCCTGAGTTCTTTACGAAGAACGAGGAAGGGGCGATCGTTGCCCCCAACGCGGACTGGACGGATGTCGCTGATCTGAACTATGACTCACATGAATTGCGGAAATTCATGATCCGCATGATGCGCTACTGGGTCGAAGATGTCGGGATCGACGGGTATCGGTGCGATGTTGCCGAGTTGGTCCCGACTGATTTCTGGGAAACAGCGCGCGGCGAACTCGACAAGATCAAGCCGGTCATGATGCTCGCGGAAGGGACGTTGCCGGAACATCACGTGAAGGCCTTCGATCTGACCTACGCATGGAACACGTATGACGTCCTTTCTCACATCATCGACGGAGAGACGCATGCGGATGTGTTCGATGGACTTCTGCGGTCGGAAGCGAATCAGTATCCGCGGAATGCACTGCGACTCCGATTCAATACGAACCATGACAAGAATGCGTGGGATGCGCCCGCCGTTGAAAAATTCACCCCCGCCGGAGCGAAGGCGACGGCGGTCCTCGCTTTTACCCTTCCAGGCGTGCCGTTGATCTACAATGGGGAAGAGGTCGGCAACCCCAGGCGGCTTTCCCTGTTCGAGAAGATCGATATCGATTGGAGCACAGGGGCGGAATTCCGGACGCTCTACACCGCGCTGACTGAGATGCGGCGCGCTCATCCAGCGTTGCGCAGGGGCTCGTACATTCCTCTGGAGAATTCCGGAGGTTCGAAGATCCTCACCTTTGCGCGACAATCGGGAAACGATGCAGTGCTGGTCGCCGTGAATTTCTCGCGGGAGCAGAGGCCGGCCTCTGTGGAACTCACGAGCGAGATGGGGAACGCATGGCGGCTGGTGAACGGCGCCGTTGGATTCCGACAGGAAGGGAAGACGCTCTCGTTCGATCTCCCGGCATTCGGACATTTGATTCTCGCTCGGAAGAACTGACGAGGCACATGATGAAGACGCTTACGGAATATCTCTGGTACAATACAAAGAAGCATCGCGAGTACATCAACATCACGGATGAGGTCGAGGGCATCGTCCGGAAGAGCGGTGTGAAAGAGGGGATGGTGCTTGTCTCGGCCATGCACATTACTGCCGGCGTCTATGTGAACGATGCAGAGTCAGGGCTCATCCAGGACATCGATGAGTGGCTCGAGAAGCTTGCGCCGTTCGATCCGGACTATCGCCATCACCGGACCGGCGAAACCAACGGGGATTCTCACCTGAAGAGCCTGCTCGTTCATCATGAAGTCATCGTGCCGATCACAGAGGGGAAATTGGATTTCGGCCCGTGGCAGCAGATCTACTATGCGGAGTTCGACGGACAGCGGCGGAAGCGCGTGATCGTCAAGGTCATGGGAGAGTAAGAGGTGAGCGACCCTCGTCCGACATTCGGTCATTATGTGGAATACGGACTGTTCCTCTTTATCGGCGCTCTGGTCCGATTGGTGCCAAAGTCGATGCTTCACGACTTGGGCATCCGCATCGGTCGCTTGATCTTTCCGTTCTTGAAGTCCCGCCAACGCGTCGCCGTGCACAATCTTCGAAACGCTTTCCCGGACCTCCCGCTTCAGGAATGTGAACGGCTTGCCGCGCGTTCCTTCGAAACGGTGAGCGCCGCATTCATTGAACTGATGGCGTATCCCTCGCTGGATGCTGACGACATTCGAAGGATGATCGTCCTTGAGAACCCCGAAGTACTCGTGGATCTGCGTCGACGGAATGTCGGTGCGGTCCTGGTGACGGCACATTTCGGAAGCTGGGAGCTTGCGGCGCAAGCGATCACGCTCGCTGCGGAGCGAAAGCCCCACGTGATTGCAAAGAAGCAGTCGAACGCGCTGGTCGATCGGGTCGTTACAGGATATAGGCGGAAATTTGGGGCCGTGATCGTCCCGATGCAGGCGGTTCGCGAGGTGCTGAAGGTTCTCCAAGAGGGAGGATTGGTCGTGATGGCAGCCGACCAGGCGGCATCGAAGGAGAGCTATCCGGTGGAATTCTTCGGTCGTCTTGTCCCCACATTCGGCGGTCCGGCGGTCTTCGCGCTCCGAACAAATTCGGCGATCGTGGTCGGACTTGCCGTTGCACAGCCCGACGGAACATACCGTATGCGCCTGGAAGAAGTACCTGCGGACGATCTGAAGGAATACTCGGAAGCGAACGTGCATGAGTTGACGCGGCGGCATGTTCGCCTGACGGAAGCGCTGATCCGCGAGCATCCGGAACAATGGATGTGGATGCACAAACGCTGGAAGCACGTGCCCGACCGCCCTGAAGTCGCAGGCCGCACATGAACGCACCGTCGGATCCGAAGCGCATTCTGGTGTTCCAGACCGCCTTCATCGGTGATGTGGTCCTGACCCTCCCGCTATTCCAGGTGCTCCGAGCGCGATTCCCGGGTGCGAGGATCGATGGGGTCACGATACCCCGCGCCGCTGATCTCCTCCGACATCATCCTGCGATCACGAATGTCATCCCCTATGACAAGCGAGGTCATGAGCGGGGAGGACGCGCGATCGTGCGCTTGATCGCACGACTTCGGAGGGAGCACTTTGACGTCGCAGTCGTGCCGCACCGTTCGATTCGGAGCGCCCTCATCATCCGCCTGAGCGGGATCCCGCGTCGGATCGGGTATGACATAAGCGCAGGCTCCTGGTGCTGGACGGACACGATCCGCTACCGGAAGGAAATGCACGAAGTCGACCGGACCCTCGCGTTGGCGGAACCGTTGCTTCATCGCGTTCCAGAGCGTGAACTCCCACGCCTCTATCCGACGGAGGACGACACAACGCACGTGGTTTCGATGTACTCGGAGTTCCAGGACCCCATGCGAGCGCGCATCGCGATCGCCCCGGGGACGGTATGGAAGACAAAACGATGGCCGAAGGAATCGTTCCTCCGTTTGGTCGGATTGTTGGTTGCAGAGGAAATGGATGTCGCGCTCGTCGGTGGGAAAGAGGACGAAGAACTCTGCGCCTGGATTAGCGAAGCAGCTGCTTCCGCGCGCGTGAAGACACTCGCCGGTCGGCTCACGCTTCGTCAGACTGCGGCCTTGCTCAAGGGTTGCCGAGCGTTGGTTTCGAACGACAGTGCACCAATGCATCTGGCGGTCGCCGTGGGAACGCCCGTGGTGGCGATCTTCGGCGCCACCGTCCCCGCGATCGGGTTTGCTCCCCTGGGACCGCACGATGTCATCGTTGAGGTCAAGGACTTGCCTTGCCGTCCCTGCTCGATTCACGGTTCCAACACCTGCCCCATCAAGACCTTCGACTGCATGCTCCGCATCACCCCGGAGCGAGTGCTGTCTGCGTTGCAGAACATCCTTCGCCTCCCCGCAACCTCATCCCTTTGATAATCTCAAGAAAACTCAATATCTTAACAATCTAAGGACAATGCAGGAAGCGAATTCAGGAACTCTTTTGCTTTCCTCACTTCCCCGCTTCCTCACTATCCACTTTCTCTGCGCCCGTAGCTCAGCTGGATAGAGCGACAGCCTCCGGAGCTGTAGGTCAGGCGTTCGAATCGCCTCGGGCGCACCAACATTGAACAACCATAGGGTCCCATGCTTACCGCACAAAAGAAGATCAAGAAACGCGAGATCAAAGAAGACAGACTCGTAACAACCTATTTCGAAGCTCGTGCCTGGCTCGATCAGAATAAGCGGCTCGCCGTGTACATCGCGGCAATTCCGATCGTTCTGTTGGTCGCCGTCTTCCTGTACGTCATGGGCCAGACGGAGAAGAACCAGGAGACGACGACGAAGCTGGCCAAGATCATCCCGTTCTATGACGAAGGGAAGTTCGAACAAGCCATCAACGGAGTTCCGCCCGGCATTCAGGGACTCAAAGCGATCGTCGATGAGGACGGCTCAACCGACGCGGGCGAGATGGCCACCTTCTATCTCGCGAATGCGTATTATGCCCTCGGCGATTATGACAGGTCGGCCGCGACCTTCGACGAGGTGGATGTCTCAGACAAATTCATCGCCGCCGCGGCGCTCGCTGGATTGGGTGGATGCGAAGAAGCTCGAGGGAAGTTCGAGGAAGCGGCTTCCTGGTTCGAAAAGGCCGCCTCGAAGAATATGTCTCCCGTCCAGGCGCCGGATAACCTCTCGCGCGCTGCGGCGAATTTCGCGGCGGCCGGACAGCGAGAGAAGGCGGTCGAACTCCTCAAGACCCTGAAGAAAGAATTCCCGTCGTCGCAAGCTGCACGCGAAGCGGACCGCTTCATCGCGCAATTCGGTTCCTGACGTATCACGCGCACCGACGTTCCGCCGCCAGCCCAAATCATGGATGATTCCTCCCGGTCTGGCGGCGTTTTGGCTTTTGCGCAACGACTGAAGCGGTCTTCTCGTAAGATAGTGACGGTATCGATCGTCATGAGCACAAAGCCCATTCAGAATTCTCGTCCCGCGCGTCCAAGGTATCGGTCGCTTGAGAGCGCACCGCTGTATTCCCGATCCTGATCCCCACACATGCCCCGCCTGAAACGCATACTTCTGATCCTCATCCCGGTGATTGTCCTGCCGCTGGTATTCGCCTTGGATATCGTGCGCATGACGGTGGACCTGGGGATCAGTGGATTGGGGACGGTTCGCGAGCTGGCGCTCCTGGCATCGTTCGCCTCGATCGGCATCGCGCTCGGATCGGCGGAAGACCGGACCAAGCACAATGTCCCGAAGGAATTGGGCAGGCTCCTGTTGTTCTACGCCGCAGTGCTCGCCGCCATCATCTTCATGACGGTTACGTCGCTGTTCGGCGGCGAGGAGGGACAAGAAACAAGCGTGCGGTACGTGGCGATCCATCTCTTGGGGACGTATATCGTCGGCATTCTTGTCACGGTCGTTGCCATTGTGACATTGCAGCGTCTGCGGTCGATGGTGCTTCACAAGCGGACGCGAGGCGTCCGTCGAAACTTCTTGCTCTTCCTTGGCGCGCTCGGAACAACGGTTCTGCTCAGCATGCCGTTCATCCCTCCCGCCGGAGGAATTCTCACGTATCTGTCATTCACGATCGCAGTGATCCTTGCCGTGGTGAACGCCTTCCGGCAAAGTTGGATCGTCTACCTGTCGCGCCGTGAAAAGATCTACGCACTGGTCTACGCGTTCCTCCTCTTTGTCGTCCTGACGATCCTGGACGTCTTGCTTGCCCAGCGATCGGACAGTCAACGGGCAATGCTCGGTTTCAGTCCTCCGATCCACGCCTTTGTGCAGATCACGTGTCTCTTCGCTACTTTCTACGCCGGAATGGCCTTCGTGTCGACGCTCTTCCATCTTCCGACGGCGGAAGTGTTCGAGCGGAAACAGTCGGAGTTGAATTCGCTCCACAATCTGGGAAGATTGGTGACGCAGGTGTTCGATTTCGAGCACCTCGTGGAGACGGTTACGCATATGGCGACTGAAGTCTCAGGGGCACGAAGCGCGTGGCTGGAATTGTTTGATCAACCTGGAGCCAGTGTGAATGGTCTTCGGGTCGTAGCGCGCCAGCACGCCTCCCAGCAGGAGATCGCGCTCTTTGAGGCGAATGTACTGACAGCGCTTCGCAAGACCGTGCGTGAATCAGGGAAGTATTCATTGATCGAGGATCTGTGGGAAGACCGGCGCACCAAGAGTTTGAGAGAACTCGGGGTTCCGAAACTGGCGCTGTTGAGCATTCCGCTGGTGTCGCATGGCGCCTTGGTCGGGATCCTGCATGCAACGAAACGAGCGGAGCAGGGGTTCGACCAGGATGACATCGATGTGCTGACCGGATTCTCCGATTATGCCTCGATCACGATCGAGAATGCGCGGCTCTTCCTCCGATCGCTGGAACGCGAGCGTCTCGAACAGGAGATGATGTTGGCGCAGCGGATGCAGAAGCGCCTTCTTCCACAGACCATGCCATCGTTGCCGGGTGTCGAGTTCGCGGCCGTTTCCGAATCGTCTGCTGAGGTTGGCGGGGACTACTACGATGTGTTCGAGCTTTCTCATGGACGATACGGGCTCGTCGTGGCAGATGTCTCCGGCAAAGGAGTGTCAGCCGCCTTCTACATGGCGGTCCTCAAGGGAATCTTCCTATCGCTGGTCCGGCTCGATCATTCCCCGCGCGAACTGCTCGTCAAAGCCAATCGGGCATTGCTGGAAAGTTTGGAGAAGAATGCATTTATTAGTGTCGTGTACGCTGTTCTGGACACCAAGAGCGGCGATCTCGTGATGGCGCGTGCCGGACATTGTCCGGTTGTCTATGCGTCGGCGAAGGGCACTGAACTGATTCGCCCAAACGGACTCGGTCTCGGGCTTACCGAGGGCCGGTTGTTCGCCCAATCCACCGAGGAGCGCGTGATCCGTCTGGCGACGCAGGATGTTTGCGTTTTCTACACCGATGGAGTGACCGAGGCACGCAACGCCCGCGAAGAGGAATTCGGGTACGACCGATTGATCGACGCTGTTCAACGCCACAAGACGAAAGACGCTGCCGGCATCAAGGATGGAATTCTTCAGGAAATCCGCACCTTTTTGGAGAATTCTGCGTATAACGATGACATGACTCTTGTCGTCATCAAGTGGCTGGCGCGTGCAGAGGAGAAGTCCCGGGTGATTTCATGATGCGACAGGAAGGAGCAAACCACCATGACTGAATTCAAAGTCCAGGAACGCCCCGGAGAGGGCGTCAGCATCCTTGATTTGAGAGGATACTTGGACGCGCATACAGCGACCGACCTGGAGAATGCGTTTCAGCGCCTCCTGGGGGCGAAGAAATTCAACATCGTGGTCAATTGCCGGGATCTCTCGTACATCAGCAGTGCGGGTCTCGGCGTGTTCATGGCGTACATCGAGGACGTACGCAAAAACAACGGCGACATCAAGCTGACGAACATGACGCCGAAGGTTTACAACGTCTTCGACCTGCTTGGCTTCCCGATCCTATACGAGATCTACAAGGATGAGTCGGAGGCGATCTCGAAGTTCCAGAATACGACCAAGCATTGAGGGAGTGCTGCAGCCCCGTTCGTGTCAGCCATGAGCAGTGCATCGAAAACCATATCGAAGATCGTGTCGAGCAGCACGGAAAGCCTTTCCGACATCCGGGAGTTTGTCGCGGGCCAGGCCCGCACGCATGGATTCCCCGAAGAAGAAGTCTCCAACATCGTGCTCGCCGTAGATGAAGCATGCACGAACATCATCAAGCATGCCTACCGGTTCGCTTCCGACAAGCAGATCGAGATCTCGGTCGGACGTCAGGGGCGGGAGTTCGAGGTCATCATCTCCGACGACGGTCGGTCATTCGATCCGGCCGCATTGCGCAATCCCGATCTGAAAGAACATCTGACCCACTATCGCCGCGGCGGTCTCGGTGTGTACCTGATGAAGAAACTGATGGACACAGTGGAATATCAATTCCAGCCGGGCCAGCGGAATCACGTTCGGCTTGTCAAGTTCCTTCCCGCCTCACCTTCGAGGTGATCATGGCGCTGCCGCGCGCAACCGTCCGAAGCCGCTCAGACGGACGTGAACTCTCCGACCTCATCCCGCTGTTCGAATTCAGCACCATCGTCAATTCGTCCCTCGACCTCGACTTCATCCTGAATACCGTGCTTCGCACGCTGATGGGGAAGATGCTGGTCTCGAAGGGAATGGTGTTGCTGCGTCGGTCCGATGACCTCTTCGATCTCATTACCGCGAAGGGGATTGAGGTTCCTGCCGCCTTCAAGCAACTCGCCGTGATACGGCCGCCACGCACGGTGAAGGGCGTTCGTGAGTTAAAGAAGGGGCCGCTGGCGGAATTGGTGCGTGCGACCGCGCTGCAACTGGTCATCCCGATCAGCAGCCATGGGGCGGTCGTGGGGTTCATCGGGCTTGGTCCCAGGCTGAGCAAGAAACCCTACTCGCTTGTGGAGAAGAGACTGCTTCACTCGTTGGTTGACCTATCGGGCGCCGCAATCGAGAAAGCGCTCATCATCGACCAGGTGCGCGATGCGAACCGCAAACTCGACCGGAAGATCCAGGAACTCAACACGCTGTTCGATCTGAGCAAGGAATTCAATATCGGTCTCGATCAGGATCGCGTCGTCCGGCTCCTGACGTTCGCCTTGCTGGGACAAATAGGAGCGAAACAGTACGCCATCTGTTTGCGGGAGAACGATCAAGCGGTGATCGTCGCGTCGCGCCTGACCTCTTCGTCGGACCTTTCGGACGCGCTCGATCCACTTTGCAGTCTCACGCGTACCATGGCCGTGCGGGAGATGTTCCGTCAACGTCCAACGCGGCTCATTGCTGCCAAGCTCATGCAATCGGGGATCGAGGCGGTCGTTCCAATGCGCCTGCAAAGCGTTTCGAAAGGAGTGATCCTGTTGGGAGAACGGGTGCGGGGCGGTACGTACTCCGCGGAGGATTTCGAATTCTTGTTCTCGCTCGGCAACCTTGCGATCACGTCGATCGAGAACGCACGGCTTTTTAAAGAGGGGATCGAGCGGC
>Ga0105103_10002053_pt1 | contig 10630 bp, 10 predicted proteins | sample PPLLaktember2015_2_FD_79107 | JGI IMG/M metagenome (GOLD analysis project Ga0105103, IMG submission 79107) | Freshwater sediment microbial communities from Prairie Pothole Lake near Jamestown, North Dakota, USA - PPLs Lake P7 Core (6) Depth... | ecosystem: Environmental > Aquatic > Freshwater >...
AAGCCCTACGCCTGGTGGACGTTCGAGCCAGGCAAGGAGACCGACCGGACCGGGCGTTTCCCGATCAATAATCTATCCGGCGGGGCGAAGATCGAGGGGGGACGCCTGCTTCTCCACTCCGACGAGGCCGTCTTGGTTGCCGCCGCGGAAAAGGTCGCGGCCCCCGAGATTGTCTGCTGCGGCTTCGCGGGGGACCGGGGCTTCACCCACCCGGAACTGAACGCCTTCGGCCTGCGCCGCCTGGCCGAACAGATTCCCGAGGACTGCGCCGGCGGCTACTCCACCAGCCGCACCTGCGAAATCGGGTTGTCCAATCATTCCGGGGTGAATTACCGCTCCATCCTGTACCTGGTGGACCGGGCGACGGAAGCGACGACGAAGGGCTGAGGCCCGGGCGGGAAAACTCGGACGGCAAACAGTCCAGGCGCGCGGCAGGCCCGCGCGATGGCCGACTATTGGGCCATCCGGTATCTGGGCTTGAAGTTCAACCAGGTTGGATAGTTTCACCAGCAATTCACGCAGGACAAAAACATGCGTGTCATCGACATGGCCGGTTATCAGGGCGCGTTCCCGCCAGGATCGCGGGACAGGCATGGACAAATGTGAAAGAATGCACCTCGTTCTTTGCGTCTGGTTTTCCCCGCAGTCATCCAGACTCAGGGATAGGCTCTCATACCAAAGGCTCATTGGCAGCCAAAAAAGGTTCGGTACAGACCCATGCCGAGCAAAATCCGATTCCGTCGCTGCTATGGGCCAGGATCAGGGTTTACGGCGAGGAGTTCAACACGGCCTTGCGCCGGCACGTGGCGAGGCGGGCCACGACAAGGAGAAGTGCCGGCAGTGCTGGTTGAAAACCTCCCAGGGGGTCCAGTGGAAAGCCCCGACATACTCTTTGTACTGCTGCCAGATCTGGTCTGCACCGGAGGCAAAGCCCGCCAAGGCGAAATCCCAGGCTGGATTCCCGATTCCATCCTGCATGGAATTCTGGGGCGAAGTGGCGATGAAATCCCGAATCAAAGTTACAATCCAATTCGCAGAAATGGTGGCATCTTCTTCCAAGTGATACTCCCGTTCTAGTTTGTTGCTCCCGGTGGACAATATCCGAGCGATGCTTTTTTCGGGGCAGCCTCATATTGTTTGGAGGTGGTTGGCGGCGGATCTTGACCTCTTTATAAGTCGATGATCGGCGGAGAATAAATCAGGATGGCAAATTGAAACTAATCCTTTGTGGGTCAAATTCTCAAGCAATACCAATTCCTTGACATCAAAAGGAATTGATGCGATCAATACTGAGCCCCCCCACCCTTTGCACCTCTAAACATACGGAGCCCCCACCTTCATGGCCCTGACAAAAAACGACATCGTAGAACGGCTTCAGGCCGAGCTTGGCTTTCCCAAGAGCCAAGCTATCGAGATCACCGAATCCCTGATTGAGGTCATCAAGGCATCCCTGGAGTCCGGTGATGATGTCCTGGTTTCCGGCTTCGGCAAATTTTGCGTGAAAGACAAGAATCAGCGTAAAGGGCGGAACCCGGCGACTGGCGAGGACGCGATCCTGCCGGCAAGACGGGTTGTGACCTTCAAGTATGCCGGGAAATTGCGAAAAAAAGTGAATGGTGGATAGGCATGTTCGTCTTCCTCGACACGGAAACCACCGGCACCGGGCCCGAAGACCGGCTCTGCCAGATCGCCTTCAAGCCCGAGGGTGGTCCGGCCGTCTGCAAACTGTTCAATCCCGGTATGCCGATCTCCGTCGATTCCATGGCCATCCACCACATCACCAACAGGATGGTCCAAGGCAAACCGTTTTTTCGGGGAAGTGAAACCCACACCCAGCTGCAAAAGTTGACCGGTAACGAGAGAACCGTCATCGTTGCCCACAACGCCCGGTTCGATGTGGATATGCTGAACAAGGAGGGAATTTATCCCCCGGCGGGTGATCTGCACTTTCAAACTGGCACGCTATCTGGACAAGAATGGTGTCATCCCCAAGTACAACCTCCAGTATCTCCGGTATTTTCTGGAACTTGAAATAGAAGCCAGCCCCCACAACGCCCTTGGCGACATCCTGGTGCTTGAAGGCGTGTTTAATCGGATGAACACCAAATTCCGGGAAAATGACAAGTTGGAGGACCCGGTTCAGGAGATGATCCGCATCAGCAGCAACCCGGTCTTGATACCACGTATGCCCTTTGGCAAACCCAACGATAAGGAGGGTCAGGCATTATTGGAGCCAATAACCCTACAACGAAACTCATAGGTTTCACCCACAATATTATGTATGGTTCGGTTTGAAAATTACAGCATATTATACTCGAATTTTATAAGTGACGTTGTAGGGATAATCGATGGTCGGAATTTGCGAATATGAGTCATCGGTGATGGGGTGATTGGCTGTCCGTGAAGGGTTGCAGGCGGGAGGATCATGGGTGTTGGTTTCCCATCGACCCGGATGCTTCAGTATTTTTGGATACCCTGATCGTCCTCGATAAACGCGATGATCCCCTTGGCCCCCTGACACTTCGGACATATCAGAGAATCAACAGGGATGTAGACCATGCGTTGCTGAGAAATACGGGATGATGGTCTCGCCGGACCGCAACACCGGCAAGGTCACCAAGAAGATGCCTCTGGGCGATTTCAAGCTGGTCATCGACATCAACCTGACCTGCGTGTTTCTCACCGTGCGCGAATGCGCCGAGAGAATGCTCAACCACAATTGCCGCGGCCTGATATCCCTCGTCTCCTCCACGGGCTCCCTGGGCACCGCCAGCCAGATCAACTACTCGTCCACCAAGGCGGCCATGTCCGTCATGCCCAAGGTCATCACCGCGGAGTTCTTCCGCCGGGACTTGCCGACAGGATCCGGTGCATGGCCGCTCCCCCGGCTACGTGGGGACCGACATTGTGAAAAACATGAACCAGAAGGCCCCCGACCGGATTATCGCCGATGTGCCCATCGGACGCCTGGTCGAGCCCGAGGAGGTCGCCATGCTCGTCGGCGATATTTACCGGAATGCGGCCCTTGCCGGGGACGTCTATTTTATTCACGGAGGCCTGCGGCTGGGGTCCAAGGGGTAGGTGCGCCTCATCATCGGTCACCGCTCGCGGGCGGTTTTTTCAAAAGCTATTGATAACCAGCTATTGGGAGGTGTAAATGAACCATCACAAACCTTCACGGCCGGATGCCGAAAGCACCCCTTCGAATATCAACTACCTTTACGACCCCGCCCTCAACAAAGGTACCGCGTTCACCCGGGAAGAGCGAGACGCCCTGGGGCTGTGGGGGCTGCTCCCGCCGGGCATCAACACCATGTCGGAGCAGGTGCTGCGCGTCATGGGGAATTACCGCAGGAAGAACTCCGACCTGGAGAAATACATCTTTCTCGCCGCCCTTCAGGACCGGAACCAGACCCTGTTCTACCGGGTGCTGGCCGATTACCTTGAAGAGATGATGCCAATCATCTATACCCCCACGGTCGGCCTGGCCTGCCAGCAATACGTCCACATTTTCCGGCGGCCCAAGGGGATCTTCGTTTCGTCCCGGAACAAGGGTAAATTCTCCATTATCCTGAAAAACTGGCCCAACAAGGATGTCCGCGTCATCGTCATCACCGACGGCGAACGGATCCTGGGGCTGGGGGACCTGGGGGTCGCGGGCATGGGGATCCCCGTGGGCAAGCTCTCCCTTTACACGGCCTGCGCGGGAATCCACCCGTCCTGGTGCCTGCCGGTGACCATTGATGTGGGGACCAACAACGTCACCCTCCAGAACGACCCCCTCTATTTCGGCATGCGCCATGACCGGATCCGGGGGGAAGAATACGACAGCCTCATCGACGAGTTCATCACGGCGGTCCAGGAAAACTTCCCCCACACCCTGATCCAGTTCGAGGATTTCGGCAATCTCAATGCCTTCCGCCTCCTCAACCATTACCGGAGCCGGGTGTGCAGCTTCAACGACGACATCCAGGGAACCGCCAGCGTGGCTCTGGCGGGGATGTATGCGGCGATGCGGATGACCGGCGGGAAGCTGACCGATCAGAAGGTCCTTTTTCTCGGGGCCGGAGAGGCCGGCACCGGCATCGGCGACCTGATCGTGAGGGCCATGATGGAGGAGGGCCTCTCCCAGGAGGAGGCGCGGCAGCGCTGCTGGTTCACCGACTCCAAGGGCCTCGTCGTCAAGAGCCGCCAGCGGCTGGCGGAGCACAAGCTGCCCTATGCCCACGATTTTGAACACCACGCCGATTTCGCCGACGCGGTCCGGGCGCTCAAGCCCACCGCCATCATCGGCGTGTCGGGGCAGCCCAAGGCCTTCACCCAGTCCGTCCTGGAGGAGATGGCCCGCTGCAACGAGCGGCCCATCGTCTTTGCCCTGTCCAACCCGACGGCCAACGCCGAGTGCACCGCCCTGGAGGCCTATGCCTGGACCGACGGCCGCGCCGTGTTCGCCTCGGGCAGTCCGTTCGCGCCCGTGAACCTCAAGGGGGTGACCTACGAGCCAGGCCAGGGCAACAACGCCTACATCTTCCCCGGCGTGGGCCTCGGGGTGATCGCCACCCGCGCCAGGCATGTGACCGACGAGATGTTCCTGGCGGCGTCCCGGGTGCTGGCCGCCGAGGTTTCGGAGAGCGATTTCGAGCGGGGCAGCATCTATCCGCCACTGCTCAAGATTCGGGCGGTCTCGGCCAAGATCGCCGTGGCCGTGGCGGAGGTCGTCTTTGACCTGGGCCTTGCGGGCGTGCCCCGGCCCGATGACATGCGGGCCTTCATCCAGTCCCACGTCTACGAGCCCAACTATCAGAGCTATGTGTAGACAGCATGCGGCCGCGTGTAGCGTTTTCAAGGATACCGCACGATGGAGGGATAACCATCTTTAAACTTTAGAAATATGATTCAGGAGGGCCGTCATGGCTTAAGAAACCAAGGAAAGTCAGCTCACCAGGCTTCAGAGGGTCGGTCTGATTCTCGGGTTGGTGCTGTTTTTCTTAACCCTGTTCCTGGATCTTTGCCCCGGAAAGCCCATTGTGACCCGCATGGCCGGCGTGGCGGTGCTGATGGCAACCTGGTGGGTCACCGAGGCGATTCCGCTTTCGGCCACTGGCTTGGGCCCATGGTCCTGTTCCCGCTGCTTGGCATTTAAAAAGGCAAAACCACGGCCCCCATCTATTTCAACAGCACGATCTTCCTTTTTCTCGGTGGTTTCCTCATTGCGCCGGCCATGGAACAGTGGAATCTCCACCGGCGCATCGCGCTGCAGATCATCCGCTTTATCGAAGAGGGGTTGTCCATGATCATTCTGGGCTTCATGGTCGCCGGGGGGCTTTTATACTCTGCTCAACAGACCTTTCGGAGGGCGCCCGCCATGCATTTGCATACGCGGTGAGCCTGGCCAATCTTTATGGCGCCGGGATCACCATCCTGCGTGTGCTGCCTGAAATCCACGGGCTCGATTCCAGGATTATCGGCCACATCGGCGCAGACCGCTGGAAGGAAATCAAGGAGAAGCAGGCGGCCGAGGCCCGGGCGACCCTGATCGGCAAAAAACGGGAGAACTTCGAGATTCACGAAATCCTGGAAGAGTTCAAGGAGGTCGAGAACCAGGATTTTGTCGTCAACGAGATTCTTGTCCGGAAAGGAGATCCGGTCGATGAAATTTTGAGACAGGCGGAGAAGCGGAACTGCGATCTCATCGTGATGGGAAGCCGCGGGCACGGCATCATCGAAGAAGCCATCCTCGGCAGTACGACCCGTAAAGGTGCTGCGCCGCAGCAAAAAGCCGGTGCTGGTGGTGCGGCTGCCAGACAAAATGGGATCATCCGAAAGCTTCCCAACCAGCACAGATATCAGCTTACGGTCACGGATACCGAGTTGACCAATATGTTAAACGCTTTCTTGGCCACATCTACTGAAAACCTTGTTAAATTGGCGGCTTAGATTTCTTGCTTTTTTTGACAGAGTGTCAGGAATAAGGCACTAATTCCCCGGATCGGCTTACGCAGGGTTCATCCACGTTCATTCCCGCTCCCTCACTCCTGCGAGGCGGCCCGAACCAGGAGCAACCTTCATGCGCCTTCGCCTCATCCTGCTGGTGCTGTCCATCCTCGCCGTGGTGTCCGCGTCCACCGGAGGGTTTTTCTATTACGAGGCGGTCCAAGATGCGTCCATCGAGGAGTCGCGGCGTCAGGCCAGGACCCGCCTGATATTGCTCACCAACAGCCTGGAGAAGTATCTGACGGAAAATATGCGGGTCACGGAAACCCTGGCGGCCGCGCCCGCCCTGATCCGGCTGCTCCGAGACCCGTCCGACAAGGCTCAGGAGGAAGCCTTCGAGGTGCTGGACCGGTATCAGCATACCCTCCATACGGATGTCTGCTATCTCATGAACGCCCAAGGGGTGACGGTGGCTTCGAGCAATCGTCAGGGTCCGGACAGCTTCATGGGGCAGAATTTTTCCTTCCGTCCCTATTTTACCCACGCCATGGCGGGTATTCCCTATGCGTATCTGGCCGTGGGCATCACCTCGGACAAGCGGGGAGTCTACAACAGCCGTCCGGTCTTTTCCGAGTCTGAACAGCACCCCCTGGGCGCCGTGGTCATCAAGTCCTCCATCGAGGAGATCGAGGACCGGCTGGGTCTGTCGGGGAGGGACATCCTGCTGCTCACGTCCCCCGAGGGGGTGATCTTCATCACCAACCGGATTGGGTGGCTCTTTCAGCTGGCATGGGAGCCCACAAGCGCGCAGCTCGAACAGCTTCGCCATAGCCGGCAGTTCGGCGACGGCGGAGGGCGGTGGATCGGCCTGACCCATCCCGCGCAGTCCGATATGGCCGTCCTCGACGGGCAGAAGTATCTGTTCAATGAGATGGAGATCCGGTATTTCCCCGGCTGGAAGGTCTTTTATCTCTCGCCCGCGGACGTCATCTCCCGGCCGGTCGAGGCGTCTCTGATCCGCATGACCGGCTCCATCGTCCTGGCGCTTTGCCTGCTCATCGGAGTGAGCGTGATGGTGCTCTATCACAAGGCCAGCGAAGATATCAAGCAGCGCAAACAGATGGAGATCGCCCTTCGGGAAAGTAAGGAGCGCTACCGCTCCCTCTACAAGCACACGCCGGCGATGCTCCACTCCATCGATCCCCAGGGGCGTTTGCTGAGCGTCAGCGATTACTGGCTTACGGCCATGGGATACCGCTACGACGAGGTGATCGGCCGGCCGCTGACCGATTTCATGACCGAAGACTCCCGCCGCTTCGCCGAAGACGATGTCATTCCGACCTTCTTCCGCAGTGGGTTCTGCAAGGAGATCCCTTACCAGTACGTCCGAAAAAACGGGGAGATCAAAGATATCCTTCTGTCGGCCATTGCCGAACGGAACCCCGACGGCAAAATCGTCAGGTCCCTTGCGGTATCCGTGGATGTCACCGAACGGAAGGAGGCCGAGAAGGCCCTCCACCGGGCCAAGGAGGAACTCAGCCGCTATTCCAAGGAACTGGAGCGCAAGGTCCAGCTCCGGACCAAGGAAACCGGAGATATCCTGAAGTATACCCCGGCGGTTATCTATATCAAAGACCTGGCCGGCCGATACATGCTTGTCAACTCCCGGTTCGAGGAGCTTTTCAGTGTGCGCAATGAAACGGTACGGGGAAAGGTGGATGAGGAGATCCTGCCGGCCGCCGTGGCGTCCCAGTTCCGGGCCGGCGACAGCGAAGTCCTGCAGAATGCCGCGCCCGTCCAGGTCGAGAAGCGGATCGTCCAGAAAGACGGGGTCCACACCTATCTGACGGTCAAATTCCCGCTCTTCGACGAAACCGGTAAGGTCCGGAGGCTCTGCGGGATCGCCACGGACATCACCGACGCCAAGAAGGCCCAGGACCAGCTCCGCCTGTTGTCGGCATCCATCATCACCAACCAGGAAAAGGAACGGGCGGCCATTTCCCGGGAGCTTCACGACGAACTGGGGCAGGTGCTGACGGCGCTCCGCATGGATGCGGTGTGGGTGCTGGAGCGGCTGAAGACGGCGGACACCCGGGCCGCCGACCGGGCCCGGGACATGTGCCGGCTCATCGACGGGACCATCCAGGAAGTGCGGAGCCTGGCCTTCCGGCTACGGCCGGGGAGCCTGGACGACCTGGGGCTGGTGGACGCCCTGGAGCTGTACACCTCCGATTTCGAGCGGCGGACGGGGATCACCTGCCTCTTCGACGCCGAGGCGGTCCCGGAGATGGACAGCACCGTGGCCACCGCCGCCTACCGCATCGCCCAGGAGGCACTCACCAACGTGGCCCGCCATGCCGGGGCCGCCAAGGTGGAGGTCAGCCTGAAAGGGGGGGCCGGCCGTCTGGCGCTGTCGGTGGAAGACGACGGGAAGGGGTTCCCGACCTCGGCCCTGGATGCCTCGGGGGCGCTGGGCGTGGCCGGCATGCGGGAGCGGGCGTCCCTGGTGGGCGGCGCCCTGGAGGTCCGCTCCCGGCCGGGCTCGGGGACCCGTGTGCGGTTTCTCGTACCGGTCTCCGCAATCGAACTGGACAGGGAATTGGAGGGCAAAACATGATCAGGGTGCTACTGGCGGATGACCACAGTATCGTCCGCGCGGGGCTGAGGCGGATCATCGAGGAGAGCGGCGACATGACGGTGGTGGCCGAGGCCGAAAACGGGCGGATCGCCCTTCGGGAGGCGGCCCTGCACAGGCCGGACATCGCCGTCGTCGATATCTCCATGCCGGATATCGACGGCCTCGAGGTGCTGGGCCGCCTCCGCGAGACGGACCCCGGCCTGCCGGTCCTGGTGCTGACGATGCATGAAGAGCGGCAGTATGTGGTCCGGGCCGTCGAGGCCGGGGCCATGGGGTATATCACCAAGCAGTCCGCGCCGGAAAAACTGGTGTGCGCCATCCGGAGGATCATCGCTGGCCACCGCTATCTCTCCGAGGATGCGGCGGAGGCCCTGGCCCTCCGGGTGCTGCGGGGCGACCGTCAGAAGTCGGCCGTCGAGTCCCTCTCCATGCGCGAACTCCAGGTCCTCCGGCGGCTGGCCATGGGACAGACCAACCGGGAGATCGCCGAGGCCTACCGGGTGAGCATCAAAACGGTGGACACCTACCGGCACCGCCTGCTCAAAAAGCTCGACCTGCGCAACAATGCCGACCTCTCGCGGTTCGCCATCCAGAACAAGCTGGTGGAGGTGTAATGTTCCCCATCGATTCCGGCGGGGGCATTCAGGAATTCCGCTCCTCGCATCCCGCACCCCCGCCGGTTGTCAAGATGGCCCGCGCTTTCAGTCGCTTTCGGGGAGCCGAACCACCAAAACAGGGATCTTCGACTGTTGCATCACCTTGCGGGCCGTGCTTCCGAGGAACATTTGCGCCAGCCGGCCATGGCCCTGGGTGCCCATGACGATCAGATCGCATTTCAACCGCTCCGATGTTTCGATGATCAGATCAACGGCCTGCCCTCTTTTCACCACCACGTCATCCAGGGTGAAGGACTGGTTTTCAAAATTTTCCGCGACGTTCCTGAACAGGTGCTTCAACGCCTCCGTCATGGCCGGATTGTCTTCACGCTGTTTGGCGATGATCATGTTCCTGGCTTCATTCTCAGTTCGCTTTTTTATCCTTTCCCATTCATCCGGTCCGACATGGTACCGGACCGCGGCGTCCGTGCCCGGGGATTCATCGATGGCATGCACAATGGTGATTCCCGCACCATAGGTGTGCGAGAGGCTGACCGCAAAGGCAAGGGCCTGGCGGGCACTGTCGGACAGGTCCGTGGCGTAGAGGATCTTTTTAATTGAAATCTTGGGAAGAATCATAAGCGTTCTCCATTTCCGATCATTGTTGGTTTCTCCATGGATGGTTTCTCATGCTGATTTTAGGTGATCCCTGCGCTTTCATCTGAACAGCAGGGTGGGCAGCCACAGGGAGATCGCCGGCACATAGGTGATGACGAGCAGATAGACCAACATCACCAGGATCCACGGCGCGCAGGCCTTGGTCGTCTCGGTCAGGCCCAGGTGGGAGATGCCTGACGCCACGTACAGGTTGAGGCCCACCGGCGGCGTGATCATGCCGATTTCCATGTTCACCGTCATGAGAATGCCCAAGTGAATGGGGTCGATCTTGAGCTGCATGGCCATGGGGAAAAGGAGCGGCGCCGTGATCAGGAGAATCGAGGAGGGCTCCATGAAGTTGCCCGCCGCCAGGAGCAGGAGGTTGACCATGATCAGAAAGCCGACCGATCCCAGGCCCATGCCGCTGATCCAGGCGCTGAGCTGCTGCGGGATCTGCTCGGAAGTCAGCAGGAAGGAGAAGAGAACGGCGTTGGTGATGATGTAGAGGATCATCGCCGACATGTTGGCGGCTGCCAGGAGAGTTTTCGGCACCTCCTTGAGGGTCATGTCGCGGTAGATGAAGACCGCCACGATAAAGGCGTAGACCGCGCTCATGGCCGCCGCTTCGGTGGGCGTGAAGATGCCGGTGTAGATCCCGCCGATGACCACGATGATGAGGGCCAGTCCCCAGACGCTCTCGCGGAAGGCCTTCACCATCGTTGCAAAACTCGCCTTGGGAAGGCAGGGGTAGTTGCGCTTCTTGGCCACGAACCAGGTCACGAACATCAGGAGCGCCGCCAGAAGG